>Ga0307515_10016041_pt1 | contig 13749 bp, 13 predicted proteins | sample 17_EM_MG_FD_194513 | JGI IMG/M metagenome (GOLD analysis project Ga0307515, IMG submission 194513) | Populus trichocarpa ectomycorrhiza microbial communities from riparian zone in the Pacific Northwest, United States - 17_EM | ecosystem: Host-associated > Plants > Roots > Unclassified | place... | reverse complement strand
AAAGAAGCAATCCTACGAAAACAATGTTCACCGAATCATGGGAGTAAAGCGGATTAGAACGAGGTAATTCAGGTACTCTATGAACCGGGGATTAAGGCACGCGAGGGAAGAAAAGGCATCATAATCCGCGGTAGGTCTCAAGAATCTCGTCAACATGGTTCCCGATTGTGCTAACACTGCCGCGATAGTCTTCATCGACCGTGTCTGTACCCATGTATGGACCTGGGTAGTGACGATCGCGATCCTCTATCCCAAAGCTGTGACCACTTCCAGCTTCCAGATACGAATCAAGATCCCCAGTTGTAACATCGTTGGCGCTGTTGGGCCTTGGATTGGTATTACCGACCATCTGCTTCTCAATCTCACTCCCAAAGACGCGAGGATTCCTCCGGAGACTGACTCTCGTATGCGCTGGGGTGGCTTGTTGGCGGCGGAATTGGGCCCTTTGGAGTCGGAGAGCATGAAGAACGGCGAGAACGGATGGGTCAAAGCCGAACAGGACAGCATTGAGCGTCCCCATCAACCCCGCCAACGCGGCTACGGTGATTGTCACCCCCATGGGAATGTTGGCCCCACTCTTCGTCTCCCCTAGGATATCAAGGACCATCCCACTGACGACACTGATGGTAGGTACGAGGATGTACCCAAGGAGCCGGACCGTGAGCGCTCTTCTGGCCATATCCCGACGAGCTAGGGTGGCTGCAAAGGAAGCGCTCACATTGGTTGTGGGATGAGACAGGAGGCCTCTTTGGTTATGCACCACTTGTGTTGGTTGGGCGGCCAAGGGATGGCGGGGGTGGAAGATCGACCATGTAATGAGTGTGGCGGCAACTACCAGGTAGAGGAGCGTGAGGCACAACCAAAGGTTGTAGGTGAATATCATCCTCAAGATAACCGTGCGATCGTCGAGACCGCGGGTTTCATACCAACAATAGTCGAAGGTTTGGTCGTATCCATAAACGCCAGCAATTAATGCTGGCGTACCTATTTATGAGGTCAGAATAGTGTGTACTAACGGCGGCTGAGTGGTACGAACATATGGTAAAAGCAACAATTAGAGGAACAACCAAAAAGTAAATCTGCTTGTTGTCCCGTGGAGTTCGACCATGGACGAATACAAGCTGAGTATTCAATGCGATCGCGGCTGCGTAGAATAGAGACAGCATGCTGCCAAAGGCGAATAGCCACCCTCCTACAAATGCACACACAAAACCATCTTGCAGCCGCCCATAACCGGCAAGATTGGCAGACTATTTAACAACGATGGTTCTATCAGCATACAGGATGCTTACGGGTAGTAACTCGAAAGAGACTCACGTGGTAAAACAAGTCTGTGCAAGCCATTGCCAGGCTGAGTTTGAGGGAGGTTCGGGTCATCAACCTCGGGTGCTTCTGTCGCAATATGATGTATGCGCAAATAACGAGCATACATGCTGCCGTTGATACCGAGTTCGTAACTTCAACGGCCATGCGGTAAACTGGCTCGGAATCCGAAGTGAAGACCATCTCTGTAGTAGTAGGATTTGGAACCCCCGATGACATCAGTGCCACCGACGGTACTATTGGTGACGGTGACAATGGGGAAGTGGTGCTTGCTTCAATGGCCATCTCTGGGTATGAACAATCGTAGGGCTACGATTTCGCGAAATGGGGGGCAGGATGGAGGTGGGGATGTTAGGCGTGAAATCCACACCAAAGTGATAGGCGGTGTACCTGCCCGTTAGGGTGCTGGAATGGTGATACAAGTTGGAAGGGAGGGTGAGTGGTGTGGAGGATCGGGACAGCAGCATACCCGTTATGTATACCGTCAGAAGAGTGAGTTGACCGTAGCCTAAACGTCAAACGGTGCGATCGCAAAGCGCCAACGAACGCGTGTGCGCCAGTATGCCAGAGCCGGAGAAGGCACGGAACGAGTCTGGCGGTAGGAACGCAAGACTCTATTGTTCCAAGCTGAAAACCCGATCGTCTGGGCTCTCACCCATTGAACCAAATCCGCAATGAGATGCCATGACCACCGATAGCCCATCGATGACGACAAACAATTACTCGAAGTTGGCCTTTCTACCTGTCAAATACTGCTTCTAACGAGGAGCTCTCCCCTTGCAGCATGTAATGGCATCGGTGAAGGGTATCTTGGGGCCCCGGATCCTAGCGCTGATAGCTTCGTAACTTCTTTGCATGCCGGGGCCCTCTGGCTCGATGCATCCGCCTGCTTTATCTTCCCTTCTCCTGCACCGCATGAAAGCGCCGACCATTTCCGTTAATTGATCTGTTTGACGATCTCCTACTACATGCGTTATGCCATTGTCTATTCAAATGAAGGTTGACGTTGGCATGAGAAGAGAGACGCAGGTTGAATAGTCGAGTAATTACCCCTTCAGTCGGTTGTGCATGTGAAGAGAGGCTGGAACGTGCAGAGGAGTGGGCTGGCTTCGGTCCTAGACGGTTTCTCGTCTGCAGGGGTGTTTGTACAGCTTTAATCGTTCAATACCGTGAAGGGACTCTCGTCAGGGGGGGTTGGACCGCCTGGCTGGACGACATATTCCAATCGGTAGCCCGTGGCTTGAACCCCACAATTCCTTGAATCAAGGAGTGGCGGCAAATACTCTGTTGGATCCAGGGTATGGATTTGCAAGCTGTTCAAGTGCGCGTCGTTCACTGACGTTGGCAACTGGCGCGCAGTCGGGTTCCAGATTTGTCGTGCAATTTTAGGGACGGTACGGGAAGCTGGAATAAGTGAGCTCTTGGTGGCTCCCAGGCACAGGTGAAGCCACCCAACAATGGAACGAGGAATAACAATACCTTACTGCATAACGACTCATACATCGCACTTGAATGGCACTGGACAGTAGACAGTAGACGACTTGCCTGTCTGCCAGTAAATGAGGGACCAATATTTCGGAGAGCCGGCGGAAAACTTAAGGAAATTCGATGATGAAGGCAGCCCGACTCCCTTGGCTTACTTGTCGTCCCGGCAGGTATGCTTGGCCCAGTCTTGGGAGAGCAACCCTTGGGAGAGCAGACGTGCACTGGCCGAAGCAAATTGGTTCTTGAATCTGAATAACAAGGCCAACACTCCTCGCATCGTTTAAGCCAGTTGGTCCATAGGGCATCACAGGAAGAAGTATCCTGATTCGAAATACGTACTCCTTGAAGAAGAGTCAGACACCAGATCGTGTTTGTTCAAGTAGGATGTACGTCCAAATCGTTCCTTCCCCTAAATGAGGCGAGGAGGCTGCAGCGAATCCCAGGTATCGCTTGCAAGATACGCAGCAAGCCACCCTCCTTTCCGGCAGAAAATATACACGAGGGAGAATCTTTGAAGTGGATCTCCGACCATGTCGTTTCTTTGTCCATGTCTGGCACTACCTTACACGTGTTTGGGGACGGAGAGACACCGTTTATATTATGACTTCGACTCTTTATATAGGTGAGAAGGCCCGCAAGCAATCCCTTTGGTTTTGGTGTACGTGGGTGAACACTGGATGCCAAGTCTCGATCCCCATCGCGTACTTGAGACCAGAATGACTATTCTAGTTGAGTGGTTTTACTTATGGCCCGTCCATGGTGTTGATGGTGAATATAATGGATGAGCATTGTCGGGACCAGCAGAGCCGAATTGGCAGGGATTGAATTCATGATCGATATGACCTCATACGATATGGTCGATTATTGACACTTCAAGGGTTCTAGGACGCAACAGGAGAGTTAAGACTTGGTGCGTTATTTATTGCTCGTCGCCCAAAATTGATACGAGATTGAGCTTGGTACCTAACCACAACTGGCCATTAACGCATTACCATCGTCATTTCATTCCGCACCCAACGCGAAGTTGCTAACCCTCCTTTACACGCTCCTGCGGAGTCCTAAACTCCGACCGACCCAACCCAACCCAGGCAGCGACCTCTCCTTGCGCTGGCAGCTTATATTGGCGCTGCTACTAACCACAATAATTCCCTAGTGTCTCGTATGTTCCCATGAGACACCTCATGTCAACCTTTCAACTGCCATCCTGGACACTGCTTCCATTTTTTGCGGTCGTCCCCCGTCCCCCGTCCCTAAGTTCGTCACTACCCGCGCTCCTCAGCATACACGACAACGACATCTGCAAGTACAACCCCCTCCACCTCCACAAACTACAGACCGCAGACCGCAAACCGCAGACCACACTCCACGAGCCTTGTCTTGCTTGCTTGTTGAGCGGGACATCGGCCGCTCTTTCCGTCCATCCACAGCCCCACAGACCCCGCTGATACCATTGTACCGGTCCGCGTAGCAGCTTAGAGCCGACGCTAAATTTAAATCCGTCCTTAACTCCCTCAACTCCCTCCACGACCGCAAAAGAGTGGTTGCGTTTAACACATCTACCACCAACCTATAATGCCTCGTTCGAATTCCTTGAGGTCAAGTGGAGCGTCCATCACCTCGGAAGAAGGCGCACCTGGTCCCGTCGCTACCACGACCTCCCACCAGCCGTTGGCCTCGCCTTTTCCTCCGACCACACGAATCACAATGCCTGGCTCTGCTACAGAAAGGTTCAGGCAGACCGTTAACAAGGTACGTTATATATTTCTCCTCACCTCGTGGCTCCCCTTGACGGTGAACAATGCTCGCATAACATCCATCTCTCCGGATGGCGATGGAAACCTACAGGTGATTCAAATGAACAAATTCGGAGGAAATTCCGCCCACAGTATCCGGCGAGCCCCAGGTAGTGAACCCGGGCTTGATCCAAGGCGGGCCACGGTCAATGCCATCTATAGCAATGTGCATGAGCTGTGCGAGATTGAAGTGGTGGACTACTCGGCTAGCAACGTCGAGTTCAACCAGTATGATAACAAGGGTTTCGTGCAATTGATGCGAAGGCAGCGACCCTCCTGGGCGAAAGTCCGCTGGATCAACATAGCAGGTGTCTCATGGGATGTGTTATCGAGTTTGGCTTTAGCATACGGTATGTTTTTGGTGCTGTCGTTTCAGACATGTCTGGGGATGTCGGGGCTGTCGGAACCTGCTCGCCTCGCCTCGGCCTCGCCTCATGGGAACCTGACCACCTTTTATCCCACAGACCTGCACCCGCTCACACTCGAAAACATTTTACATGGTCGCCGGACATCGCGTTCTAAGGCAGACTATTTCCAGAAATGGCTCTTCATCCACATACTCTGCCAAAGCCTTGCTGATAGCCAGACCAACGCCTCTCCCTTGACCAGAACCCTTGGTGAAGACCGCGTTCAATCCCCAGCGCCGTTGGACATGTCCGCTGTTGTCTCTCCTCTAGTCCAGAAGTCTCCATCACGTCGAGGCAAACAGCCGAACCGTGATCCCGAGAAGGGGAGAATACCTATATTCAGACGCGAGAATACCGCGACGCGCCGCGAAGCAGCAGAAAACCGCATTCGTGCTGCCGACAGAGCGAATGACGCACTCAGGAAGACCGAGGCCAGCGTGAATATCGACGTGAAGAATCTGTTCATTTACCTTGGCAAAGATGGCACAGTCATTTCGATCCACCAAGCGGATCGTGGTTTCGGTGATCCAATTTACAGGAGGCTGAGGCAACGGGATGGTATCTTGCGATCTACTGGGGATGCGTCGCTGCTGCTGCAGGCATTGCTGGATCTGGGTGAGTTTATAAACGTGGAATCTACATAGAGGAGACTCACAGGTCCCTTCAATAGTGGTCGACAGAGCGATCGATATTGTCGATCGTTTTCATGAAAGCATTCTTAAGCTGGAACGTGAAATCTTGATCAGCCCTAAGATGCGACCCATCCGTGATTGTGCGTGCTCTCATTGTTTTTCAATCACCCTCTTTATTGATACTGTCCTGCTTTAGTGCACTTGCTCTCCGCAGAATTGACGCAGCGACGACGAGAGCTTGACCCAGTCAAAACCCTGATCTACGGCCTCCGGCGTTACGATTCGGACCGTGCACTGGCGGCCATCGAGGCGGCCGCTCCAGGTGCGGTCCCTGCTGAGGGTCAGAACAACGGTTTCTTGAGCCACAAGTGCAAAGTATACCTCGCGGATGTGCATGAGCACGCCGAGTTTATCATGACTAGGTATGCACCTAGCCCCCAAAAAAGAGGGCAGAATCTGACCTGAACTCGATGGCAGTCTGGAGTTGTTCGGAAATGTGGCTGAGAATCTTATCAACTACTCATTCAATGTCATCGCGTACGAAACGAACGAGATCATGCGACGTCTTACTCTCGCCACCATCTTCTTCGCCCCACTTACACTTATCACTGGTTACTTCGTACGTGTCTGCCTATCGATTATGAGATTGAACCGATCCGAGTATATTTTCACTCGTAGGGGATGAACTTTGACCAATTCGAAGCAATTCACATATACTCAGACCTGTTCGTCTGGTATGTCGGTGTCCCGGCTGCATTGGCCTGCCTCCTCCTCTTCATGTGGCAGGACATTTTCAAGCTCTTCCGCAAAATTAGCAGGATGGCCTTGGTGCACCGGATAGTGAGTCCCTCCTGATGTTCCATGGCTCCAAAACTGACCAACGGCCGCAGCAAAATCAATTGTTCTAATGGGGGTGCGAATTGCCTCCCATTCGTGGCGCCTATACCATGCTTTCTCAGCAATCGGACCTCGAGCTTCCGTCTCCGCTGCACTGGCCGCCTCCACTCTCGGTTCTTGGACTCTATTTGCTTGCTTGCTTGCTTGCTACTCTCGATCTCAAGATCTTCCATATTGCTTTCAATGGCTCACCCACGGGAGGCCGCATTAGACAATGATTCAGTGGCGTGCTCTCGGTTGGTCCAGCTGTGTGTACTGCCACGGTGCATCTCTCGCCCAAGCGCCACATTTTTCTCGTTATCTAGAGCCCAACCATAGCTGATACAAGTCATTCATGATATTAGTCGGTCTTAAGATGAGAAACTATAAGACAATTAAGCAATAGAACACACGCATATAGGATATCATAAACCATGATAGATCTTGGCCAAGTCATTCATATTGTAGCCGATAGTACTCGTACCATTGTTTTCAAGATCTAGCCCATCGGGTATCGTAGAATGCCCGTGCAACTCGAGACCATGATCCCCGGCATTTTGGAGATGAATTGTTGTAATAACCACCTCCTGGGTGTCATTGCCAGCGATCTTCGTCTGGGCCATCTCGATATCACCCAGAAATGAAGTCTTGGAAGGCGAGGCTGGAGGTTCTGGCTGTAGTTGTAGTCTCGCCGCCTTCGCCTCCTTCCTATCCTGACGCAACCTCTTCTGTTCTCTCTTCTTCTTCCAGTGCGGCCAGAATACAACAGCGACGACGCTAGGGTCGAAACTGATGAGAATGGTGTTGAAAGTGCCCATCAGCCCAGCTGTGACGGCTGCCATAAGGGGGACCACGGGGGGGACGTAGACATCTGGTCTTCCTCGTGCGATGAAGTCCATGATAACTCCGGGGAAGACACAGATCACTGGTACACTGATGTACCCTAATACCCGTACTGTCAGAGCCCGCCGTGCGATATCTCGTCTCGCCAGCGCCGTAGCGAGTGTGATGTCGACACCCTTAGAGTTGTAGCGGCCCTGGGAGGGAGGTCGTGTCAGGTTACAGGGCCTTCCCATCCGTGAAAGTGGGCCTGTTTGGCTGAACAGAGACCAGGTGATCAGAGTGACAGAAAAGATGAGGTAGACGAGAGCTATGGATATCCAGAGGCCCCAGGTCATGATGATACGGAGGAGAACGGTGTACGTTGGTACGTTGTGGGTTGTGTACCAGCAATAGTGAAAGACCTCGTCGAAACCGTAAATCCCTGCAATGAGGGTAGGAGTGGCTGAATTACAAGGTCAGTCTGAACGTCCTGAGTAGCCTCTAACAGGTATATGACAGGACTTACATATGAGGACCGCTAGTATCGGAGGGATGATGAGGTAGAGTTTTTGCTTATTATTACTGGGTATGCATTTGTGAACGAAGACGAGTTGGGTGTTCAATGCAATAGCGCAAGCATAGAACGTTGAGAGAAAGCTTGGGGTGGTGAACAGCCAACCGCCGACGAACCCGCATATGAAACCACTTGGAAGGCTGCCATAGCCGGCCAGATTCGCGGACTGGCAATAGTGATCAGCAGAAAAGCATGTAACTTTAGTGAATTCGTCATACGTGATAGATGGCGTCCGAACACGCCATCGCGATGCTTAGCTTTAGGGATGTCCTGGACATTACTTGAGGATGTTTGCGCTGCAGGAAAAAGTATGCTACGATTGCGAAGAGACATGCCGCTACACTAATTGAATTTGTCGCGAGGACTGCGTTGACGAAGACTTTGTTGGTGTCCGTCATGAAACGACGATCAGATACTTCAGTGGCATCGGGAGAAAAGGTAGAGGGTGTTGGGTCAGGAAGGGGTGCGGTGAGGGAAGCAGAGGGGAGAGACTCTGAAGCTGCCATTGGGCCTGATCGCTGTTCACTGGGGAGTAGGTTTATTTGATGCAACAGAAAGAACAGAAGGCCTTGTAAGAAAGACTCCACTTTCTGCAATAAATATGAGACTTACCTTACAATGCCCCAGTGGACGAGAAACAGGAGGGGGGGTGGTAGAAACGCTCGAGGCAGACCGCCGAGGCGGTCCTATACTTTGTTACGTCAGCATGATTGAGGATTTTAACCGTCGCTGGTTTTTGGTTTCACACAATTAACCAATACAAGGCGGCAAACGCGACCCTTCTCAAGGTGACCATCTACATTGCCCGCAGCGGCGACACAGACGACACGAGATTACTCCGCGATTCGCTGAGCTGTCCGCAGGGATAACTTCAGGATACCTTCCCAGGAACATAGTTTCCGAATCAGGTCATTTTGGCTCTTGCTCGGTGTTGAGAGGGGGGAGCGGTTTTGCCAGCAGATCCGGTGTTATCGGCTCTCACGAGCAGTGGATACTGGTTACGGGGTACCACACATTTGGCTGTGCTCATTTCGACCACTGGCGGCTGCAACATTGACTTTGATTCGCGCTTCACGGGGATTCGAATCGTTTTGTTAGAGTTTTGCTTGGCAGGAGGGCAAAATGTGGTGCTTTGTTGGGGCCCCGCAACGGAACCGAACAGACTAAATATATATACCCGGACCTCGTTACGCCACTCTCGCCCCGGGCTGTGCAGACTCCCTCGATTGAGGAAGCCGATGACAGATACCCGATTCCTCCATTACCAAATCACATTCAGTCATTTGCCCACAAACACGTGCCCCCCGAGTAGCAAGTAGGCAATGTGCAATATGGAGAAATTCAAATTAAATTTATAACAAGTCAGACGCACAAACAAATCAACAACTGTGAACTATAAAATATCCACTCGCCACCGCAGGTCGAAAGGGCTTCAAGGTCAACCAGTTCGAAAGCACATCCCAGGATATATTTGTCACTTTGCTATCCCATACCATCGTGATGTATATGGTCAAGTCGAAACAATCCCGTCAACACCTTAACGCATTTTTAGGACCTTTTGGCATTCAATTCCAATAATGTGATATTCTATGTCTCTGGGCATGTTTAATCTAACAACGACTAGGACTCGAAACGAGGTCATACACTACGTAACACAAACACAAAGCATATCATAAACCATGATACGTCTCAACCAAGTCACATATGCTGAAGTCCGCCGGACATGTTCGTCTGGTCTCGCGGTCTACTGTCTTTGGGGGATGCTCTTCGGACTCGGGACCTTGGTCGTCCACATCTTGGAAGTGAATTGTCGTAACAGCCGCCCCCTGGGTCTCGTCCCCAAAGATCTTCGTCTCGGCCATCTCGATGTCAGCCAGAACTATCGATCTGCGGGTCGAAGGTTGAGGTCTTTGGGATCGTCTCGCGGTCTTCAAACTCTGTCGCAGCCTCGCCTGTTCTTTCTTCTTCTTCCACTGCGGCCAGAACACAACAGCGACGACGCTAGGGTCGAAACTGAGGAGAATGGCGTTGAAAGTGCCCATAAGTCCAGCAGTGACAGCTGCAGTAAGGGGAACCGCGGGAGGGACGTAGACATCTGGTCTCCCTCGTACGACAAAATCCATAATAACGCCAGGGAAGACGCAGATGACTGGTACACTAATGTACCCTAGCACTCGTACTGTCAGAGCTCGCCTTGCGATATCTCGTCTTGCCAGCATCATAGTGAGCGCAACATCAGCGCCCGCAGTGGAAGAGTACACCTGGGAGGTACATGGTTTCAGGCATCGGGGATTTCCGACTCGTGAAAGTGGCCCGGTTTTGCTGAACAGAGAGCAGGTGATCAAAATGACGGCGGAAATGAGATAGATGAGAGCTATAGATATCCAAAGGCTCCAGGTCGTAATGATACGGACGAGGACAGTGTGACTTGGTAGGTTATGGGTTGAGTACCAGCAATAATGAAAGACCTCGTCGAAGCCATATAACCCTGCAATCAGAGTAGGAGTGGCTGAATTACAGGGTCAGTCGGAGTGGTCTGAGTAACCTTTGACAGACTCATGAAGGACTTACATATAAGGAGCGCAAGTATAGGAGGGATGATAAGGTACAGTTTTTGCTTATTGTTATTGGGTATGCGTTCGTGCACGAAGACGAGTTGGGTGTTCAATGCAATAGCGCAAGCATAGAACGTTGAGAGAAAGGATGGGGTGGTGAATAGCCAACCCCCGACGAACGCACATAGGAAGCTATTTGGAAGGTTGCCGTAGCCAGCCAGGTTAGCGGACTGGCAGCAGTGATCAGCAGAAAAGCATATGAACCTTTAATGAATTCGTCATACGTGATAGATGGTGTCCGAACACGCCATCGCTATACTGAGCTTCAAAGATGTTCGGGACATTACTTGAGGATACTTGCGTTGCAAGTAGAAATATGCTGTGATTACGAAAAGACACGCCGCTACACTAATCGAATTTGTCGCGAGGACTGCGTTGGAGAAGGATTTGTCTGTGTCCGTCATGAAACGTTCGCCAGGTGTGTCGGTGGCATGGGGAGGAATGGTAGAAGTAGTTAGTTCAGGAACGGGTACGGTGAAGGAAGCAGAGGTGAGGGACTCCGAAGCCGTCATTGGGCCTGATTTCTGTTCACTGGCGTGAAGGCTTTGTTTAATACGAAGGAAGCACTGAAGACCTTGTAAGCACGACTTCATTTGGACAACAAGCCAGAGACTTGCCCATATAATACTCCAGCGGACGGGAAGAGGGAGAGGGGTAGCCAAGTTGGAGGCATCGCCCCATCTTGTGGATTCCCACATTATGGAAATTCTGACCCTTTCAGTACGTTGAATAGTCCGGTCTCATAGAATTACCGCTTCGCGAAGCTGTAAGCAAAAGAAGCCCCAATAAATAACATCAGGTACGCACCTCCTCGGGGCGGTGGTTTTTCAGTACGGAGTCGCCTTGGTCTTTGATATAAAGGGTGTCACTCCAATGAAGTCGTGCATTATGACCGGTGGGATCCGAGGTACATCACATCCCGCGGGCGGAACTCATGTGCGTGCTTAGAATGATCGAGCTCGAGAAGCCGATGACAGACTCCCGATTCCTCGGTTCCGTGGTTCATCTCCCTCTAGGCCGTTCCAGCGGGAGAAGCCTCTGTACTGTACACCATACATCCCAGCGATATGCAAGTAAAAGGCCTGTAAGATGCTCTTTAGAAAACGTCGAAAAGCCCGGTTACAGGACGCACGGCGCCAATTGCGTATTCGGCTTCGGGTACTCGGGTCCTTGCCCGAGGGCAACCACACGTGCCATCCGGCTAAAGGCTAAAGGTTCGTTCGGAATCCAATCTAGACCCCTCACGTCCGTCCAAACTCCGAACGGAACGGGGCTGCTTATGTCGAAAAGTCGGTTTTTTCCTTGTCAAATTTCTCAATAAACACCGGAGAATATGACTTTGCATCAAATGGGCCTAGCTGGAAGTACCACCCCTGCCTGCTTCTATCTGCCATGTGTGAATGAAATGGGCCGCAGATGGCCATGAATTGGATTAGGTGGATCGGAACAGAAGCTGTGAGAGCGGAACGCAAACTATTTCGGGTATAAAAGGTCTCACAAGTTCCATTTTGTATCGTTATTTGCAGTGGCGTCTAACAAACACTACGTTTTGCCTGTACCAGCGAATGCGAAACTCTAACTGGGATCCGACTGCTGTTCCCGGGATCCATGAGTCCCCATGATAGCGGTGGGCTCAGGAAAATATTGACATACATAGCTGTCAGGGGCGGGTGGTTTCATTCAGACCATGCACACAATAAAAGTTGGCTCCAATTCGGACAAACCCCTCTCTTGACTAAACCTACCAAACCTTATCCGAGTATCACGTACTTGACAAATTGGCCCTTGGCCCCACGCCGCTGTGCCACGTCCAGCCACGACCAAGAGCTGAACCCAACGATGTCCAATCCGCAAGAAGTAGTCATCCCCACCCTAAGTCATCCCTAAACTTAAATCTGCCCCAAAGTCAACTTGCCTCTGAACCTTGGACTCACAAACCCCATTGACAGTCAAGGGGAGGATCAGGGAGGTAAGATAATGTGGGGGAAAGCGTTGGGAACTGCTAATTTATTGGGCACCCCTTCGAATTCTCTCTAGGTTGCTTGGAAATCACCTTAAATCGCTCTCATTGGCAACTCCACCAATGCGTCCTCCGCATGGTTGCATACCTCCGGCTTATGATTACTAGTATAAGATTGCATTCCCCCTCTACTCCGCATAGGCCCCTGTGCCAAGGTATGCACTTTTGGAGAGGGTCGAGCGAGAAACTCATCCAGAGGTTTTATTTTGAGTTTCAGGGTCTAATCTAGTGCTTTGTAGCTACAATGAGGTCAAACACGTCACATGGGCGCCAAAACCAAATAGGATATATAATTATGAGAGGTCCCTGAGCTGAGCCATACTAGACTGTGCATGAATCTTATCTGGAAATATTGCTTGAGTACCAAAGTAGCTATAGGTAGCTTATGCAAGTCCTTACGGTGTGTATAGAGCCATATAGAGCATCAATCCTCCCTGCGTGGCATCTGCATGACAAACCGCTTTCTCAAATCCAAAAATATTCCTGCGCTGTAGACCGAACGGGAATATACATGTGGAGTTAAAGGAAGAATGATACTCTGAGTGAGCAACGAGCAGATGATGGTTTACCGCATGTGCCACTTTTTGAATCACCTTCGTGTACATGCAGGGCCAATTGTGACATCTGGCAAGTATCCAGGTATCAAAGGGGACTGTGGACATGCTCTGAGACTTAGTCTGAAGGCACCGGGAGAGGTTGTGAAGACACAAGGACAGCACAGTGTATCACTCTGCCCTGTTCATCCCTCTAATAATATGTACGTCTTAGCCGAGATGATAGGAATGTGATATAAGTGAGTAGTTATTGCATAATACGAAGGGTTTGAGTCTCGTCGGTTTTGAAGGGGGTTGACAAAGGTCCGCGATGGCGTCGATTATTCACATGAATTAGCAATACAACATACAAAAAGTGCAAGCACGCAATGCAAACATAGGTGAGAGTGCATTGGTTTTGGCTGGAGCACAAAAGAGGACCGAATAAAATGGGTAAATGGAGGGGGACCGGAATGTAATCAATTCAATTCCTCCAGTTGATTCTTCAGCACGGCTATCCTGCTCTCGAGGGCGTCAGCAGTCTCGACGAGGCCCTTAACCTCGGCTTTAATATCTGCCAGTGCGGTAGGTACTGGCATAGTGGGACTCGCTTCCAACACTTGCGTGGCGACATCGAGTGATGGAAACGGCGAGGTGGACATGGCAGCT
>Ga0307515_10016040_pt1 | contig 13750 bp, 1 predicted proteins | sample 17_EM_MG_FD_194513 | JGI IMG/M metagenome (GOLD analysis project Ga0307515, IMG submission 194513) | Populus trichocarpa ectomycorrhiza microbial communities from riparian zone in the Pacific Northwest, United States - 17_EM | ecosystem: Host-associated > Plants > Roots > Unclassified | place... | reverse complement strand
TACCTATCTAACCTATCTTTAGTTAAGTTCCTTTATTATTAGGAATCCTATTAGGTTTTTATAATCCGTCTTAACTATAAATAGTTTTTCTATGCCTTATAAGAACGCTCTCTATTTCTTTAGTGCTATAACTATACCTAATAACTCCTTATTATAGATGTTATAGTTTAACTCTAGTAGTATTATCTTCCGACTATAATATGCTACTAGATGCCATCCATCTAAATGCTTTTATATAAAATATGCTCCTAGTACAAAGTTTAATATATCTATTTTTATAACCGTCTCTAGTCCTAGTTAATAGATCTTAAGAACTAGCTTCTAGGTAAATAACCTTTTAACTTCCTTAAATAGTTCTTATTACTCCTTTCCCTATACCTACAGTTCTTCTTTCTTTATTAATTGTGTAAATAGCTTAATATCCTTTAACTACTGCGCTATAAACCTTCTGCAGTAATTATAAAACCCTAGAAACGATCTTAACTACGTAACGTTTTTTGGTTTTTGCTAATTTACTATAGCCTTAATCTTCTTTAAATCTATACTAAGTTGGCCTAGTTTAATAATAAATCCTATAAAATTGGTTTTCCTAGTAAAGAACTTATATTTCTTAATTGCTACTAGCATCTATTCTTCTTATAGTCTCTTTAAGACCTATTTAATATATTCCCCGTATTCTTCCTTAGTTATTAAGTAGATAATAAAATTGTTAAGGTATGCTATAATAAATTTATCTAAGTATTCTCCTAATATATTATTAATTTACTTTTAAAACGTTACTAGTGCGTTTATAAGCCTGAATTATATAATTAATAGTTTATATAGTCCTTCCTTTAACCTAAAGGCTGCCTTTTATTTATTGCCTTCCTTAATTCTAATCTGATGGTACGCCTATCTTAGATCTATCTTTATAAAGATTTACGCATTATCTATTCTGTCTTAGATTTCGCTAATTAAGGGTAAAGGATATTTATCCTTTCTAGTGATGCTATTTAACTGTCTGTAGTTAATATACAGCCTTAGTTTACTATTTTTCTTTAGTACGAATAGTACTGGATAACCCGCTAATAACTGTAATAGTCTAATATATCCCTTTTATAAGTTTTCTTAGATAAACTCTTTTAGTGCTCTACCTTCTTCTTTAATAAGCTTATAGATTGGAAAAAATCTTAGACTTGTTCCTGGTTCTAATTCTATTTTATAGTTCTATGCTATATACTCTAATAGCTTTTTACTCTCTAGTAACTATAGTTTCTTACCATACTTATAGTATCTCTTTAGTATATAGCTTAGCCCTTTTTCTATCTCTTTATAGGTCGCTTCTACTTAGTATTATACTAACTTAGCTTATTATTATATTTTACGGCGTTAAGTATCCCTAATATTAACTTAACCTATAATTTAATCGATCTTTAGATTGTATTCCTATAACTAAGGCATTCTTAGTACTGCCTTATTATTTCCTAATGGTAATATATCAAAAGACATCTTAATTTATCTTCCTTTGATGGTTAACTAAATTAGTCCTATTTTAAGATTAATAATGCCTCCTCTATAGGCTATCGGATCTCCTAAAATTGTTACTAATAAGTAAGGTTGTTTTTTCTATCTATACAGTAACCCTATTCTTTTAACTGCTGCTAGTAAGATATAGTTCCTTATTGCTTTACTATCTATTAATGCCTTAAACTGTTAATCTTACTATTTAACTTATAAATTTAGGTATTGTCCTTAAATTCCTTTAAGGGTCTAAGGCTCTACTACTGGCTTCCTTTAGTCCTGTAGGCCTCTACTTTTCCTAACTATTAGCTACTAGATCCTATTTGTACTTAGTCTAACTTAGGCTAATATTTAGTTTGCTTTTTATCTTTAATATACCATAGATAGGTGTTCTTTAGATATTCCCACCATTATTGTCTATCTAGGCATTCTTCTATAAGGAATCTTTCTGGTTAAAGTATTAAGTTTCTTTATTCTTAAACTTCTACGGGGTACTAACTATGCATATACTTAGCGTTTTGATATTTTGCCTTATCCGTCATCTAATACATTTTTATTAGATACTTTTAATTTTTGTTTTTTAGTGCTCTATATATATTATATACATTATCTACGCATATTATCCATGATAGTATGTGATGTGCTTAATGTCTTAGGTTAACTCTTAGCTTGTCTTTATTCTTAAGTTTAAACCTCTCTTATATTAATCTAAGCGTTACAACTCCGTTCGCGGGTATTAAGATTCACCTTTTACTTCTCTAGTCCTCTAATTACTTCTTTAGATCCTTTAATATTATAATTAAGGCTCCCTTAATATAAGTTATAGCCTTCTCTACAATTAGGTGGTCTTAGACAACTTTTTCATCTAACTATATATAGAAATCTTTCCACTTATCATTATATCGTTGCCTATACTACTTTTAGTATAGCTGCTTAAGTATATACGGCTTATCCGTAAGGAAATATCTCTTTATTACTACGTCGTAACAGCCTTTAGTATATCGTTCCTTGAACCTAGTAGGAATCCCTAAATCCTCTTCTTATTCTAGTTTATTAAGCCACTTAGCTCTTAGTATACCTACTCTAGGCCTATTAGTGATTTTTTATATTAGTACTCTATCCTTTATACGTCCTAATATACTAGATCTTTTATCTAGTTTCTATTCTTGCTATAAGGTAATTCTTGCTCTAAATTCCTTTATAGTTTCTTTTCTTTTGCGTCTTATAAGTAGATCCTTAAAGTTATCTTACTTCTTAATCTTAGTATTAACTTTTCGATCTTTAGGCCGAATACTACGTTCCCCTAGTAAGTCTTCTAGGTCTATATATCTGTCTCCTAGTCTAACTACTATTTATATTATAGATTCTCTAATCTATAAAGAAGCCTCTTACCTCTTACTTGTGGGTGTCCTAATTTATACTCTAAATTCTTAGTCCCTTAGATTCTTTAATCCTAAGCTTGCTTCTAACTTAAGCTTAGCTCCCGCCTTAATTTAATTAGGCGTCCGTAGTGTTCTTATCTCATTTTAAGAGTCTTAAATCTCACTTATCTCGTCTTAAAAATCTTATGCCGTTAGGAATTCTTGTCCCGAGCTTATTTATATATCTTTAAACTAAGCTACTGCCCTACTCCATCGGTTTTCGTCCGTTGTGGGTCCTTAGGTGTACCTTATCTTACTTTAAAAATCTTAGTCGTCTCTTATCTTGTCTTAAGAATCTTAAGCCTTTAGCCTTTTGCCTTTATTAAGTGCCGAAGTAGTTCGCTATCCTACTTCTCTTACGTCTTATAAAGCAATAGACATCGTGTTTAGTGGGGCCTTAATCCCTACTAATGTTCCCTATTCTATAGTGGAATTATCCTCTACCTCTAGTATAACATCTCTAAGGTCTACGTGCTTCTAGTAAGCCGCCTTTATCGCCTTATTGTTATAGAATGTTTCGCCTATATTAAACTTGTCGTCCTTAATGTCCGATCTATAAACTGGTTTATTAGTTCCTCTATACTCTATAGATTTTAGCTTTTATAGCTAATAGCTTACGCCGTACTTAGCATCTTTATAAATTTGGTATACGTTATTATAACAAAACGCGAAACTTCTAATTAAACACTCTTTTGTTCCTTATAGTATACTATTATTCCTCTATACATGTATATCTTCTACTATTAGTTTAGTTCCCTTTATTGTATAGTAATTCTAACTATCTTTATAATCCCTCACAAAGTAACCTTATTTTCCGTAATTTATATAAGCTCTATTTTTAAACTATTAACTTTACTATAAAGTCCGCCTAAACGTCTTCTGCTACTAAAATCTCTAGTTTAGCCTCTACTCCTTAGTCCTATAATCACTAAATCCTTAACCTTTAGGTTTCTATAGTTTCTTACTCTATCTCTTATAGGCTTCTTTAGTACTACTTAGGTCTATTAGCTCTGCGCCATACTATAGTTTTTAACTTAGCTTTAGTTATTACGTACTCTACGTTTTATATAACTATAGAACTCTATCCTAACCTCTCTTAGTCTATTCCCTTTAGTAGATCCTATTATTAATCTTTATCGCTTAATCTACTAGTTCCCTTAGGGTGTCCGCATCTTCTATTAGAATAATTATGTCCTAGACTTTAGCCTTAAGTCCCTACTTATATTGTGCTATAAGCGCCCTATTATTCCACTTAACTTATATTACTAATATTTAAAACTACGTTATGTACTTAATTGCTAAGGTTTACTATATAATGTCTTAGAGTTTTTATTCCGCCGTAGTTACTACCTCTAGGTCTTTAAATATTTACGTAAGTCGTTCTATAAATCCGTTCTAGCTTAAATATAAACCATACTTTTTAGTTTATAGTTATTATTCCGTTTACTTATATCTCTATAAGGTAAGGCTTAAACTATTTAGTGCTCTTCCTATTAAGAATAACCCTACATACGCTATTTAATCTATAGGTATTACTAGCTTTACTCCTTCTTACGCAACCTTAAAGTGCATTTACATAAGGAATCCTTTAAGCTTTAATTTCTCTCCTAAGAATCTTTTAATTAATAGTAACTTAACCTTTACTACGCCTATCCCATTAATCCTATTTTTAAGTGCTATATTATTCTCTATTAACTAGTTAACTATTTCTTATAATTATTTTACCGTCACAGGTTGTTACGAGTTAGTGTCCGCTATACTAGTGTTACCCCCTAACCTTAACATAGTTGCCGCCGTTAATAGCGTTATAGTGGCTGCTTTTGGTAGTATGTTATTTAACTTTTTATATTTAATACTATAACTAGGTAGTAATTATGTAACGGAACCTTATAGTAAGTACTACGGTGGGTTCTATTAATAGGCTAAGTGTGTAGGAAATGCAAGTATAAAAGTTAACAACATAATAATTAGTAGAGTGGTTGCCTAATAGATTAACTCTAATTATATTCTGAGAATTACTACAAGGAAGGAACTATCTAGGTAGGGACTAAGTGTCCTTAAATATACAACCGTACTCCTATGAAATCCTTCCTATACGTAATGTACGTGTACTCTATCTACTCTATTACAGATTATACAGATCCTATAGATTATATTAATTATATTATATAACTTTAGTTACTATTCCTCGTTATATAGCTCTACCGGATCCATCCTAGACCGTGCTCTTATTAACTAACTAGCTTCTTCCGACTCCTCTCCTAGTAGTCGTAACATTGTACTTAAAGCGTCCGTAACATATTAAATAATCTATATTCTATATGGCGTAGGACGTATACAAGTTACGTATATAGGGCACGTATATTATAAATATCTTTATTTAAGCCCAGGGGCCCTAGGTTAAGACATAATTAAAATTATTAATTAATTAACCTATTTTATTAATAAATAGCTCTATATAAACTATTTAATAGCTTCCTAGGTTATAACCGTTTTAAATATTAAAACTTTACCTAGGTTATATCTATCACGCCTAGGTAAGCCTTATTACAATATACCGCCTTTTAAATATATATATTACTTTAATTTTAGTAAAACAATAAAACTTCACTTAAAACAGTAGGTGTTAGATAGTGTATATAAAGCAGTTTATTAATAAAATGGGTTAATTGATTAATAATCTTAATTAAGTGCTGTCTTAAAGCTTTATTAATCTTAACCCTTAGGGCTTTAAGCTATAAAGAGATTTTATAATACACGTGCCTCGTATATATAACTTGTGCATATTCTACGCCATTAAGAATATAGATTATCTAATATACCCCCTTAGCTTTAACCTAGTTAAGGATAAAGCTAGCCACCTTCTTATGTCCGTTAATACGTTAATTAAACTATAATCTTATCTAAATTTTTCTATCTCGCTTTAATGTTCTCCTATAGGTCCTCTAGTTACTTCTCCTTATTTAGCCGCTCCTTAATATCGACTATTCTAATTATATTAACGAAGCTCTTAAACCTCTACTTAGGTAGGGCCTTCGTAAGTCTATTAGTAATTATCTTCTTTATTACTTTTTATTAAAATAGTACTCGTCTTATTACGTATTCTTAACACAACTAATATTAATAGATATTAACGTATTAGAGCTTTATAATTAGCTTTACTATATCTTTTATAATTAGTTAAAGTGTCTAGGTGTTATTATAATTAATAATTAAAAACTTATTTAGCCTTAACGTTATTACTTTAAGCAGCCTACTAATAAAGATAGCTTCCTTTACTATCTATAATAGGGCTAATAACTTAGCTTCTATACTTAATATCGTCACTATATCCTACTTATTTACTCTTTAGGCAATTAGTCCCCTAAATAGCTTTATAATATATCCTTATAAGCTCTTTCTATTAATAAAGTTATCTGTAAATAATGCATTACTAGTATAGATAAATAATTGCGCTTTACTCCTACCGTCTCTTCTATTATCATATCCTTTATCGCTTATTTCTTTATCTCTCCCGTTTATTCGTTCCTTATCTCCTCTATAATAGATTACTTTACCTCTTATGCTATATAGGTACTAAATTACTCTATCTACCACTTAATAGTACTTTTAGCTTAAATTCTAATTAAATCTTACTAGCTATAATATTATAAAAGCAATATCCGAACACGTCGTAGTGGCTATATAAAGTATTAAACCTAGTTTTCTCTAATATAGTATTATAAAAGCTACTTCTCTTAATAGGGATATAGGACGGATATTAGGGGATAGAAGCGTCAGACGGATTAATTAGTAATTAGTAGGAAGGAGTTCCGATTCTACTATTAGAGTATTTAAAAGACGCCCCATAAGATCTATCTTATACTAATTAGCTATCTTCTTAATATAGGCTTCCTAGAATAGCTATAGGAGCCTCTAGCTATAATTATATAGTATATAGATTCCTAGAAACCATTTTAGCTCGCTAAGGGTACTTATCTAGTATTCCTTACTTAGCTCCTTAATTGCTTCTTAAGCTTTCTTTTTATTTATCTTTCTATAGCAGAATACAATGTCATTAATATAGAAAAAGACTACTATCTCTTCTTTTAGCATAATATATAGCTCTTAGGGTACCTCTTTAAAACCTAATTCTATTAGCGAGCTTATAAGGTTCTTCTGCTATAAAAGTAGTAATCTTTATAGTCCGTAAAGGGCTTTTCTTAAGCGTAGTACGTTATCTTTCTTTCCATTATTAAACCCTGGCGGCAGCTTTATATAGATAACTTTGTTAAAATTATAATGGATAAATGCATTAACAGCATCTATCTATATCGTCTCTAGGTTAAATTTTATGGTAATCGCTATAAGGGTCCAGAAGGTTATACTAGCTAATATAGTAGTTTTTATAGGTAGGTCTCCTAGTGCCTATTAATTTTTATATACTACTAAGCGTGCCTTATATTTTTAGAGGAATTTATACTTATCTAACTTATAGATAAATATCTACATTAAGCTAAGGATCTGCTGTCCCTTTACATACTTCTTATTTATTTCTTAAAATAACCTTATTTGCTAATAAGACTAGAGGTAGGCTTTTTAAGCCTCTTAGAACTAATCTTAAAGAGGGTATATATTAAGGTCCTAAATCAACTAAGGTAGAGGAGGTAAGTTCTTTCTATATAATCTGATATTACATATTCTACCTAATTTTAGCTTACTATTATTAAGTTAATTATTAAGGTTAAACTTCCTTCCTACTAAAAAGGCGCTATAATAGGTTAAGGTAATCTTTTTAGTAATAAAGTTTTTAAACCTATAGTCGCCGGCTTTCTTAAATAAGTCTTTAACTAAGTTATTAAATACCCCCTAAGTATTAGACGCGTCTCCTACTTATTAAGCGACGTCTTAATTAGTATCTTAAACTAAAATTATAGAATAATTAACGTGAAAAGCATATAGAGATTCTTTGTCTTCTTTTATTAGAGGTAGCGTATACATCAGCAAAATGTTTGTGCCTCCTGACAGTACTAACAGCTCCTGACAGCTCCTGTTAGGGCTGTCAGAAGCTCTAGGAGACACTCACACTCGGCATCTATTAGATAACTTATATAGAGCTATTCATTGATGAAATGGGTTAATTAATTGATAATCTTGATTGTGTCTTAATAGTTGCTTGACCTAGGGCCCCTGGGCTTAGACGAAGATATTTACAATGCACGTGACCCGTGCACGTAACTAGTGCACGTCCTACGCCACCAAGAATACAGATTATCTGACACACCCCCTTAGCTTTAACCTGGTTGAGGACGAAGCTAGCCACCTTCTTATGTCCGTCTATGCGTCAATTAAACCGTAATCTCATCTAAATCCTTCCTTCTCGCCCTAACCTTCTCCCTTAGGTCCTCTAGTTGCTTCTCCTTATTTAGCTACTCCTTAATATCTACTATTCCAATTATATTAACGAAGCTCTTAAACCTCTACTTGGGCAGGGCCTTTATAAGTCCATTGGCGATTATCTTCTTCGTTGCTGTCTATTAAAATCGTACTTATCTTATTACGTATTCCTGATATAGCTAGTATTAATAGATGTTAACATATTAGTGCTTTATAATTAGCTTTGCCGTATCTTCTGTGATTAGTTAGAGCGTCTAGGTGTTATTACATTTGATAATTAAGGGCTTGTTTAGCTATAATATTATTGCTTTAAATAGCCTGCTAATAAAGATAGCTTCCTTTACTGTCTGTAATAGGGCTAACAACTTAGCTTCTGTGCTCAACGTTGTAACTATACCCTACTTATTTGCTCTCCAGGCGATTGGCCCCCCAAATAGCTTTATAATATATCCTTACGAGCTCTTTCTATTAATGGAGTTGTCCGCGAATAATGCGTCGCTAGTATAGATAAATGATTACGCTTTACTTCTACCGTCTCCGTCGTCTTGTCCTTAGTCGTGTATTCCTTTGTCTCTCCCTCTACTATTTATTCCTTCCTTATCTCCTCTATAGTAAATTGCTCTGCTCCTTATGCTATATAGGTACTAGATAACTCTATCTACAGCTTGATAGTGCTTTTAGCTTAGGTCCTAATTAAACCTTACTAGCTATAATACTGCAAAGGCAATATCCAAATACGTTGTAGTGGCTGCATAGAGTACTAAACCTAGTTTTCTCTAATATAGCATTGTAGAAGCTAGTAGGGATATAGGACGGACTAATAGGTCTGTATCGGGGGACGGATGCGTTAGATAGATTATATAGTAATTAGTAGAGAGGAGTTCTAATTCTGCTATAGGAGTATCTAGAAGACGCCCTCTAAGATCTATTTTATACTAGTTAGCTATCTTCTTAATATAGGCTTCCTAGAATAGCTATAGGAGCCTCTAGCTATAATTGCGTAGCACGTGGATTCCTAGGAACTATTTTAGCTCGCCAAGGGTACTTATCTAGTATTCCTTACTTAGCTCCTTAATTGCTTCTTAAGCTTTCTTCTTATCTATCTTTTAGTAGCAGAAGACAATATTATTAATATAGAAGAAGACGACTATTCCACCTTTTAGCATGACATATGGCTCCTAGGGTACTTCTTTAAAACCCAATTCGTTTAATAAGCTTATAAGATTCTTCTGCTATAACAGTAGTAATCATTATAGTCTATACAGGGCTATTCTTAAGCGCAGTACTTTATCTATCTTTCCTTTATTGAACCCTAGCGGTAGCTTTATATAGACGACCTTATTAAGATCGCAATAGATAAACGCGTTAACTGCATCTATCTGTATCGTCTCTAGGTCGAATTTTGCGGTGATTACCATCAGGGTTTAAAAGGTCGTACTAGCTAATATAGTAGCTCTTATAGGTAGGTCTCCTAGGGCCTGTTAATTTCCGTATACTACTAAGCGTGCCTTATATTTTTAAAGGAATCTATGCTTGTCCGTCTTATAGACGAACACCTATATTAAGCTAAGGACCTACTGTCCCTTTATATACTTCTTATCTATTTCTTAAAACAACCTTATTTATTAATAAGATTAGAGATAGGCTCGTTAAGCCTCTTGGAAATAATCTTAAAGAGGATGCGTATTAAGGTTATAAATTAACTAAGGTGGCAGAGGTAAGTTCTTCCTTTATAATCTAATATCACATATTTTACCTAATTTCAGCTTGCTGTCGTTAAGTTAACTATTAAGGTTAAACTTCCTTTCTGCTAAAAAGGCGCTGTAATAGGCTAAGGTAATCCTTTTAGTAACAAAGTCTTTAAACCTATTATTGCTGGCTTCCTTAAATAAGTCTTTAACTAAGTCGTTAGATACCCCCTAAGTATAAAACCTATCTTCTACTCGGCTTACGATGTCCTAATTAGTACCTTATACATCTGACTTTATAGGATACTTAACGTAAAAGGCATATGGAGATTCTTCATCTTCTTTTATTAGAGGTGGCGTACGATATATATCTTCGAGAGCTCTTACAAGCTCAAGATCTGCTAACTTATTAAAGGCTTAAACTAGCTTATCATCAACGTCATCATCTTCCTCTTAACTTAACAATTTAAGTACTTTTTCATTATCTTCCAGAAGAACCTCATTCTTAGTTAGGGTATCAGAAAGTTAAATCTTCTCAATTAGCGTGTCTAACTCAACATATAGGTCCTTTAAGATGTCCGTTCGCTTACTATCAAAAAACGTCTTCTTATTAAAGATAACGTCCTTAGTAGAGATAATAATACCTTTATATAGGATCCAGATCCTATAGATATTAGTAGAGTTATAGCCAACAAGGTAGCCGATATAGGCTCACAGATCTAGCTTACTTAGCCTTTTCTTCTTCAGCTGGGCGTCCAACGTTATCGCGTACGCCCTATAGCTATAGGCTTTTAGGTGCGCCAGTTGCGGCTTTCTTAATCTCCTATTGGCTAGGAAGGTATAGAACCTCTTATATAGCAATATCCAACCGTTGCTTTCCTATAGCGTTTAATCTCAAAGGTAGATTATATAGTTAACTATCTCGTTCCATAGGTCGTATGGTAGATTAGTAGCAATTCTTATTACTCGTGCTCTCTTAATAATTATACCCCCTAAGCGTTCGGCGGTACTGTTCTAAGCTTAAGTGTATGGCGCTAAAGGCTTAAATATAATCCCTTAAGTCCGTAGCCATTTAAGGGTTCTCCTTCTCCTTAGCTTATTATCTAATCTAATAGTGTTAACTTTAAGGTTATACCTTAGACAAATCCACTATATGAAATCTTTAAGCACCTATAGTGTCTCCTTCTTCTTACTATGCGTCGTTATAAAGTACAGGAAGGATCTTCCTAAGTAGGTGTTGTGGATAAGCATAACTCGTATAAATCCGGTATGTGCTTTCTTAAGGTTAGTTTAGTTAATATAGAGGTTAAGATAGGGTTTATTAATCTTTTATTTTAAGAACCTTCTTAAGACCTAACGCTTAATTTTAGCGAGACTGCAATATTAATATTCTGTTATCTTTAGGCCTTGAAGCTTAACTCCTAAGGCGTTAAGACCTAAATAATAAAGGCTTATAGGCCCTGGATAACTTAGACGCAGATGCCATAGATATGCATCTCCTTTTAAATCTAGATAAGCGTCTCTTAATAATACTCTGCGCTTCTGATGGTGTAGTAGTTGGCTTATATTAAACGCTAATAGACTTCCTAGTTAGACGTATTTAATAGTCTATTATCTGTGACGTTCTTCCATTTAATATAGGACTAAGTTATCCTTTTAAACTAGAAGATTATTCTCTTCTTTATTGTTTTAGTAATACCCTTATTTTTAAAGTAGACGGAACGATACTAAATTTATATTAAAGTCCGTATAAAAGGCAACGTCCTCAAGACGTAGGATTCCCTTACTCTTATTTAGTTTTGTGACTTAAATAGTGATGTCGCCGTAGCCTAGTATAGGCACTTCTAAGCTGCCGGCGATAACGTATTTAAGTCTTAGAGCTTTCCTAAAGTTATAAAAATAAGAGAGGTTATTAAAGATATAAAGAGTAGTTCCTAAGTTAAGAATAGTTAATAGCTTTAGCAGATAGAGTTAACCAGTGTAATATAATTTTAGGAATATTGCATTAGCTTCTCCCTTAATCTTAACTGTCTTTTAGCTCTTGTCCTATTATTATTAAGCCTTATCTTCTTATTCTTTAAGTCTAATCTTTATAACTTGGTTAGTGAGATCCTTATTCTTTTCTACCTTCTTTAACACCCTTTTAATGCGAGCATCTCCGATTATAACTCCTTTGGGTTTCTTATCTTTAAATAAATACTAACAATCTTAAAGGGAATGTCCTTGTTTCTCACACGCTAAGTATATAGGTAGTAGCTTCTTGCGGGACGTCTCCTTGTCTACTAGTAACCTAGCTCTCTTTAAGCGTCTAGTATATACTAAAGTTCCTTTCCTTAGACCTTTAGTAGTATTAGAGTAATCTATTATAGCTTACTCTGCGAAGTCTATATTAAAGGTACTCCCTCTTATAGTAGTATTAGCTTTCTTTAAGGGTATTCTAAGTCCTTCTTATAGCTCCTTTGCTACCCTATAGTATTTAGAAGATCTTGACTTCTAAGGGTCATTTAACTTAGTAGTATACTTTATATAGTAGGCATTGCTAAAAGGTTAAATAACGTCTACTAAATCTTAAAGCTAGATTCTATTAGATATTTAAGGGATCTTATACTTCTCTCCTAGTAATATTGCGTGTTCCCATTAATCTAGCTATTAGTTTAATTTTGATAATTGTTTAAACCCCTTAAGGGCTTCTGTGTACTAATGTTGTACCTTCTTCCTAATAAATAATAAGGTAGGTTTTATGTTCTCCTTTAACTAAGATAGCTATTTCTTAACAGTTATGGAAGGGTTAAGCAGTAGCTTCTTCTAAATTGATACTATAGACGTGATTTAGGTGCGTATCTGTTGTAGATACTCTTCCTATTTTAGGAAGTACTTTATATCTTAATTATAGTATTATCTGCTATTCTTGTACGTCCTTTATTAATTTATTAAGAGCTGTATATATAAGGTTATATTCTTATTTAAATCTATAACCTTTAGATAAGGTGGTTCTTATAGTAGACCTTATTCTAGTGCTGCATTATTAGGGTTAATGTGGGCCCACATTCGTTTGTCTATAAGGGCTTATAGTTGCCAGATCTATTGCTCCCAGTCTTCTAGCTTATTGAGGATGATTGTGGTAGACGACCTCAACGTTGGTGGAGTCATTTGACTGATAGGCAGATGGGAATTGAGATAGAATTCGTCGTCAGGATCGTCCTTGCCGTAGGATTGTCCTTGTCGTCAGGATCGTCCTTTGACGATTGAGGTGGAATCTTGTGGAATCTTGTGGAATCTTGTGGAATCTCGTCTTGTGACAATTAAGGTAGGATTTCTATTAGGGTCGTCTTGTAACGATGAGGTGTTAGAGTCTGACGATGAGGTAGAATTTCTTTAAATGATTGAGTAATAGCTGAATAGCTTCTTGTGTCGGCGGACTGGGCTTATAACTGTTAGATAACTTATATAGAGCTATTCATTGATGAAATGGGTTAATTAATTGATGATCTTGATCGTGTCTTGATGGTTGCTTGACCTAGGGCCCCTGGGCTTAGACGAAGATATTTACAATGCACGTGACCCGTGCACGTGACCAGTGCACGTCCTACGCCACCGAGAATACAGATTATCTGACAGCATCCTGTTAGGTCGCCCGGACCACCAGGACCTCCAGGACTATCAGGACCATCAGGACCATCAGGACCATTAGGACCATCAGGACAACAATAAAAATTCTAGATTTAAAAATAGGGTATATTAACACTCCAGTATTTACAGCTAGTC
>Ga0307515_10016039_pt1 | contig 13750 bp, 10 predicted proteins | sample 17_EM_MG_FD_194513 | JGI IMG/M metagenome (GOLD analysis project Ga0307515, IMG submission 194513) | Populus trichocarpa ectomycorrhiza microbial communities from riparian zone in the Pacific Northwest, United States - 17_EM | ecosystem: Host-associated > Plants > Roots > Unclassified | place... | reverse complement strand
GCGGTCTTTGCCGAGGCGCTCAGGTCTGGCGGTTGCTTTGGTGCTGGTGGCGAGCGTGCTGGTGCTTCGCCCCTGGAGAGCCGGGGACGCGTACGACACCGGCGTCGGTGAACAGCGAACCGTGATGCTTCAGGACGGCACTCGCCTGTCGCTGAACACGTCCACCCGGATCCGGGTGGATTTCGCCCAATCCCAGCGCACCGTCAAAGTGGAGCGCGGCGAAGCCTTGTTCGAGGTCGCCAAAGATGCCAGCCGCCCGTTTGTCGTCCAGGCAGCAGGCACTGAAGTCGTCGCCACCGGTACGGCATTCCTGGTGCAGGCGTCGCCTGCAGCCAAGCCGGGCGACCAAGCGCTCGCCGTGACGCTGGTTGAAGGCCAGGTGGTGGTGCGAAGCGCTGCCGGCGAAGGACGCCGGCTGGTCCGTCCGTTGGTCATGGCCCGGACCGACCTCAGATGGACCAAGTGCTGGCCTGGAAGCGGGGCGAGGCCAGCTTTGACAACGTGTCGCTGCTCGAAGCCGTGGAAGAGATGAACCGCTACGACCGCGTGCCGATAGTGGTGACCGGCGCGGCGCTCACCGAGAGGCGCGTGAGCGGCGTTTTCAAGACCGGCAACAACGCCAGCTTTGCAGACGCGGTTGCGCGGCTGTACGGACTGGTCGTGCGCAATCACGGCGATCGATTGGAGCTCGTGCCGCAGTAGGCGGGATGCTCGTCCCGGCTCACGGTGCCGCAAGCCTGGTGCTGCAGAGTTGATACGAATGGTGACCAGTGAGCCACGTTCGCGGTGCTCATCAGCAAGGCAGTCAGCAACAGCGGGAGGATGGGTCTGTGGAGAGTCATGGGTTCAGTCCTTGAGGATGTCTGGCCAGCTTCAAACACGGCGGCCCAGCAGGCGGGGCTGCCAATGCCAGCCCGAGCGGGTGACCAGGGCGCACAGCGCGGTGAGCACGCCTTCGCCGTCCAGCGATGCGGCGTAGTCGGAAGGCAGGTCGGCGTGGCGCGATTGCAATTGCAGCGGCACGGCGGCCAGCCGCGACGGCAGGACCGTCGTTGCCTGCCGGGTGGACGACCACACCATCTGGGCATCAGGTCGCGCCGCGTCGACCAAGTCGTCGCCGGGGCCCCGCATGCTGGCTTCGTCGGCGTCCTGCGGGGCATCGCCGTTGATGCCCAGCTTCTCGTGCACAAGCACGCGGCCGCGGTGGGCGTCGATGCGCAGGGTGATGTGGTGGGTGCGGCGCGGGCTGGGCGACACGTCGACGCGCAAGGCCGGCGAGCCATCGGCGGTCAGCTCGGTGATGTCGAACGGGCCGGTCGGGCGCGCCAGCGAGAGTAGCCGCGCGCGCAGCTCGTACGGTGTCGCCATCGCAGCGCTGCGCAAGGCCGGCACGCGGGTGGTGTGGGAACCGGCCCAGGCGATCAACGCGACAAACACTAGCGCCTGGAGGGTGGCCATGGCGGCGAAGAAGGGCCAGCTCGCCACCGGTTCGGCAGCTGCCGGAGCCAGGTCGTCCTGCGGCACCGGAATGCGCTGCGTCGCCAGCCGCGCCAGCGCGCGGTCGTGGTCGGCAGCGCGCAGTTCCAGCAGGTCGGGCCCGTGGCGTTCGATGACGAGCAGCGTCGCGCCGACGCCATTGCCCAGCAAGCGCAAGCCCTTGCGGCCGGCGTCGTTGAAGGGTTCGGTCTGCATGGCCTGCGTCAGCATCGCGACGTAGTTCTGCGCGGCGTGGGCATCGGTGAAGCGCGACAGCCGCAGGTCGCTGCCATCGGCAAACCGGCCGGAGCGGAGCAGCACGAGGCTGCCGCCGTGCACCTCAGCGTCTTCCACCGCCTCGGCGCCGCCGAACGCCTGCTGCGCGTCGAGCGATGGCGTGATGGCCGGCGCTTGCGAGCCTTCAACGTCGACGGAACTGGCCCAGAACAGCAGCAGGATGGGCAGCATCAGCGTGGCCGCCAGCAAGTTCAGTGCGTACTGCCGCGCGTCGGATGTGCGCCCCAAGGCAAGCGCGAGGCCGAGCAGCGGCGGCAGGGCGCAGGCGCCGAGCGTCCAGGTGTCGACCAGCGCGCCGCTGTGGGCCAGCCACAGCAGGACGCCGCCGCTGAAGAGCAGCAGCCAGGCGCAGCAGGCCAGCCCCAGGTCCCGCACGGTGCGCGATTGGCGGTGGATGGCCTGGGCCAGGGCGGGAGCGAGGGTCGGCGGCATGACGCGGGCGGGCTGGTGGGGTTGCTCAGTCTCCCCAGCCGCCGTTTCGCCGGCGTTTCATCGCCGGCACCGTCATGTTTCGTTTGTAGCTTCCGCCAATGCTCTGCCGAGATAGCGCGCCGTGCGGCCTGCCTTGGCTCGCGCCACCTGCTCGGGAGCGCCGCAGGCCACCACCTTGCCGCCTTCTGCGCCCGCGCCCGGCCCGACGTCGATCACCCAGTCGCAAGCCGCGACGACGCGCATCTCGTGCTCGACAACCACCACCGTGTTGCCCGCATCCACCAGGCCGTCCAGCTGTGCCAGCAGCTTGGCCACGTCCGACGGATGCAGGCCGGTCGTCGGCTCGTCCAGGACATACAAAGTATTCCCATGCTGCGCGCGCTGCAGCTCGGTGGCGAGCTTGATGCGCTGGGCCTCGCCCCCCGACAGCTCCGTGGCCGGCTGGCCAAGCCGCAGATAGCCCAGGCCGATCTGCTGCAGCAGCGCCAGCGGCCGGGCCAGCGCGGCGTCCTCCGCAAAGAAGGCGAGCGCCTCGGCCACCGTCATCTGCAGCACGTCGGCAATGCTCCTGTCGCGCAGGCGGACCTTGAGCGTCGCCTCGTTGTAGCGCGCGCCGTGACAGGCGGGGCAGGGGGCATAGACGCTGGGCATGAAGAGCAGCTCGACGCTGACGAAGCCTTCGCCCTCGCAGGTCTCGCAGCGACCCTTGGCGACGTTGAAGGAGAAGCGGCCGGCGTCGAAATGCTTGGCGCGCGCGGCGGGCGTGGCGGCGAAGAGCTTGCGCACGTGGTCGAACAGGCCGGTGTAGGTGGCCAGGTTGGAGCGCGGCGTGCGGCCGATAGGCTTCTGGTCGACCTGCACGAGGCGGCGGATGTGCTCGGCGCCGGCGCTGATGTGGCCGCGGGTGATCTCTTGCGTCGGTTCGTCGGCATCTTCCTCATCGGCCGGCACGGGCGGCTCGTGGCCCAGCGCCTGGCTGACGAGATCGACCAGGGCCTGGCTGACGAGGCTGGACTTGCCCGAGCCCGAGATGCCGGTCACGGCGGTGAAGCAGCCGAGCGGGAACTCGACATCGATGCCGTGCAGGTTGTTGCGCGTGACGCCGGCGAGCTTGAGCCAATTGCGTGGCGCGCGGCGTGGTGGCCGCTCGGCACGGCCGCGCGGGAACAGGTAGTCCGCTGTGCGCGACGCCGCCACCGTTTCGAGCCCGGCCGGCGGCCCGCTGTAGAGCACCTGCCCGCCCAACTCACCGGCGTCCGGACCGACATCGACGATCCAGTCCGCCTCGCGCATCAGGCCCAGGTCGTGCTCCACGATGAAGAGGGAGTTGCCTGCGGCCTTCAGGTCCTTCAGCGCCTTCAGCAGCGCCTCGCCATCGGCGGGATGCAAGCCGGCGGAGGGCTCGTCCAGCACGTAGATGACGCCGAAGAGGTTGGAGCGGATTTGCGTGGCCAGGCGCAGGCGCTGCAGCTCGCCGCTGGACAGCGTGGGCGTGCTGCGGTCCAGCGACAGATAGCCCAGGCCCAGCTCGTTCAGTGTGGTGAGGCGCGCCAGCATGTCGTGCGCGATGCGCTGGGCGGCGATGAGTTTTTCTTCCGACAGGTTGGGCGTGCGCCGCACGTCGGGTGCTGCGGCGTGTGCGTTGCCGCCGGCCGCCACGCGCTGGGCCGTGTGCGCCATTGACGTTGCGCGGCTGACGCCATGACCCTGCGCCGCCGCATGCGCCGCCCCCGCCGCCGTGGGGCCGAGCACCTCCGCCAGCTCGCGCAGCGGCAGGCGCGACAGCTCGCCGATGTCCCGCCCCTCGAACGTGACCGACAGCGCCTCGCGCTTGAGCCGCTTGCCCGCGCAGGTGGCGCAGTCGCTGGCCACCATGTAGCGCGACACGCGGCGCTTCATCAGCGCGCTCTGCGTGGTCGCGAAGGTGTGCAGCACGTATTTGCGCGCGCCCATGAAGGTGCCCTGGTAGCTCGGCTCCATGCGGCTCTTCAGCGCGGCGCGCGTCTCGGCGGGCGTGAAGCCGGCGTAGACCGGCACCGTGGGCTGCTCGTCGGTGAAGAGGATCCAGTCGCGTGTCTTTTTGGGCAGGTCGCGCCAGGGTTTGTCCACGTCGTGGCCCAGCGTGACGAGGATGTCGCGCAGGTTCTGGCCGTGCCAGGCGGGTGGCCAGGCGGCGATGGCGCGCTCGCGGATCGTCAGCGACGGGTCGGGCACCATGGACTGCTCGGTCACCTCAAACACGCGGCCCAGGCCGTGGCAGGTGGGGCAGGCGCCCTGCGGCGTGTTGGGCGAGAAGTCCTCCGCGTAGAGCATCGGCTGCCTGGGCGGGTAGTGCCCGGCGCGCGAATAGAGCATGCGCAGCAAGCTGGACAGCGACGTGGCGCTGCCGACCGACGAGCGCGCACTCGGTGTGCCGCGCTGCTGCTGCAGGGCGACGGCGGGCGGCAGGCCTTCGATGGAGTCCACCGCTGGCACGCCGACCTGGTCAATGAGCCGCCGCGCATAAGGCGCGACGGACTCGAAGTAGCGCCGCTGCGCCTCGGCATAGATCGTCGCGAAGGCGAGCGACGACTTGCCCGAGCCGGACACGCCGGTGAACACCACCAGCGCGTCACGCGGCACGTCCACGTCGACGTTCTTCAGGTTGTGTTCACGCGCGCCGCGAACGCGCACGAAGCCCGAGGCCTTGCTCATGCGCCAAATATGCGTGGCCGTGCGGCGCCGACCTGTAGGACGCCACGCCTACGTGCAGCGGCCGTCGCGTCCGACCCTGCGCGGGCTCGCGAACGGCCATGCTCTGTGCAACCGGAGAACCACCATGTCCAACCCCTGGCTGAAGAAGAGCCCGTTCATGAGCATGTGGCTCAGCGCCGCGAACACGGCGGCCAACACCGCGCGTGGGCACGTCGCCGCCAGCGCAAAGCGCCAGTCGAATGCCGCCATCACGCAGGCGACGAATGAGGTGGTGAGTTTCTGGAGCAGCGCGCTGGGCGCCTCGCCCAAGCCGCGGCCTAAGCGCAAGTCCAAGCGGTAGTGGACAAGGCCCGTCAGCCGCGCAGCGCCCGCTTGGCCGACACCGCCATGAAGACCGCAAACACGACGACGACGAGCAGGCCCATGCCCAGCGACGACTGCTCGGCGATGAGGCCGATCAGCGGCGGCCCGGCCATCATGCCCAGGTAGCCCACGCCCGACACCGCAGCGATGCCGTGGGCGGGCGACACGCCGGGCACCTGCGAGGCGGCGCTGAACAGCATGGGCACGACGTTGGACAGGCCCAGGCCGACGAGGGCGAAGCCGATCAGCCCGATGCCGGCCGACGGCACGGCCAGCACGAGGGCCATGCCGGCGGCGGCCAGCACGCCGCTGGCGCGCAGCAGGCGCCGCGGCGCGAGGCGGGCGCGCACCCAGTCGCCACCGAAGCGGCCGGCCGCCATCGCGCCGCTGAAGGCGGCATAGGCCAGGGCGGCGGTACTGACGCTGCTGGCGCGCTCCTGCTTCATGAACAGCACGCTCCAGTCGTAGATCGCGCCCTCGGCGATCAGGCCCATGGACGCAAGCACGCCCAGCAGCAGCAGCGGGCCGCGCGGCAGGCTCAGCGGCTGCTTCTCTTCGGCATCGTGGGCCTCAGGCAGCGGCAGCATGGCGCGGCTGGCGACGAGGATGGCGATGACGCACAGGCCGGTGGCCACCAGCAGATGCCCTTGCGGTGTGAGGCCCAGGAACGGCACGGCGCTGCCCAGGCCGGCGCCAGCCATGCCGCCGAGGCTGAACATCCCGTGGAAGCCGCTCATCATGGGCTTGCCGGCCAGGCGTTCGATCTCGCTGGCCTCGGCGCTCAGCGACACGTCGAAGAGGCTGCCGAAGCTGCCGAAGACCAGCATCACGGCGAGCAACCCGGCGTAGTAGGCCGACGACTCCAGGCTGGCGATGGCCACGCAGCTGACGCAGCCCATGACGGTGGCGACGACGCGCGGCCCGTAGCGGCCGACGATGCGGCCGGCATAGGCCAGGGCCGCGAGGGCACCGACGCCGCTGGCCAGCATAGCCAGGGCCAGGGCCTGCTCGCCGATGCCGTAGTGCGCCTTGACGATGGGCACATGCACGCCCCAGGTGGCGAACAGCATGCCCATGACGAAGAACTGCGTGCGCAGCGCGATGGAGGCGCCGCTCAGGGACAGAGGTCTCACTTGGCCGAGGCAGTCACGCGGGTGAAGAAGTCGTACACGCCCTGGTCGCCCATCTTGCGGGCGTCGGCCAGTTCGCCGCCTTCGGTGGCGTAGAGCAGCTTGCCCTGGGGCGACAGCACGGCCACGGCCGGGATGCCCTTCTTGAGCGGCACGCGGTAGGCCTCGGCGATGTCGACGTTGCGCTCGAAGCGGCCGACGTCGACCTTGACGACCTTGAAGCTCTTGGCGATCAGCGGCGCGCTGGGGCCAGTCTTGAAGGTCGTGTCCAGCATGCGGCAGTCGCCGCACCAGTTGGCGCCGAAGACGACGAGGACGGGCACTTTGGCTTTCTCGGCCTCGACCAGCGCGGCGCGGATGGCGGCCTTGGCGTCGGCGGCTTCGTCGTAGATGGCGGGCGGGCCGGCGTGGGCGACAAGAGGTGCGGCGAGGCTGGAGGCGAGCAGCAGGGAGGCGGAGAGGAATCGCATGGTGGTGGGCTGTTGCATCAAAAAGCGGCTTGAAATGGCCGAACTGAAAGCGCTTTCAAATGATGTTGCACGATGGCTGACAACGTTGTCAAGCGCTGCGTTGAATCCGGCCGTGAATGAGGTGTCAGGGGTGCGCGAAAACGCACGGGCCTAGCGGGGCGCCTGTTCGAAAAAGCGCCAGATCTCGTCGTTGGCATCCAGCGCCTTGGACGCGGCTTCCTTGCCGCGCCGCACGCTCTGCGCGCCGGGCCAGGAGTGGCCGCCGGCCTCGGTGACGCAGAGCTGCACGCTCACGCCGCCGCCGCATCCGCTGTAGGCCTCACAGGTGGCGCCGGGCCTGTCCAGCGTACGTTGCGGCGCTGTGGTGCAGCGGTTGCGCTGCACCCAGCGCGACACAGTCTCGGGGACGGACACGAAGTTCATGACCTTGCTCTCGTCGCGGAAGGCGTTCGGGCCGGCACCGCCGTTGAACAGGACGTGATCGTCGTCCCGGGCGTGGATGTGCAGCACGGAGATCGGCCGGCTCGGCGTGCAGCTCGCCGTGGCGTCGGTGCCGGCGACTGAGGCCACGGCGCGGAACACGTCGGCCGCCTCGCAGGCCAGGCGGTGGCTGAGCATGCCGCCGTTGGACATGCCGGTGGCGAACACGCGGCCGGCATCGATGGCGTAGCGGGCCTGGATCGCCTTCACGGTGGCGCGGGCGAAGGCGACGTCGTCGCTGCCCTTGTCGCGCGCATCGCCGCAGCAGCCGCCGGCGTTCCAGGTGGCGAACCTGCCGCCCGGCAGCTTGCTGTGGCCATTGGGAAAGGCGACGACGAAGCCGGCCGCGTCGGCCTTCTTCTGCAGGCCGTACTTCGCGTCGTCGGCCATGTACTCGGCATGGCCACCGCCGCCGTGGAAGGCCAGCACCATCGGCGCCGGCCTGGCCGGGTCATAACCCGTCGGCAGGTGGACAAGCACCTGGCGGCCCTGCACCTGCATCTCTTGCAGGCCGCCCGGCGCCTCGCCGCCCTTCTCGCTGCCCTTGTCGGCGCGGCGCTGTTCGGCACGGGCCTTGAGGCGCTCGCGCAGCGTCTGCTGGGCCTGCGCGGCTGGCAGCAGGAGCGAAAGCACCAGGGTGAGCGCGAGGCTGCGCATGCTCAGCTTCCGCCGCCGCCCAGCACGCGGTAGACGGCCACCAGGTTCTGCGCGCGCAGGCTCTGCACCTGCACCAGCGCTTGCTGCGCGGTGAAGAGGGAGCGCTGTGCATCCAGCACATCCAGCGAGCTGGAGATGCCGGCGCGGTAGCGCTCCTCGGCCAGGGCCAGGCGGCGCGCCTCGGCGTCCACCAGGGCCGACTGCGCGCTGCGCTGCTCGGCCAGCGTCGTGCGGCCGGCCAGCGCGTCGGCGACATCGCGGAAGGCGCTCTGCACCGCCTTCTCGTACTGGGCCGTCGCCGCATCCCGTGCGGCGCGGGCACCCGCCAGGTTGGCGCGGTTGCGGCCGGCGTCGAACAGCGGCTGGATGAGCGACGGCGCAAAGCTCCAGGCCGTGTTCTTGAACAGGCCGTCGAGCTGGCTGCTCGCGGTGCCCAGGCTGCCGGTCAGCGTGATGCGCGGGAAGAAGGCGGCGCGGGCGGCGCCAATGTTGGCGTCGGCGGCGGCGAGCTGGGCTTCAGCCTGGCGGATGTCGGGCCGGCGCGTCAGCACCTCGCTGGGCAGGCCGGCGGGCAGCTCGGCCAGCGGCTCGAAGTCGGCCAGCAGGCCGGTTGGCGCAGGCAGGCCGGAGGGCAGGCCGGAGCCGAGCAGCAGCACGAGGGCGTTCTCGTCGAGCGCGCGCTGGCGTTGCGTCTGCGCCAGGGCGACGCGTGCCGCTTGCAATGCGGACTCACCCGCGCGCAGGTCCAGTTCGCCCGTGATACCGCCCTCGAAGCGCTGGCGGATCAGCGACAGCGACTGCTCGCGGCTGGCCAGCGTGTCGCGCGTGATGCGCAGCAGCGCCTCGTCGGCCTGCAGCGCGATCTCGGTCGTGGCGATTGCTGCGATCAGCGCGTTGCGCACGGCCAGCTGGTTGGCCTCGGCGGCCAGCAGCTGGGCTTGCGCCGCGCTGCCCAGGTTGCGCAGGCGGCCGAACAGGTCGACCTCGTAAGCGCTGACCTGCAGGCCCGCCTGGTAGTTGCTGGTGATGCCGCCGCTGGCGTTTGGCACGCGCGAACCGGTCAGGCCGGCGTTGACGGTGGGCCAGAGGTCGGCATCGCGCGCGGCAGCCGTGGCGCGGGCGCTTTCGATGTTGGCGGCGGCCACGCGCAGGTCGCGGTTGTTGGCCAGGGCCAGCGGGATCAGCTGTTGCAGGCGCGCGCCCTGGAAGGCCTGGGCCCACGGCAGCTCAGCAGGCGCGGTGCCTGCGCCGCTTGCGTAGGGAAAAGCCGTGGCGGGCAACGCGGCCAGGGCGGCCTCCGGCGCGGTCGGGCGCTTGGGCTCCGGGCCGGCGCAGGCGGCCAGCAGCGCGGCTGCGGCGACCAGGGTCAGGGATGCCTTCATACCTGGTCTCCCAGATCTTCTTCTTTCTCGTGGGCGTCTCTGCGGCGCTGGCGTTCACTGCCCGGGAAGAACTTGCGCACCAGCACGAAGAACACCGGCACGAAGAACACGGCAAACGCCGTCGCGCTGATCATGCCGCCCATCACACCGGTGCCGATGGCACGCTGGCTGGCCGAGCCCGCGCCACTGGCCAGCACCAGCGGCATCACGCCCAGGATGAAGGCCAGCGACGTCATCAGGATGGGCCGAAAGCGCAGGTGCGCCGCTTCGCGCACGGCGTCCACAGCACTCTTGCCGTGGGACTGCAGCTCCTTCGCGAATTCGATGATCAGCACCGCGTTCTTGGCCGCCAGGCCAATGATCGTGATCATGCCGACCTTGAAGTAGACGTCGTTCTCCAGGCCGCGGAAGGTGGCGGCCAGCACCACGCCCAGCACGCCCAGCGGCACGACCAGCAGCACCGCGGCTGGGATAGACCAGCTCTCGTACAGCGCCGCCAGGCACAGGAACACTGCCAGCAGCGAGAACGCGAACAGGATCATGGCGGTGGAGCCGGACAGCTTCTCCTCGCGCGTCAGACCCGTCCATTCATAGCCGAAGCCGGCAGGCAGCTCGGCGGCGATGCGTTCCATCTCGGCAATCGCCGCGCCGCTGGACACGCCCTTGGCGGCCTCGCCGGCGATGCGCACCGTCGGGTAGCCGTTGTAGCGCACGGTCTGCATGGCGCCGGAAATCCACTTGCTGCTGGCAAAGGCCGCCAGCGGCACGGGTTGGCCGGCGGTGTTCAGCACGTTGAGCTTGAGCAGGTCTTCCGGGTTCATGCGTGCCTGCGCCTCGGCTTGCACCACGACACGCTGCAGCCGGCCGGCGTTGGGGAAGTCGTTCACATAGCTGGAGCCCAGCGACGTGCCCAGCACCGCGTTGATAGCGCCGATGGGCACACCCAGGGCCAGCGCGCGTTCGCGGTCGATGCTGAGCTCCAGCTGGGCAGCGTCTTCCAGGCCGTCCGGCCGCACGGCGGCCAGCAACGGGCTCTTGGCGGCGGCGGCCAGCAACTGACCGCGTGCGGCCAGCAGCTCGGCGCGTGTGTGCGTGCCGCGGTCCTGCAGGCGGAAGGCAAAGCCATTGGCGCGGCCCAGGTCGCGGATGGGCGGCGGGCTGGTCGGGAAGATGATCGCGTCGCGGATCTTGCCCAGCGCCGGGAAGGCGCGTGCCACCAGGCCCTGCGCGGAGTGCTCGGCGCCATGGCGCTCGCCCCAGGGTTTGAGCGTGATGAAGCCCAGGCCCGCGTTCTGGCCTGCGCCCGCAAAGCTGAAACCAACGATGCTGACCATGCTCTCCACCTCGGGCTGGGCGAGCATGTAGTCCTCGGTCTGCTTCATGACGGCCAGCGTGCGCTCCTGCGTGGCGCCCGGCGGCAGTTGCACGTTGACGAGGATGCTGCCCTGGTCCTCGTTCGGCACGAAGGAGGTCGGCAGCTTCTGGAACATCAGCACCGCCACGGCGATGACGGCCGCGTACAGGATCAGCCAGCGCGGCGCGCGCTTGAGCATGCGCGTAACGCTGTTTTCGTAACCCTTGTTCACGCGCGAGAAGCTGCGGTTGAACCAGCCGAAGAAGCCTTTCTTCTCCAGGTGATGGCCCGCCTCGACGGGCTTGAGCAGCGTGGCGCACAGGGCGGGCGTCAGCGACAGCGCCATGAAGGCCGAGAACGCGATGGAGCTGACCATCACGGCCGCGAACTGGCGGTAGATGTTGCCGATGGCACCGCTGAAGAAGGCCAGTGGCACGAACACCGACAGCAGCACGACGGTCACGCCGATGATGGCGCCGGAGATCTGGCTCATGGCCTTGCGCGTGGCCTTGAGCGGCGAGAGCCCCTCCTCGCTCATGATGCGTTCGACGTTCTCGACCACGACGATGGCGTCGTCCACGACGATGCCGATCACCAGCACCATGCCGAACATCGTCAGCACGTTGATCGAGAAGCCCAGGGCCAGCAGCGTCGCGAAGCTGCCCAGCAGCGCGATGGGCACCACCAGCGTCGGGATCAGCGTGTAGCGGATGTTCTGCAGGAAGATGAACATCACGATGAACACCAGCGCCACCGCCTCGATCAGCGTCTCGACGACCTGCGAGATCGAGATGTCGATGAACAGCGAGCTGTCGAAGGGGATGTTGGCCTTCACGCCGGCCGGGAAATAGGGCTGCAGCTCCTTGAGCCGCTTCTTGACCAGGTCGGCCGTCTGCAGCGCGTTGGCCGACGGCGCCAGCTGCACGCCGATGCCCACCGAGGGCTGGCCGTTCAGCCGCGTGGAGCGGCCGCCGTAGGTCTGCGCACCCAGCTCGACGCGGGCCACGTCCTTGAGCCGCACGGTGGCGCCGTCCGGGGTGGAGCGCAGCACGATGTTGCCGAACTGCTCGGCGCTGGTGAGCTGGCCGCGCACGACGACGGTGGCGAACAGGGTCTGGCCGGGCACGCTGGGCTGGTCGCCGATGGTGCCGGAGTCGACTTGCGCGTTCTGCGCGCGGATGGCGTCGTTCACGTCCGCGGGCGACAAGCGGTAGCCCAGCAGCTTGGCCGGGTCCAGCCAGATGCGCATGCCGCGCTCGGTGCCGAACAGGCTGGCCTGGCCGACGCCGGGCACGCGTTGGATTTCGGGCAGCACGGTGCGCGAGGCGTAGTCGCCCAGCGCCACGGGGTCAAACGCCGGGTTGTCGCTCGACAGGATGGTGAAGAGCAGGAAGTTGGGGTTGGCCTTGTCGACCCGCACGCCCTGCTGGATGACGCTGGCCGGCAGGCGCGGCGTGGCGCGGGCCAGGCGGTTCTGCACGTCCACCTGGGCCAGGTCGGGGTTGGTGGCGGGGTCGAAGTTCAGCGTCAGCGAGCCGGTGCCGTCGGCCTGGCTGACCGCTTCCATGTAGATCAGCCCGGGCGCGCCGTTCATCTCGCGCTCGATGATGCTGATGACGGCATCCTCCAGCGTCTGCGCGGAGGCGCCTGGGTAGGTCACCGACAGCGAGATGGCCGGTGGCGCCACCGGCGGGTATTGCGCGATCGGCAGCTGCTTGACGGCGACGCTGCCGATGACGGCGATGAAGAGGGCGATGACCCAAGCAAAGATGGGTCGGTTGATGAAGAACTGCGCCATGTGGGGTCAGCTCTTCGCGGCGGTCGATGCGGCGGTCGATGCGGCGGGCGCGGCAGGTGCCGGCGCCGACGAAGCGGCACCCGGCGGTGCCCACGGTACCGGCCGCGCCTTGCTGCCCGCCTTGGCGCGCTGCAGCCCGTCCACCACCACCTGGTCGCCCTTCTTCAGCCCGCCCAGCACCAGCACTCGCCCGTCGCGCGCCGCGCCGAGCTGCACCTTGGTGATCTGCAACATGTCCCCGGCGGCCACGGTCAGCACGGTGGTCCCCAGCGGCCCTCGTGCAATGGCCTGTTGAGGCAGCCACACCGCGTCATCCACGTGGGCCTGGGCCAGGCGCACGCGCACGTACAAGCCCGGCAGCAACTGGCCCTGGGCGTTGGGCAGCTCGGCGCGCAGCGTGATCTGGCCGGTGCCGGCGTCCACGCTCAGGTCGGAGAACAGCAGCTTGCCGGGCTGGGCGTAGACGCTGCCGTCTTCTAGCACCACCTGCACCTGCGCCGCTTCCTTGCCTGCGGCGCGTTGCAGCTGGCCGTTGGCCAGTGCGGCGCGCAGCCGCATGACTTCGGCGGCCGGCTGGGTGAAGTTCACATAGAGCTTGTCGACCTGCTGCACGATGGCCAGCGGCGTCGCCTCGCCCTGGCCCACCAGCGCGCCTTCGGTCACCAGGGCGCGGCCCACGCGACCTGAGATGGGCGAGGTGACCGTGGCATAGCCGAAGTTGATCTGGGCCGTCTGCACGGCCGCCTTGCCGGCGGCCACGTCGGCCTTGGCCTGTTGGGCCTGGGCCTGGGCGTTCAGCGCTTCCTGCTGGCTGACGGCCTGGCTCTTGGCCAGCGGCGCATAGCGGTCCGCCAGCGCCTGGGCCTGCATCAGGTTGGCTTCGGCGCGCGCAAGCACCGCCTGGGCACTCGACAGCGTGGCGCGGTAGGGCGCGGCGTCGATCTCGAACAGCGGCTGCCCGGCCCTCACGTCCGAGCCCTCGGTGAAGAGGCGCTTTTGCAGGATGCCGGCGGCGCGTGCGCGCACCTGGGCGACGCGGAAGGCCTCCAGCCGACCGGGCAGTTCGGTCGTCAGGTCGGCGCGCTCCGGCGTGGCCGTGATGACGCCCACTTCGGGCGGTGGCGGCGTGCCCGGCGCCGTGCTCACCTGCTGGCCACAACCCGTGAGACCCGCGCCCAAAGCGCCCAGTGACAGCGCCAGTGCCGCCACCCGCTCGT
>Ga0307515_10016038_pt1 | contig 13751 bp, 10 predicted proteins | sample 17_EM_MG_FD_194513 | JGI IMG/M metagenome (GOLD analysis project Ga0307515, IMG submission 194513) | Populus trichocarpa ectomycorrhiza microbial communities from riparian zone in the Pacific Northwest, United States - 17_EM | ecosystem: Host-associated > Plants > Roots > Unclassified | place... | reverse complement strand
GAAATTGTCCTGGAATTTCCGCGCCGCCTCGTCGCGGGAATATTCCATGGCCCAGACCGGCTTGGTCCCGCTCTTGTTGATGTAGAGCATCTCGCCCCCGTACTCGGCGACCTTGCTGGACAGCATCTCGCGCGAGCCGATGGCGCGGCCGCCATGCGGATCGAACTGGTCGCGGACGGCCTTGAGCTGCGCCATGTGCTCGTCGCTGATGTTCTCGTTGCCGCCCTCGTAGAACAGGATCGAGGGGTTGTTGCGGAAGGCGATGATGGCGTCGCGCATCACCTCGATCCGCTGCTCCCAGCGCCGGCCCGTGACATCGCTCTCGGCGTCGCCGGCGGGCATGGCCTGGGGCAGGCCCACGCGGTCGGCCGATTGCACGTCCTGGGCGGCCGGGGTGATGTGCATCCAGCGCACCAGGTTGCCGCCGCTTTCCACCAGCAGGCCGTTGGAGAGGTCGCTGATCCACGGCGGGATGTCGGTCCCCAGGGCCGGCCACTCGTTGCTGGTGCGCTGGGCGTAGCCGTGCACCTGCATGACCCGGTCGTTGAGGAAGATCATGCCGTTGCGGAATTCGGTCTTTCGGAACCCCGTGCGGGTCGTGACCTCGTCCACCGGCGCGCCGTCCTCCACCAGGGTGGTGGCCACCGTGTAGAGATAGCCATAGCCCCAGCTCCAGAACCGCAGCCCCTTCAGCGGGGCCTGGGCCGAGACCGTACGGGTCTCGCCGGGGGCCAGGGTCACGGTCGGACCCGTGAAGTCGCCGGCCGGCTTGCCGTCCACGTCCTTCAGGGCGACGCGGTAGGTGAAGGTGCGCGGGCGGCCCGATTCGTTGCGCACCTGGGACTCGGCGTGGACCGTGGCCGCTCCGGCCTTGATGTCGAAACCATCGGCCCAGATGTAGACGCCGGTCGTGCCCAGGCTGGAATAGAGCGGCAGGGTCTGGTGCAGGGCGTCGGTCAGCTGCAGCCGCACCGCGCGGTGAATGCCGCCATAGTTCACATTGAAATTGTTGTTGTTCCACTGGAAGGCGCTGTCGGTGGCGCGCTCCTTGTACTTCCAGTCGCTGTCGACCCGCACGGCCACCACATTGACGAACGGCGCGGGCTTGAGGGCCTGGGTGGCGTCGACGCCAAAGGCCGTGACGCCGTTCTCGTGCCCGCCGACCCGCACGCCGTTGACATAGACGTCGCCGGCCTGGCGCACGCCCTCGAATGCGATGAAGGCCTTGCCGCCCACCGCCGGGCCCTGGGTCGTCGGCAGGACGAAGCGCTTGCGGTACCAGGTGATCCCGCCCTTCAGATCATGAATATCGACCTTGAAGGCCTCGTCTTCGTTCCAGGCGCGCGGCAGGGTGACAGGCTTCCAGCCGGCGTCGTCGAAGTCCGGCTTCTCGGCGCCGGCGATCTCGCCGGTCGCCATGCGCCAATCATCGTTGAAGGACTGGTCGATGCGGGGCGCGGCGGTCGCCAAGCTTGCCAGACCCAGGCAGAGCGCGGCGCACAGCCCGCTCAGGATGGATCCCGAAAGGATGTGTCGCACGGGCTGCCTCCAAAATTGGCCAGGCCAATTTAGACCTTTCGCCACCTGTGGCTTGACATTCTTCTACCTGTCAAGCATTCTCAATATATCGGATAATGTTTCACATATTGGAACATTGGTCGTAAGGCTCGGACTCCGGTCCAGCCCTCCCCAAGAAATGAACTTACCCGCATTTCCCCCCATCCGGGTCAGCGGAGCGCCTCGAGGCGCTCCGCTTCTTTCTTTGTGGGATTGGGAACTTACCGCCCCAAACAGCGCGGCGCGCCCAGGATCGGCTGGACGCCCGTCGACTGCGGATGGACATAGGCCGAGACCGGCAGCTTCAGGAACGCCAGGCGCGCGGCCACCAGCGAGGCGGCCAGGCGCGCCCCGCCTTCGTTGATGTGGGTGGTGTCGCTGTTGCCCTGGGGATAGCGGGCGACGTGGTCTTCGGGCGTGTAGATCAGGTAGAAGCCCCGCGATCCCGCCTCGCCCCGAACCTGCTGGGCGCCCATCATGTCGGCGTCCAGGTCGATCAGCGGCGTGTTGGTCGCCTTGGCGACATCCCGCACCGCCACGGCATAGGCCCCGTGGGTCTCCTGGACCTGATCGCCGATGAACACGTGCTTGGCGATCGGGGTCATCAGCACCGGCTGGCCGCCCTTGGCCCGCACGTCGGCGACGAAGCGGGTCAGGTTGTCGGTATAGGCGCCCTTGGGGTCGGTGAAGCGGACGATCTTCACGCGGTCGGCGTCGTTGTGGCCGAAGGCGATCATCACCGTGTCGCCGGGTTGGAGCTTGTCCAGCAGGCCGGTCCACAGGCCTTCCTCGATGAAGGTCTTGGTCGAGCGGCCGCCGCGCGCCAGGTTCACCACCTCGACGCGGGGATCCAGCGAGCACTTCAGCACCATGCCCCAGCCCATCTGCGGATAGGCCGAGGCGCCGTAATTGGCGGCGGTCGAGTCGCTGGCGATCAGGATGCGGGCGACCGGCGCGGCCACGGGCGGCGGGGCCGGCACGTCGGTCAGGTCCGGCGACGGGGCGGAGGATGGCGCGGCCTGGAGCGCCAAGGCCGCGAAGACAGCAAGCAGGCTCATCGGTCGACCTCAAGTCCGGTTTGGGCCAGGATGGAACGGTCGATCTGATCCAGAGTGTTGACGCCGGTCAGGGCCATGGCCACCCGCATCTCCTTCTCGAACAAGTCCAGAAGCTGGCTCACACCCGGCCCGCCGCGCGCGGCCAGGGCGTAGACCCAGGCCCGGCCCAGCAGCACGCCCTTGGCGCCCAGGGCCAGCATGCGCACCACGTCCAGACCCGAACGCACGCCGCTGTCGGCCAGCACGGTCAGGCGGTCGCCCACGGCCTCGGCGATCGCCGGCAAGGCCCGCGCCGAGGACAGCACCCCGTCCAACTGCCGGCCGCCGTGGTTGGAGACCACGATGCCGTCCGCGCCGATGTCGGCGGCGGCCTTGGCGTCCTCCGGATCGAGCACGCCCTTGATGATCAGCGGGCCCTTCCACTGGTCGCGGATCCAGTCGAGATCCTTCCACTGGATGGAGGGATCGAAATTGGCCCCCAGCCAGCCCATGAAGTCTTCCAGGCCCGAAGTCTTGCCCAGCACCGGGGCCACATTGCCCAGGGTGTGGGGCCGGCCCATCACGCCGACATCCCAGGCCCAAGCGGGCTTGAGGGCGGCCTGGGCCAGTCGCCGCAAGCCCGCATTGGGCCCGCTCATGCCGGAATGGGCGTCGCGATAGCGGGCGCCGGGCACGGGCATGTCGACGGTGAACACCAGGGCCGTGGCCCCGGCCTCGGCCGCCTTGGCCAGCAGGTCGCGCATGAAGCCCCGGTCGCGCAGCACATAGAGCTGGAACCAGATCGGCGCCGGGCTGGCCTTGGACACTTCGTTCACGTCGCAGACCGACACGGTCGACAGGCAGAACGGCACGCCCTTGGCGGCGGCGGCCTTGGCCGCCTGGCACTCGCCGCGCCGGGCGTACATGCCCGTCAGCCCCACCGGCGCCAGGGCGACCGGCAGGGCCTGGTAGTGGCCGAACAGGGTGGTCGAGGTGTCGACCTTGGAGACGTCCTTCAGCACGCTGGCGGAGGCTGAGGTCGGCGAGATCCGAGACGTTGCGACCCAGGGTCCGCTCGGCATAGGCGCCGCCGTCGATATAGTCGAACAGGAAGCGCGGCAGCTTGCGCCGCGCCGCCTCGCGAAAGTCCGTGGTCGAGGAAACGATCATTGGGAAACGATCACGGGACTACTGCAGGTTCACGAACGCGCCGCCGTCGACCAGCAGGGCCGCGCCGGTGACGTACTTGGCCAGGTCCGAGGCGAGGAAGACGATGGGCCCGGCCAGGTCGTCGGGCTCGCCCAGGCGGCCCAGCGGGATACGGCCGGCCATGTATTCGCGCTTGGCGACGTCGGCCAGGTCTTCCTTGTTGATCGCGGTCTCGATGGTGCCGGGCAGCACCGAATTGCAGCGAATGCCGTACTTGCCGAGCGCGATGGCGGTGGACTGCATCAGGCTGTGCACGCCGGCCTTGGTCGGGGTGTAGTGGGTCTGCATGCCGCCGCCGACCAGGGCGCTGATCGAGCTGACGGCGATGATCGCCCCGCCTTGGCCCTGCTTGACCATCTGGTTGGCCGCCGCCTGCACCATGTAATAGGCGCCGTGCAGATTGACCTTCATGGTCCGCTCGAGAACCTCGGGCGGCATGTCGAGGAAGGCGTGGAAGGGGCAGATGCCGGCGTTGTTGACGAACACGTCGACCTTGCCGAACGCCGCGACGGCGGCTTCGACGAACGCCTTGGCCGTAGCCACCTCGGCCACGTCGCCCTTCACGGCGATGGCGCGGCGGCCCAGGGCCTCGATCTGAGCGACGGCGTCGGCCGCGCCCGCTTCGTCGGAGTGGTAGTTGATCGCCACGTCGGCGCCATGCTGGGCGCAGCCGATGGCCGCGGCCTTGCCGATCCCGCCCGAGGCGCCGGTCACCAGCACCACCTTGTCCTTCAGAAGCATACGTCCTCCACTGAGTACTAACAGGCGGCCTAGCGTTTTGCCGTGACCGCCCTCTTCTCGTTCCAACCCAGCTCGGCGCCGATGGCGTTGGCGCACTGGCGCACGGTATCGGTCAGGTCGGCCATGCGGGCGTCGTCCATGTACTGGGCCGCGCCCGAGACGCTGATGGCTGCGACGATCGCGCCGCTGGGGCCACGGATCGGAGCGGCGACGCAGCGGATGCGGTCTTCGTTCTCTTCCAGGTCGAAGGCCACGCCGCGCTTGGCGTAGTCGTGCATCCAGGCGATCCACTGCTCTTCGTCGGGACCGTGCTCCGAGCGCGGGCCTTCCTTGCGATAGAGCTCGCGCCAGCGCTGCTCGGTGTCGTCCAGCACCAGGGCCTTGCCCAGGCCCGTCGAGCGGATCGGCTGGCGGTCGCCGACGCGCGAGCTGATATTGATGCGGCGACGGCCGGTCAGCTTGTCCAGATAGTGGGCGCGATCGTCTTCCATGACGCCCAGGTGGACGGTGTCTTCCAGCTCTTCCCACAGGCGCTCGAGGTGCGGGCGGGCGATGCGCGGCAGGTCCATCTGCTGGCCGGCCAGGTAGCCCAGTTCCAGAAGCTTGGAGCCCAGGCTGTAGCCTTCGCGCGGCGCCTGGGAGAGCAGCCGGCGCTCAACCAGGGCGGTGGCCAGGCGGTGTGTCGTGCTCCGGGTCAAACCCAGCTTGGCGGCCAGGCCCGGCAGGCCGATGGTGCCGGAGTCGGCGACAACGTCGAGCAGGTCCAGGCCCCGGAAGAGCGTCTGGCTGCCGCTGGGCGCCTTGCCGCTTGCACTGTCTTCCTTGGCCACCGCTTCGGCTCCCCTTGACGCGTCACGTTTCATTTTGTAGCACTCTCTCTCATAATATGGTACCTGACGCAAGCGGCGACGGCGACAAACTGGTCACCAAAAGCAGGGCGCGCCACCGTGTCATAGGACGTCCCGGGGAGGTAGGCGCTACCGTTGAAGGTTTCGCCAAAGCATGTCGAAGGCCTTTGCCTCACGATACGCCCTCTTCTTCCTTTAAGTAGATCGCTTCCTCTTGGAAGCGTTTGGGCTGGAGCTGGTTTTTCCCATGCCGTTTCCCCTTATCCGGCAAGTTCGGGCCTATGTCGTACGCGGCGGCGGGGCCGACTATCACGACCAGGGCGAAGGCCACTGGATCGACGACCACATCGCGACCCCGATGTCGCGCTACCCTGAGTATCGCCAGAGTCGGCAAAGTTTCGGAATCAACGTTCTGGGCACGCTGGTCGTCGAGATCGAGGCCATGGACGGCACGGTCGGCTTCGCGGTGACCACCGGCGGCGAGCCCGCCGCCTATATCGTCGAAAAGCACCTGGCCCGCTTCCTGGAAGGCCGTGACCCCGCCGAGATCGAGAAGATCTGGGACCAGATGTACTTCTCGACCCAATACTATGGCCGCAAGGGCCTCGTGGTGAACGCCCTGTCCGGCGTCGACCTGGCCCTGTGGGACCTGCTGGGCAAGCTGCGCCAGGAGCCGGTCTATCACCTGCTGGGCGGCAAGGTTCGCGACGAGCTGACCTTCTACGCCACCGGCGCGCGTCCCGACCTGGCCCAGAAGATGGGCTTCATCGGTGGCAAGATGCCCCTGCACCACGGCCCGGCCGAGGGCGAGGAAGGCCTGCGCAAGAACATCGAAGAACTGGCTGTCATGCGCGAGCGCACGGGCGAGGACTTCTGGCTGATGTTCGACTGCTGGATGGCGCTGGATCTCAACTATGCGACCAAGCTGGCCCACAAGGCCCATGAGTATGGCTTGAAGTGGATCGAGGAGGCGCTGAGCCCCGACGACTATTGGGGCTATCGCGACCTGAAGAAGAACGCGCCCAAGGGGATGCTGGTCACCACCGGCGAGCACGAGGCCACCCGCTGGGGCTTCCGCATGCTGCTGGAGATGGAGTGCTGCGACATCATCCAGCCCGACGTCGGCTGGTGCGGCGGCATGACCGAACTGGTGAAGATCTCCAACCTGGCCGACAGCCGCGGGGTCATGTGCATCCCGCACGGCTCCAGCGTCTATAGCTACCACTTCGTCACCACGCGCCATAACAGCCCGTTCGCCGAGTTCCTGATGATGGCCCCGAAGGCCGACGAGGTGGTGCCGATGTTCCACCCGCAACTGATCGGCGAGCCCGTCCCGGTGAACGGCAAGCTCAAGCTCTCCGACGCCCCCGGTTTCGGCGTCGAACTCAATCGCGAGGTCGGTCTGCACCGGCCTTACGCCCGCTAATTCCTCGAACGCTAAATCCCCCGAAAGCGTGAAGTCATGAAACTCCTGCGTTACGGCCCCCGCGGCGCCGAAAAGCCCGGCCTCCTCGACGCCAACGGCCAGATCCGCGACCTGTCGGGCCACATCGACGACATCACCGGCGCGGTGCTCTCGCCCGAGGGCCTGAAGGCGCTGGCCGCCATCGATCCGGCCACCCTGCCGATCGTCGAGGGCTCGCCCCGCTACGGCGTGCCGGTCGGCAGCGTCGGCAAGTTCCTGGCCATCGGCCTCAACTTCGCCGACCACGCCAAGGAAGCCGGCCTGGAGCCGCCGCCCGAGCCGATCTTCTTCACCAAGGCGATCAGCTGCCTCAGCGGTCCGAACGACGACGTGATGATCCCCAAGGACGCCCTGAAGACCGACTGGGAAGTCGAGCTGGGCGTGGTGATCGGCAAGCGGGCTCGCTATGTCGAGCAGGCCGACGCCCTGGACTACGTCGCCGGCTATGTGCTGGTGAACGACGTCTCCGAGCGCGCCTACCAGAAGGAGCTGGGCTCCCAATGGGACAAGGGCAAGGGTTGCGACACCTTCGGTCCCGTCGGCCCGTGGCTGGTCACCGCCGACGAGGTGGGCGACTGCCAGGACCTGGAGATGTTCCTGGACCTCAACGGCAAGCGCATGCAGACCGGCAACACCAGGACGATGATCTTCGGGGTCGCCGAGTGCATCGCCTATATGAGCCGCTTCATCACCCTGGAGCCGGGCGACATCCTGACCACCGGCACCCCGCCCGGCGTGGGCGAGGGCCAGAAGCCCGACAAGATCTTCCTGAAAGCCGGCGACGTCATGAAGCTGGGCGTCCAGAAGCTGGGCGAGCAGCGGCAGACCGTCATCGCCTGGACCCAGGAAGGCGTCGCGTGAGTACGCCCTACACGGATCGCTTCGCCGGCCGCACCGCGGTGATCACCGGCGGGGCCTCGGGCCTGGGCCGAGCCGTCGCCGCGCGCATCGTCGCCGAGGGGGGAAAGGTCTCGCTGTGGGACCTGGACGCCGCCGCCCTGAAGGACGCCGCCGCCGAAGTGGGCGCCGCCCACACCGTGGCGTTGGACGTCTCCGACCACGACGCCGTGGCCGCCGCCGCCAAGGCCGCCAACGCGGCGCTCGGCAAGATCGACATCCTGGTCGCCTCGGCCGGCATCACCGGCTCCACCGCGCCCGTGCACGAGTACCCGCTCGACAGCTGGCGGCGGGTGATCGACATCAATCTGAACGGCCTGTTCTACTGCTGCCGCGAGATCGCGCCGTTCATGATCGCGGGCGGCTACGGCCGCATCGTCAACGTCGCCTCGGTGGCCGGCAAGGAAGGCAATCCCAACGCCAGCGCCTATTCGGCGTCGAAGGCCGCGGTGATCGGCCTGACCAAGTCGCTGGGCAAGGAACTCGCCACCAAGGGCGTGATCGCCAACAGCATCACCCCGGCCACGTTCGAAAGCCCGATCCTGGAGCAACTGCCCCAGAGCCAGGTCGACTACATGCGCGGCAAGATCCCGATGGGTCGCCTGGGCGAGATCCACGAGAGCGCCGCCATGGTCTGCTTCATGGCCAGCGAAGAGTGCAGCTTCACCACCGGCGCCACCTTCGACACCTCCGGCGGCCGCACGACCTTCTAAGGGCCAAACCTTGGGAAGAAAGGGGAGCGATGACCTATCTCGGCCCGATCATCGATCCCCACATGCACCTGTGGGACCTGGAGCGGCACTACTATGCCTGGCTCCAGGACATCCCGCTGCCGAACAACCCGGCCGGCGACATGTCGCCGATCGCCTATCGTTCGTACGACCTGGACGACTACCGGGCCGACACCACCGGCTGGAACGTCGTCCAGACGGTGCACGTCGAGTGCGGCCTGCCGCCCCAGGACCAGTTGTCGGAAACCGACTGGCTGCAGGCCATCGCCGACACCCAGGGGATGATCGGCGGCATCGTGGCGGGCGCCCACCTGGACGATCCAGGCGTCGAGGCCTTGCTGGAGGCTCACGCGGCGCGGGCGAACGTCCGCGGCGTGCGCCAGATCGTCAACTGGCACGCCGACCCGGCCAGGACCTACGGCCCCCGCGACCTGCTGCTGGACGCCCGGTGGCGCCAGGGCTACGGCCTGCTGGCCAAGCATGGCCTGTCGTTCGACCTGCAGCTCTATCCGTCGCAGATGGCCACGGCCGCCGAGCTGGCCGCCGCCCATCCGGACGTGCCGGTGATCGTCAACCACGCCGGCATGCCGACCGACCGCGACGCGTCGGGCCTTCAGGCCTGGCGCGACGGCCTGGCCCTGCTGGCCGAGCGTCCCAACGTCAGCTGCAAGATCTCGGGCCTGGCCATGGTCGACCGCGCCTGGACGACGGAAAGCCTGCGGTCCTTCGTGCTGCGGGTCATCGAGACCTTCGGTCCCAGCCGCTGCATGTTCGCCAGCAACTTCCCGGTCGAGAAGGTCCACGGAGCATTCGACGCCTTCTACCAGGCCTATGACGCGATCACCGCCGACTTCGGCGAGGCCGAGCGGGCTCTGTTGTTCAGTGGAACAGCCGCCCGCGTCTACCGCCTGCCGCCGCCGACGACCTGAACTACAAGAGCAAGAAACGGGAGGACACGATGAGCAACAACCAGGACCGGCCCCTCGCCTTCCGCATGCAGCTCAAGGCCGGCGTCGCCGCCGAGTATGAGCGCCGTCACGACGCGCTGTGGCCCGACCTCGCCGCCGCCCTGCGCAAGGCGGGCATCCACGACTACTCGATCTTCCTCGACGAAGAGACCATGAGCCTGTTCGCCGTCCTGCGCCTGCGTCCCGATCACACCAAGGACGCCCTGCCGCTGGAGCCGGTGATGAAGCGCTGGTGGGACTACATGGCCGACCTGATGGAGGTCCATCCGGACAACAAGCCGGTCGAATGGGCGCTCAAGCCCGTCTTCTACTTCGAGGGATAGGCGCATGACCCGCCTGCCCCTTCGCGCCCTCGGTCTGGCCGCCACCCTGCTGGCGACCGCCGCCCCCATCACGTCCGTTTGGGCCGAGCCCGCGCGCTACACGATGACGGCGTTCACCAACGCCAGCCAGTCGAACATGAGCGTCTACGACTCGGCGGACGGGACGCGCTTCACGCTGAAGAAGCCGCTGGCCTATACCCCGCCTCAGGGGCTGATCCGCGACCCCAGCGTGATCAGGCACACCGACGGCTGGTACTATGTCGCCTACACCACCGGCTGGACCGGAAACACCATCGGCCTGGCCCGCAGCCAGAACCTGACCGACTGGACCTTCCTGCGCGACGTGACCGTGGAGATTCCGGGCGCGACCAACAGCTGGGCGCCGGAATGGTTCGTCGACCAGGACGGCTCGATGAACCTGATCCTCTCGGTCTCAACCACCGGCATCGCCGGCCAGTTCCAGCCCTATCGGATCACCGCGACCGACGCCTCGCTGGCCACCTGGAGCACGCCCAAGCCGCTGGCGGGCCTGGGCCCCAACTTCATCGACACCTTCGTGGTGCGCGATGGCGGACTCTACAGCGCCTTCGCCAAGAACGAGACCAGCAAGTTCATCGAGCTGTGGACCGCCCCGTCGCTCGACGGTCCCTGGCAAGCCAGGGGAACCGGCGACTGGGCCGGTTGGGGCCGAGGCGTCGAAGGCCCCGCCCTGACCCGCGCGCCCGACGGCGCCTGGCGGATCTATTTCGACGAGTACTCGGCCAAGCGTTACTGGTTCAGCGACAGCAAGGACGGCTTCCGCACCTGGACGCCGAAGGCCGAGCTGCCGGAGCTGTCGGGCACGGTGCGACACTTCACCGTGCTGAAGGAAGGCGGCGAACCCGTTGCCGCCGCCAAGCCCGCCGAAGCGCACAAGATCACCTGGGACAAGTATTCGCTGAAGGTCGACGGCGAGCGCGTCTTCTCGTGGGGCGGCGAGTTCCACCCCTTCCGCGTGCCCAGCCCCGACCTGTGGCGCGATATCCTGCAGAAGATGAAGGCCAGCGGCTACAACACCGTCGCCATCTATTTCGACTGGGGCTACCACTCGCCCAAGCAAGGGGTCTACGACTTCAACGGCGTGCGCGACATGGACCGCGTGCTGACCATGGCCAAGGAAGAAGGCCTCTACGTCATCACCCGCGCCGGGCCTTACGTGAACGCCGAGCTGACCCGGGGCGGCTTCCCCGGCTGGCTGGTCAACCAGCAGGCCCGGGCCCGCACCGACAATCCGGAATATGTCACCGCCGCCGACGAGTGGCTGACCCAGATCAACGCCGTCATCGCCCGCCACCAGCTGACCACGGGCCAGGGCACGGTGATCGCCCACCAGATCGAGAACGAGCTCGACGTCGTCGGCGCCCCGCAGCAGCGCTACATGCGGTGGCTGGCCGACAAGGCCAAGGCCGACGGGATCACCGTCCCGCTGTTCCACAACGACAAGGGCCGCAACGGCTACTGGGTCCCCAAGGGCGGCAACGTGCCCGGCACGGTCGAGGGGCCCAATGACCTCTACGCCTTCGACGGCTATCCAGGCGGTTCGTGCAAAGTCGACTCCACCCCCTCCAGCCCGGGCGTCGCGCCCGACTGGGGCCTGTACGGTCCCGGCGGCGCCAAGGGCGGCGCCTCGGCCAGCCCCTACACGCCCGGTTTCGCGGCAGAGTTCGGCGGCGGCTGGTTCGACTATTGGGGCAGCAACGGCGACTATGACTGCACCGCGATCCATCGCGGCGTCGGCTACCAGCGGGTGTTCTACGCGACCAACATCGCCAACGGCATCACGCTGCAGAGCTTCTACATGACCTATGGCGGCACCAGCTGGGGCTGGCTGCCGGCCCCGGTGGTGTTCACCTCCTACGACTACGGCTCGGCGATCGACGAGGCCCGGGGCCTGCGCGACAAGGCCCGCGTGATGAAGCAGATGGGCGAATTCATCGCCGCCGTCCCGGACATCACCCGGATGGACAAGGGGCCGGCCGTCGTGCCGTCCAACGACAAGGTCCGCGTCTACCACAACGTCAACGCCGAGACCGGCAGCCACCTCTATGTGGTGGTCCACAACCCCAGCAGCGCGACCGGCGACGAGGCCTTCACCTTCAAGGTCAGCACGCGCGACGGCGACTATGTCGTGCCGAGCCGGATCAAGGGCCAGGACAGCAAGATGCTGATGGCCAGCTACGACCTGGGCGGCCAGCGGCTGGTCTATTCGACGTCCGAGATCCAGACGCACCTGAAGTGGAACGACGGCGACCTGGCCCTGCTCTACGGCCGGGCCGGCGAGGCCGGCGAAACGGTGCTGCGCTACGCCTCCGCGCCGAAGGTCGAGGTGCTCGGAGGCGAGGTCGCCTCCAGCTTCGGCGCCGCCAAGGGCGACCTGAAGCTGACCTACACGCACCAGGGTCTGGCCCGGGTGCGGATCACCGGCGGCGGTCGTCCGCCCCTGACCCTGCTGCTGGCCGACGCCGAAACGGGCCAGACCTTCTGGCGTCGCGACGCCCTGCTGCTGCGCGGCCCGGGCCTGGTGCGGCGCGACGCGACCAAGGGCGGCGTGCTGTCCCTGACCGGCGACACCGAGACCGACAGCCCGCTGGAAGTCTTCGCGCCCAAGGCCGTGACGGCGATCCGCTGGAACGGCGCCAAGGTCGCCGCCAAGACCACCGCCTCGGGAAGCCTGCTGGCCGACACGCCGTTGGCGGGTCCGGCGGCGGTCGCCGTCCCCGACCTGACAAAGCTGGACTGGAAGACCGCGCCCGGCACGCCCGAGGCCGATCCCGCCTTCGACGACAGCGCTTGGCTCAAGACCGAGGGCCGCCGCAGCGGCTCGACCGTGCGCGGCCCCACCGGCCAGCCGGCCCTGGACATGAGCACCTACGGCTTCCACCAGGGCGACGTCTGGTATCGCGGCCGCTACACGGCCAAGCCGGGGATCGACACCCTGACCCTGCACTATGGGGCCGGCGGCGCGGGCATGCTGCAGGTCTGGCTGGACGGCAAGTTCCTGGGCCAGCACGAACTGGACGGCGGCCTGCCCCGCCCGATCACCACCGGCGTGGTCACCTTCAAGCTGCCGCCCGAGGCCCAAGGAACCGGCGAGCACCTGATCTCGGTGATGGTGCGCAACAACGGCCACAACTGGGACCTCGACGCCGACGACTTCCACAAGGAGGCCCGCGGCCTGGTCTCAGCCTCGCTGGCGGGTCCGGGCAGCTACAGCTTCGCCGTGCCGATCGCCTGGAAGATCCAGGGCAATACGGGCGGCGAGGACATCCAGGATCCGGTGCGTGGCAACGCCAACAACGGCGGCCAGTTCGGCGAACGCGAGGGCTGGCACCTGCCCGGCTTCCCCGACGCCGGCTGGGCCAAGGCCGACATGGCCGCCACCCAGCCCTCCGCCGGCACGACCTGGTACCGCACCAGCTTCGACCTGAACCTGCCCAAGGACCAGGACACCACCCTGGGCCTGACGATCGGCGATCCCAACGTCCCCCGCTCGCCGGGTCGCTACCGGGTGCTGATCTTCGTCAATGGCTGGAACATGGGCCAGTTCATCGCCAATGTCGGCCCGCAACGGACCTTCGTCCTGCCGACCGGCATCATCGACCTGCACGGCAAGAACACCCTCGCCCTGGCCGTCACCAGCGACGGCGCCCCCGGCGACGCGCTGGAGACGGTGAAACTCGTCAACCTGCGCACGGTGCGCGGCGGCCTCCCCGTCGCCCGCGTGCCGGCCCCCGATTTCAAACCCTAACCGGACGCTCCCCCGTCCGCGCCCAAGACTTCCAAGGAGACTACCCCGTGCCCAATCTCGCTCACGGCCTCGAGGCCAAGGACATCAAGGCCAAGATCGCCCTGCTGATCAGCAATCTGGTCGATATCCAGGATGAGACCGGCGAGTTCCTGCTGCGCCTCGACGACGGCCGCGTCATCGACACCAAG
>Ga0307515_10016037_pt1 | contig 13752 bp, 4 predicted proteins | sample 17_EM_MG_FD_194513 | JGI IMG/M metagenome (GOLD analysis project Ga0307515, IMG submission 194513) | Populus trichocarpa ectomycorrhiza microbial communities from riparian zone in the Pacific Northwest, United States - 17_EM | ecosystem: Host-associated > Plants > Roots > Unclassified | place... | reverse complement strand
CAAAATAGGAAATTTAGATATAATTTAGGAGTATTAAAGGGATAGGGTAATTGTGATTGTATATTGCGGATATTGCTATTTGCTAGATAGAATAGTAATCTAATATTAAATATCCACCAAATATAATTGCTTTATCTATGCTTCGTGCTTTTAGCGGGGTAGAATCTTAGTAAGGCCATTAGTAGGCATTTTAGCTATAGAGACACACTAAACGTTAATCTTTTTGTCTTGGACTTTCCGTTAAAGCTAGTATTAATAGATATTGATGTCGAAGTTTGGTGTTAAGTTTTGGTGTATCCTACCTTAGTAGGCGTACGGTCTGCATATTGTCGCATAGTAGGGTAAATTCGCGTTCTAAATTAAAGCCGATTTCCTTAAAGAACCGTTGCCACTAGATAATTTTAACGGCAGCAGTAGATAGGGAGAGAAGTTCTGCTTTAGTAGTTAAATGAGTAATTAATTGCTGTAGGGTTACTTTCTAGTTAATTAGTCCTCTAAATAGCATAAATAGGTACCTTTAAGAGCTCTATATAATCTCTTTATAGTCCGCAAATACTATATTATATGCTTTATAAAAGGTTATATCTTCTCCTTTAGGGTTTCTAAAGTAGATATATGCTCCGTAAGCTCTGCCAGAGTATTTAATAGCCGTTGGTTTTATTCTAAGGCAGTAGGTAATAGCTTAGTTTACTATATTAAGGTGTTTTTAATTTAGATTAGTAAGGAATTCGGCTAGTTTAGAATGTATCTTTATAATATTAGGCCTTTTAAATATAGCGAGGTATGTAAGCGGACTAACCATTACTAGTAGGCTAGTATTCTTTAAGGGCTTGTCTACTAGTTAGACGGAATTAGTTCTTTAATAAAAAGTAATAACTTAGAAGATCTTCCTAGTTAAATATTAAATTAATTGGCTATCTTTTTAATATAGAAGTCTTGGCAGAGCTAGAGCTTTTAACTTAGTTAATCTTATTTAATTTAAATTCTTAAGAACTGCTATAGGTCTCCTAGTGCACGGATCTAGTATTAGTGTAGTAGTTTAGCTTTAAACTCTTCTGTCTTTATTACGGAGTAAGTATAAGTAATAATAATATATAGCGAAGTAGATATTATTAAGCTATATATATAAACTGTGTAATAAGGTCAAGACGTTGCGTAAGGAGAGAAGGTAGGAAAATGGGGAGAAAGGGTATATATTGTTAGCTTAGTTGCTGAGTTAACGTAATCGGCAAGCAAGTGGCCACCGCAAGCATATGGCCACCCCCATCAAAATCGCGAAACACGCGACGCGTTATACAACTACAAACCTCAATGGCCACCCCACAATAGCAAGACGCCCTTTTTCGAGAGGGCAGACTTATTCTAGCTATCAATGCCTACAAGAAAGGCCAGTTTGAAGCTCTCCAACCTGCTATAATAACGTACGATGTGTCCCGAACGACAGCCAGGCGCCGTATCGCCGGCATTACACCAAAGCGCGGTTCTATTGCGCCAAATCGCCGCCTAACACCTACATAGGAAGAGAGCCTTAAGCAGTGGATTCTATTAATGGATTAACGCGGTATACCACTAAGAATCGCGACCGTGCGGCAGATGACTAGTATTCTGGCTACCCTACGCGCTAGGCCTATCACTATACAACCTATTGGCGAGAAATGGGCATACAATTTTGTTAATCGCCATAATAACCTAAAATCTAAATTTAATCGTAAGTATAACTATTAGCGTACTAAATGCGAGGATCCTATACTTATTCGGGGTTGGTTTAAACTTATTTAAGATATAAAGATACTATATAGGATTCTTAATAAAGATACCTAGAATTTTAATAAGACTGGCTTCTAAATGGGCGTTATTATAACTACGAAAGTTATTACTAGAACTAACCATACTAGCTAACCTAAAATAGTATAGCCAGGCAATTAAGAATAGGTTATAATTATTAAATGCATTAATGCGTTAGGGGGTATAATTCCGCTACTAGTTTTCTTTAAAGCAGTAATATACTAAGCTGCTTAGTATAAGGACGATATTATTCTATATAACTGGTTAATTAGTATTAATAAGAATAGCTAGATAATAAATAAAATTGGCTTAACCTGGCTAAATCTATTCTATAAGTATATAAAGAATTATACTGTTAGTACGCACTGGCTACTTATGCTAGATAGCTATAACAGCTATATTAACCCCAAATTTAATCGGTTCTGCTTAGATTATAAGATTATTATTATCTATATGCCAGCGCATTTATCGCATCTACTATAGCCACTAGATATAGGTTGTTTCTTAACACTTAAGTAATTATACGGACGCCTTATTGAACAGATTATAAGCTATAGTGTTAACTATATCGATAAACGCGAATTCCTACTACCGTATAGGTAGGCTAGGCAAATAGCGCTACATCAAAGCAATATATAGGTAGGATTTGTAGCTACTAGCCTAGTTCCATACAGCCCTAATCGCGTACTATTGCAGCTGTATGCTAAATATTAGACACCACTACCCCGTCCACCATCAACTGTATCTTAGGCAGCTGAAACACCTTATAATATTGCTTAGCTATAGAAGCAGATAGCCTTACTAAAGCGCTATCTTAAGCAGCGTATATATAGTCCACTAAGTCTAACAGAGCAAGCCCTTAACTAACTTGTTAAGGGATGCGAAATAGTAATATTAAGCGCTATACTACTTACAAGCAAAAACGAGAAGCTACGTATAGAAAACCAGCGCTAAAAAAGGAAGAGGGTAAAGAAGTGCATGTATATAGCTAAGAGGGGTGTTTTATTAGGAGCAGAAGGGGCCTCTTATGTATAAGCTACCCAGAGAAGTGCAGTAGAGAGGACAGTAGAGGCAGCGGCTAAGTGACCGCAACGAGCACTACGCAAGTGTAGTATGTGCAAATTAATAGAATACACAGCATATACATATCCTAGATGGTAGGCAACTATATAGCAGATAGCTACACCAAATATAATTATTCGTGGTTAAGTAATTCGCATTATTTAACGTTGGTTACTTAGTAAGGTGGCCACATGCTTATAGTGGCCACTTACTTACTAATTACGTTAATACGTATATAGAGTAAAATAGGATTTAGGTAGTAGTCCTAGTAGAACTTAGCGGAATATAGTAGAATATAGCAGATTGCCGTTAGATTACCGCAAATTGCCGTCTTATAGTTAGTCTTTAGTTACTAAGTTAGTAGAAATAAGTAGATGTATATAAGGTGTTACGGGGGTATCCTATAATAGTACCCCCCCTTTAAACTCAAGCTTTTACAAGATAGGGCTATAGTAGTTCTAGGTAGAGTTTATAAAAGTCTTTTATAGCTTATATAAGTCCTATAGAGTTAATGGGTTCTTATAAGGGCTTAGTAAAGCCTCTCCATTTTATAAGGTATATATACTAGCGTTTCCGTTTATCGTACTTAATGTCGTTAATTTTTTTAACAAAGTACTCGTTTTTACTATCTACTTTAACTAGTAGGGGAGGGTCTTATATCTATTTAGGTAGGGCGTCTAATACGGGGGTAGTAGGGTAGAGGACTAACGTATAGAATATGGGGTAGATTTTAACCGTATTGGGGAGCTTTAGCTAGTAGGCGTAAGAGGAAACGACCTTCTTAACCTTATAAGGGCTTGCGTTCTTCTAATTAAGCTTCTTAGTAAGGCGTTTTAGATTTAGATTTTTTATATCTAACTAGACAAAGTTACTAATTTAGTAGGCTAGTACTAGGGTTTATTTCTTATTTACTGCGGCTTTATAGATAGATTGGGGCCTATATTATTTTATTAGTAAGGAACTATTATAGTTCCTCTATCTTCTTTATAAATTAATTTACTTTTATAACCTATAAGGCGTAGTAAGTAGAGTAAGGGATATTTGTTACGGACGCTTTAAGTATAATATTATAACTACTTAGAGAAGAGTTAGAAGAAGCTAGTTAGTTAATTTAAGTATAGTCTAGGATAGAGCCGATAGAACTATATAACGAGAAATAGTAACTAAGGTTACGTAACGTGATCTATATAATCTGTGGGATCTATATAATCCGTAATAGAGTAGATAGAGTATACGTATATTATATATAAGAAGGATTTTATAGGAGTACGGTTGTGTATTTAAAGACCCTTAGTCCCTACCTAGATAGTTCCTTCTTTATAGTAATTCTTAGAATACAATTAGAGTTAATCTATTAGGCAACTACTCCACCAGTTAATATTACTTTATTAACTTTTATACTTATATTACCTATATACCTAGCCTAATAACGAGCCTATCGTAGTTTCTACTACAAGGTTCCGTTACACAATTACTACCTAGTTACGGTATTAAATACAAAAAGTCGAATAATATGCCACTAAAAGTAGCTACTATGACGCCATTGATGGCGGCAACTACTTTAAGGTTAAGTAACGACACTAATATAGCAGATACTAACTTACAGCAACCTATAACGGTTAGACAATTACAAGAGATAGTTAACTAGCTAACGGAAAATAATATAACGTTAGAAAATAGGATTAACGGGATTAGAGTAGCGAATATTAAGCTACTATTAATTGAGAGGTACTTAGGAGAAAGATTAAAGCTTAAGGGGTTTCTTACCTAAATGCACTTTAAAGTTATGCAAGGAGGTAAGCTGCCAATATCTATAGATTAAATAGCCTATGCGGGACTATTCTTGTTAGGAAGAGCACTTAAGTGGTTTAAGCCTTACCTTATGGAAATATAGGTAAATAGAATAACGACCACTAACTAAGATATGCGATTTATGTTCTTAAGCTAAAAAGGGTTCGCAGAGCAACTTACGTAAATATTTAGAGACCTAGAATTAATAACTACGGCAAAAAAAAAACTCTAAGATATTATGTAATAAACCTTAGCAATTAAGTATACAACGTAGTTCCAGACATTAGTAATATAAGTAGAGTAGAATAATAAGGCGCTTATAGTATAATATAAGTAAGGACTTAAGGCTAAAGTTTAGGACGCGATTATTCTAATAGAAGATGCGGACACCCTAAGGGAACTAATAGATTAAGTAATTAAGATTAATAATTAGATTTACTAAAGGGAACAGGCTAAAAGAGGCTAGGACAGAGTTCTATAGTTATATAAGGCATAGAGTATATAACGACCAAAGCTAAGTTAAAAACTATAGTATAGCGCAAAGCTAATAGACTTAAGTGGTACCAAAAAAGCCTATAAGAGATAGAGTAAAAGACTATAGAAACCTAAAGGTTAAGAATCTAGTAATTATAGGACTAAGGAGTAAAGGCTAAACTAGGGATCTTAGTAGCAGAAGATGTTTAGGCGGACTCTATAGTAAAGTTAATAGTTTAAAGATAGAGCTTATATAAATTGCGGAAAATAAGGTCACTTTATAAGGGATTATAAAGATAGTTAGAGATACTATGTAATAAAGAGAACTAGACTAATAGTAGGAGATATATACGTATAGAGGGATAATAGTATACTATAAGGAACAAAAGAATGTTTAATTAGAAGTTTTGCGTTCTGTTATAATAATATATACCAAATTTATAAGAATGCTAAGTATAGTGCAAGCTATTAGCTATAAGAGCTATATTTAGCGGAATATAAAGGAACTAATAAACTAGTTCGCAGATCGGATATTAAGGATAATAACTTTAATATAGGCGAAATATTTCATAACGATAAGGCAATAAGGGCCGCTTACTAAAAGTAAGTAGACCTTAGAAATATTATATTAGAGGTAAAGAATAATTCCACTATAAAATAGGGAACATTAGTAGGGATTAAAACCCTACTAGATACGATGTCTATCACTTCGCGAGACATAAGAGAAGTAGGATAGCGAACTACTTTAGCACTTAATAAAGGCAAAAGGCTAAAGGCTTAAGATTCTTAAGATAAGATAAGGTAAGCTTAAGGACCTATAATGGACGATAACCAATAGAGCAGAGTAGTAGCTTAGTTTAAAGATATATAAATAAGCTTGGGATAGAGTTTCCTATAGGTATAAGACTCTTAAGATAAAATAAGTGAGATTTAAGACTCTTAAGACGAGATAAGAATATTAAGTAAGCCTAGTTAGACTAAGGCTAGAGTAAAGCTTAAGATAGGAGTAAGCTTACGATTAAAGAATCTAAGGGACTAAGAATTTGGAGTATAAATAAGGACACCCATATATAAGAGGCAAGAGGCTTCTTTATAGATTAGAGAATCTGCAGTATAGATAGTAGTTAGATTAGGAGATAGATATATAAACCTAGAAGACTTACTAGAAAAATATGGTATTCGGCCTAAAGATTAAAGAACTAATACCAAGATTAAGAAGTAAAAAGACTTTAAGGATCTATCTATAAGACGCAAACTGAAAGAAACCATGGAAGAGTTTAGATAAAGAATTGTAACCGACTACCAGTACTACGTCAAAGACACTACTGTATTACCTACTGTGGACCGTAAAGGTTACAGCCGCTTTAATTAGCCTAAAATGTCAATTACGGCTATATTAAGGATAAGATTAAGGGGTACTTATAACCCACCTTGTTTGTGTATATATAGATACTTTAGAGCTACATTTATAATTAAGTCGTTTATTTAATTCTTCGCACTGCAAAGCTTACAGTTATAAGCCCGGATCGCACTACCTGCTAAGCAATTAATCTACTACCTCATTCAAGAAGTCACTACTTCTATTACCTTTGTAAGTGTCTTAAGCTTCTTCACCTACCAAACGAACGGACGATTGACCTTGACCGACGACCGTACCCAACTAATGAACGACGAACTGACAAATCAAATCAAAAGTTCGAAACGTTAAAATAAGGTTTTCGCCAAGCCACCAATTGGACCCTGCCTGACCTGTTAAAATCCTAAAAATGACGACCACTAACGAATTAAAAGTCAACCTTATCCTTAACTAGCCTTTTAATTGGACATAGCGGTTCTTTATTATCTAAGACATAGCCACAACTAATGAGGTATGGCAGTACATCGACCCATCTATAAAAGATAAGCTTTCAAAGCTAGAACTACCGCATCGACCTATACCAGCGGACGTACTTCCTAATGCTATATCGATAGCCAAGCTAGACCTAAACCAACTCATTGCCTATAATTAGCTCTACGCCGAATATAAGGACGATCTACGCGTACACTAGAAGAAAAAACAGGCTATAAACGATATCAGCAACTATATCATTCGCACTACATTAGTAGCCTACCTTCCACTTATTGACGGCCTTAATACAGTACACGACCGGCTATAAGCACTTAAGAAAGCTCTAGCTCCTACCACATTAGGTCGAAAGCACGACGTCCTTAATTAATACACGGCTCTGAAAGCCTATAATAAAAAGCAGAATATTAAAAAATGGTTAAACAGCTGGTGGAACGTCTATAAGCTTGCGGAGCAATTAAAGCTACCAGATATGCAGGGATTTAGGCCACACTATGACTTCGTTCAAGCAATTAAGCCTATCTCTTCTAGCTTTGCAGGAGCTCTAGAAGTAGACCTTATTCGCAAGGAACGTAAGGACGAAGCCGCTCCATCTATTATTAATCTCATTAAGGAATTTAAGGAGCACTACCGCATGCAGCAAGTAGCATCCTCTGCTACCCCTGCTAATAACTCTGCTTTTGCAACCCTAGGCAATTCGAATTCTAATTTAGATTCTAACGGCAATTCTAATTCCAATTCTAAATGGAATAAGATATGCGTATGCGGCCTTAAGCATTAATTCGGCGACTACTACTACATTGCTGAGCAGAAGCGCCCTTGGGGATGGAAGCCAAACCCAGACGTCTAGAAGGAAGTAGAAGAAAAGATCTCATCTACACCTTGGATTAAACGCATCGTTAACCTTATTTAAAAAAGAGAATAGAAGAACGATTAAAAGAACACAAAATCTACAATTGATTTTAATTCTAAAACCCTACCTTCTAAAACCCCGACTAGCCATGCTGCCGTATTTAGTACTAGTTAAACTCTATTTAAACTCCAGAATACCTAGATACTTAACCCTAGTGTAGATACCCACGTCTGTAATAACTAAGAAGACTTTACCTTCTCCTACCTAGCTACAGAAGACGACTACCTAATTGCTGACGGAAATTTCGAAAAGATTTAAGCTTATGGAACAGTAACTATTACTATTAATATACCTACTGGGAGCTTAAAGATAAAGCTATCTTATATAGCATTAGTACCTACTATGTTTATAAATATTATAGCACTATTAAGGGCTATAGATAACGATATCCATTTCAACTTAGGACGAAACTTGCTCTACTGTCTAGTAACTAACGAAATAGTATACTATGCAAAACGACTAGGGGGCCACTGGGCACTAATGCACAGAGAGCCTACCCTAGATTTAATAACTCAATCGACCTTCTTAATAAGAAGACATTAACTAAGCAGAATGGCCCGTAAACTAGTAGGAGCCACAGCTACAAAATGGCATAAAATACTTGGCCATATAGGACCTAACGCTATTAAGCAGCTTTCTAAGCACGTTAATGGCGCAGAGCTCGAAGAGCTAATCGATAAATAAGCACCGCTTAAAATCGAATGTGAAGTTTGCTTAATATTAAAGCATATATAGCAGATCTCTTAAAGACGAGAATATAAATTCCCAGCCACTCGACCATTTGAGCGAGTAGCATTTAATATTATTACCCTCGGAGAACTAGGGTACAACGGCGATAGATACGTAATACACTTCTATTGCACGTATTTTAAATTTAATTTTGTGTTTACCTTAAGGAATAAGGACAAAGCTACCATCCTACTTACTATTCGTAAGACACATTAATTGATTAAATTACGATTCTACTAAGACGTCGTCTTCTTCTGGAGCGATAATAAACGAGCTTTTAGATAGATAGGAGACACCCTATAAACATAGTGCGTAGACAAAGGCATTACTTTTAAATGCCGAGCACCGTATATAGAGGAACAAAATGGCGGAGCTAAATAATCTGGACGAACCCTTATAGAACGGTCTAGGGCTATACAGCTAGAAGCTTCCTTACCCCCGCCTCTAGGACTAAAGGCGTTCCTTACTGCTAGATACGCCCTTAATCAAACCCTAAATAAGTAACTAGGATGGAAAACTCCGTACAAGATCGCCTATGGTAAGCCGCTATTACTTACCTATATATACATATATGGCTATAAGACCTATATACTAGACAAAAAAATTAAAAGGGGAGATAAGCTAGGTCCTTATGCGTCAATTAAACACCTAGTCGGCTACAATTTAACTAATATCTACTAAATCTGGATTCTAAGTCTCTACAAAGTCATTTAAACCAGAGATGTTATATTTAACGAGACCTCATTCTATAACCCTAAGGGTTAGAATATCGACTACCTGCTAAGGGAAGCATTGGAGGACACCCTATAGACAATTAGTCTACTAGAACCTCTCCATAAGGATAAGTCTAAGGATAAATCTATCCTATATAGACCTACCTTAAATATAGATTAAACGACTACACCTAAATCGAATGATTCGGCAGAGCCTCCTACGAAGGATACTAAGCAGTTATCGACACTAAGTAGGACAGTATCTCCAGATCTGCTAGAATTGAACACCTTACTACAAGGACTTTAAAACGATATCCTGGATACAATTAAAGCAAGTCCTACCTACCTAAGCAGTTTATTAGAACCGTTAAATACAGCTCTATAAGCTAATAAAGTCTTAGCTAAACCTTCTACCAATCTTATCCTACTAGAAGGATTAAAAAGAATTTAATGTTAAGCCTATATAACAGCACTAGCCAATCTACCTACCCTATTTGGTTACTACGCTGGTTTTGCTATAGGACTAGTAAAGGACATCAACCAAACTAGATCCTTATCTCTGTATCAGGACAACCTTCCTCCTAAACTAAAGAATCTCAAAGATCTAAGAAAGTATCCTTTAACTACTGGCTTTTAAAAGGCTGTAGAAAAAGAATATAATGACCTAAAACGCTAAGGGATATTTAAGACTGTACTAAAAGAAGAAGTAAGTAATAAGTAGATCCTTTTACTAAAATGGGTCTTTAAATATAAGCTCGACAGCGACAGTTATCTTTAAAAGCTTAAAGCTAGACTATGCGTCCGCGGAGACTTGTAGATTACCGAAGAAGAGACCTATGCAGCAACCCTAGCTGCTCGAATATTCTGTGCTCTCATGGCTATAGCAGCCGCATTCAATTTAGAAATTTGATAGTATAACGCTGTAAACGCATTTATAAACGCTAAGCTTAGTAAACTAGTCTACTACTACTACCTAGAAGGATTTAGTTAAGATGGACATGTCCTAGAGCTACTTATAGCGCTATACGGATTAAAAATATCACCGCTACTGTAGTATAAAGAGCTCACTAGTATACTGGCTGAATTTGGATTAAAGCCTATCCTAGGTACCAACTGCCTATTTACCAATAGACAACTTATTATCTTCTTCTACGTAGACGATATCGCCGTTCTATTTGCCAAAAAGGACCTTTAAAGACTGGAAGAATTTAAAGCTAAACTACTACACCAATACGAGATCCGTGCACTAGGAGACCTATAGTAGTTCCTAGGAATTTAAATCGAACGAGATTGATTAAGTTAAAAGCTCTGGCTTTGCCAAGATTCCTATATCGAAAAGATAGCCAATCAATTCAATATTTAACCAGGTAGATTTCCTAAGTCACTACTTCTTGCCGAAGAACTGATTCCGTCTAACTAGTAGACGAACCCTTAAAGGACTCTAGCCTACTAGCAACGAGTAGGGTCTCTTGCACACCTTGCCGTATTTAGAAGACCTAGTATTGCTAAGACGCATTCTAAGCTAGCCGAATTCCTTACTAATCCAAATTAAAGATACCTTAACGCGGCAAACTAAGCTATTACCTACTGTCTTAGAACAAAATCTACAGCTATTAAATACTCTGGCGAAGTATTTAAAGCCTATATCTACTTTAGAAACCCTAAAGGAGAAGACGTTACCTTTTACGGAGTATCTAATGCAGCATTTACGGACTATAAGGAGACTAGACGGAGCTCTTAAGGATACCTATTTATCCTATTCGGAGGCCTAATTGATTGGAAAGCAACCCTATAGCGATTGGTAACTCGCTCGACTACCGAAGCGGAGCTTCTCTCCCTGTCTACTGCTGCTGTTAAGATTATCTAGTGGCAACAATTCTTTAAGGCAATCGGCTTTAATATAGAGCGCGAATTTACCCTGCTATGCGACAATATGCAGACTATCCGCCTGCTAAGACAGGATACACCAAAACTGGACACCAAGCTTCGACATATCGACGTGCATCAGCACTGGCTTAGATAGGAAGTCCAAGACAAAAAGATCGACGTCCGATAGGTCCCAACAGATAAGATGCCTACTGACGGCCTTACCAAGGTCCTACCCCGTCAAAAGCATGAAGCTTGGATAAAGCAATTGAATTTGGTAGATATTCGACATTATATTGATACTGTATCTAGCAACTAGCAATATCCGCAATATTCGCAATATCCGTCACGGTCACCCTATCCTTTTACTACCTCCAAATTGTATTTGAATTTCCTATTTTGGTATAATCTCTACCTTTATTTTTGTTTTCTACAGCTTTAACTACACCATTAAATCTAGGGGGATGTGTAACCGACTACCAGTACTACGTCAAAGACACTACTATATCACCTACTGTGGACCGTAAAGGTTACAGCCGCTTTAATTAGCCTAAAATGTCAATTACGGCTATATTGAGGATAAGATTAAGGGGTACTTGTAACCCACCTTGTTCGTGTATATATAGATACTTTAGAGCTACATTCACAATCAAGTCGTTTATTTAATTCTTCGCACTGCAAAGCTTATAAGAATTATCGTATAGTAAGAACAGAAACTAGATAAGAGATCTAGTATAGTAGGACGTATAAAGGACAGAGCACTAGGATAAAGAATTACTAATAGGCTTAGGGTAGGTATACTAAGAGCTAAGTAACTTACTAAACTAGAATAAGAAGAGGATCTAGGGATTCCTACTAGGTTTAAAAAACGATATACTAAAGGCTGTTATAATATAGTAATAAGAAGATACTTCCTTATGGATGAGCTATATATACTTAAAGGGTTGTACTAAAAGTGGTATAGACAATAACACAATGACGAGTGGAAAGATTTCTATATATAGTTAAATAAAAAAGTTATCTAAGACCACCCGATTACGGAAAAGGCTATAAGTTATATTAAAGGAGCTTTAATTATAACGTTAAAAGATCTAGAGGAGTAATTAGAGGACTAGAGAAGCGAGAGGCAAATTATAGTACCTATAAATAAAGTCGCGACGCTTAGATTAATATGAGAAAGGTTTAAACTTAAGGATAAAGACGAGTTAAGAGTTAACCTAAAACACTTAGCATATTATACGTTAGTATAGATTATATATATAGATAATACGTACAGTATATATAGAGCACTAAAAGATAAGAACTAAAAGTACCTAGTAAGGATATATTAGTTATTAGATGAGGCGAAATATAGAAATACTAAGTATATATATAGTTGGCACCTAGTAGAAGTTTAGGAGTTAGGAGACTTAACACTTTAACTAGGAAGATTCCTTACGGAAGAATGCTTAAACGGATAATAGTAGTGGGAATGCCTAGAAAATACGTGTCTATAGTATATTAAAGACAAAAAGCGAACTAGGTATTGGCTAAAGAGTAAGCTAAGTATAATAGAATTAAGTAGCTAATAGTTAGGAAAAGTAGAGGCCTACGGAACTAGAGGGAGCTAGTAGTAAAGCCTTAAACCCTTAAAGGAATTTAAGGACAACACCTAAATTTATAAGTTAAATAGTAAGATTAACAGTTTAAAGCGCTAATAGATAGTGGAGTAATGCGAAACTATATCTTACTAATAGCAGTTAAGAGAATGGGACTACCTTATAGATAGAAGGAATAACCTTACCTATTAGTAATAATTTTAGGAGATCTAATAGCCTATAGAGAAGGCATTATTAACCTTAAAATAGGACCTATTTAGTTAACTATTAAAGGGAGATAAATCAAAATATCTTTTAATATATTACTATTGGGGAATAATAAGGCAGTATTAAGAATACCTTAGTTATAGGAATACAATCTAAAGGTTAATTGGATTATAGGTTAAGTTAATATTAGAAATACTTAACGCTATAAAATATAACAACAAGCTAAGTTGGTATAGTACTAAGTAGGGGCAACCTATAAAGAAATAGAGAAAGGACTAAGCTATATACTAAAGAGATACTATAAGTATAGTAAGAAACTATGGTTATTAGAAAGTAAAAAGCTATTAGATTATATAGCATAGGATTATAAGATAGAGTTAGAACTAAAAATAAGTCTAAAGTTCTTTCCAATCTATAAGCTTACTAAAGAAGAAGGTAGAGCACTTAAAGAGTTTATCTAGGAAATTTTATAAAAGGGATACATCAGACTATCGCAGTTATTAGTAGGTTATTTAGTACTATTTATACTAAAGAAAAATAGCAAACTAAGGCTGTGTATTAACTATAGACAGTTAAACAGCATTACTAGAAAGGATAGGTATCCTTTACCCTTAATTAGCGAAATTTAAGATAGAATAGGCAACGCGTAAATCTTTATAAAGATAGATCTAAGATGGGCGTACTATTAAATTAGGATTAAGGAAGGCGATAAATAAAAGGCAGCCTTTAGGTTAAAGGAAGGACTATATAAGCTATTAGTTATGCAAT
>Ga0307515_10016036_pt1 | contig 13752 bp, 9 predicted proteins | sample 17_EM_MG_FD_194513 | JGI IMG/M metagenome (GOLD analysis project Ga0307515, IMG submission 194513) | Populus trichocarpa ectomycorrhiza microbial communities from riparian zone in the Pacific Northwest, United States - 17_EM | ecosystem: Host-associated > Plants > Roots > Unclassified | place... | reverse complement strand
AATTATTGCACTATGTCATGAAAAAATATTGCTGGGTATGATCAGAGTGACTGCGACGATATATGGTGCAGAAAGCTTGATCGATTTATTGATTTGATTACTTTAAATCTTGTGCTAGGAATCTTTAATCCTGATGGTCTAGTTCTATCCATGATTTATGAGCTGGGGAGATCAACTCTTTGATGGGTGAATTAATCAAAATTTATTGAGTTTTTTTAATAAAATAATGTCATTTTGAATTAAAAAAAGAAGAAGAAAAACTAAAACTACTTCTTCTTTTTTTTTAAAAAAAAGAAATCATTGAACCAATCTTATATAAGTTTTGATAGAATTTTTTAAATAATTTAAAAATAAACTCAATTTAATTTTTAATAAATTATTATATTTATTACTCACCGAACTGAGTTTTATAATAAAAAAAATAAAAAATAAAAATTCGCTTTGAAAATAAGTCATAAATCAAAAACACGAAAGCTAGATAACGAAGGAGTTTGGGAGTGTTTGGGAACGTCCACATTCCCTCAAAATTAAAAAATAGATTGTTTAAAATGAAATTTTTTTAATGTTTTCGATCGTTTTGATGTGCTAATATTAAAAATAATTTTAAAAAAATAAAAAAAAATAATTTTAATATATTTTTATGTAAAAAGCATTTTAAACCACCGCTTTTATCCCAATTCTAAAGACACCCGAATTCGTCCCACTTCGGCAGTTACAATTTAAAATTTATCAACATCAACCCTAATGTTGTAAGAATGTTTCAATACAGTCCCTGACTGACATGATGGATCGTAATGACTAATCCACTTTTTCCATCATCTTCTTTCTCTCTCACACATCCTCGTCCATGTGATCATACCAAAAATATGCTTATAAGCTTCGAACAAATTAATTCAAGGAAGTAATTCAAAATTCGCTCTTGCAGTTAGGTGTTTAACATTTAGGGGCTGCATAGTAAAATTCTAGAAACATTAGGGATGATATTAAGAAATTCCAAACTATAAGGGCCAAAGTGACAAATCACTGAAATTACAGGACTGAAAATATAGGCCACCTACCCATGAGCGATGTGGAGTTGCGGGTATCCAATGTGCTGTTTCACTCTCTTTTTTTCCTTCTTGTCATTATCATTGTTTTATTATATTTTTGTTTAGTACTTTATTTTTTAAATAAATATTACCAAAAACTTTTTAGCAACAGCTATAATAAAATAAATCATGTCAAAAGACTTTTATCAAATGAATTGGAGCGCAACTTGCTTTGATAATTGAAGAAGGGAAAAGAGAGGGACTATTCTGCACTAAAGACTTGTGTGCTTGGGAATTAACGGTAGCACAGTGTATTATTCTTGCAAATATCTCTGTTACATTACAAAAAGTTCCTAAGAAAACTCAAGCTGTTATGATCAATAATCTATCAGTCTGTCAAATTTAGAAACTGGGTTGCAGCTAAACATGGTCAGCAACAATTTATGCCCACGCTGGAGAGCTGACTAGACAAGCTAGACCCGCCACCCAAACCCCTTATATCTTGGGCTTAACCATTGGAGGTGTCCACAGACTGCTATACCCATGACGTGAGCCATTTTTAGCTTCACCATTTTCTCTGCTGCTGTAACCAATGTTACTGTCATTAGTGACTTTGCAACACCTAGATAGCCATTTGGACTGCATGTATGAGCTAGTCCTCCATGGGGGCACATGGAGCCCTCTCTCTCTAAGAGACTGTTTGGCAGCTGAGCAGAGCAGGGAGATGATTTTGTTGAGCTTGTCTTCACTGCCAACAAAAAAAGATGGGAGTGTGTCTGTTAGTTCTTTGTAGAATGGTGTTGGTCTTGCCAGTTCAAACTGGGACCTGAAGTCTATGTCCACTATGAGCCTCATTGTGTCACCATTTTCACCTTTCAATGTGATGTCAATGTACTCGTAAGCACCTGTTAGACAGCATTAAAGAAGAGAGTTAACTCCCACAAAAAAACAAACACATAAATGAGCTTCAGAAAATTAAAATTACTTCCCTTGGACTCTACACCATTTCCCTAGGAGCCAGAGCTTGAAGTTCAAAACAGAAAAAAGAAAAAAAAAAGCCAGAGCTTTGTATCCAAGATCTCCAAAGATAAGGGTGCTGTCAACAACAAGCACCCTGTTCAGAGTGTAATTACATGGCATGTCTGACTTTTTTCTGATTAAGAAGGGATTAAATTTCTTTTTATGCTGAAAATTTCTGGCACTACCCCACATACACACACAAAAAAAAAATGTTTGTATCTACTTTGTGAAGATTAATTTGTAAGACAGGCTTGTAAAACAGCTTTTTGAAAACTAATTTGTAAGGGCAAAAACCAAACTAGCTAACCTAGACATTTCAATCAAGATCAAGTACTCCAAACAGATATTTACAGAGATACGTAACAGAGAAAATGAGAGAAGTTATAGCCTTGAGTATGTGTGGAGGTGTGTGAATAGAGAGAGGGGAGAGAGACTCACCAGCAGGGCATCCTAAGGAAGTGGCCCAAGAAGTTCGACAAATGGAAGCATTAAAACCATCCATTTTCAGCCTCTTCAGGAGCCACATCTTCAAACTGGTTGTTTTCTCTGCATCATTTTTGCTTCTCATATTCTTCAATAGAGTCTCAAGAACTCTAGTCTCAGCTTCCGTTACTCTCCCAAGTATCTCCTAACAAAACATAAGATCGAAATGAACCCATAATATTAGGAGACACACATGGATAAAGGCAAAGGCAGACAAAGAACAAGAAGGAATATTTCAAGGCACAACAATATTAAAGAAAGATTTACCTGTAAAGTAAAACACCTGGCTTGGTTGATAGAAAGGCAGTTTGAGGAAGCAGGAAATATGGGTGGTGTTGATGATTCTGATTCTATGAAGTCATGTACCATTTGAACCAGCCTTTCTTCTTCTAAGCTAACCATCCCTTTTGAACTAAGAACTTGATGAAGATTTTATCTTGGTTTTTCTTCCTCTTTGTACAGGCTATTGTGTTCTTGAAAGTCTTGCTTTTATAGCAGGCGGTGGAATTTACAGCCTTGCAAGGATGACAGATGAGGTCACAACCGGAGGTGGCATTATATGGTAAATATTGCTGGGAAACTATAAATAGGAAGAGAATAATAGAAGAGGAGATCCTTATCCTTGATAGATTTAAAAAGACCATGAAAGTGATAGTGAGATATTGTCCTATTCCAGGTTGTCCTGATCTCAGATGCAGTTTTCTATGCACTGAACACTTCAAGTCCTCATTTATCTCTTTAACTACAAACCCATAGCACTTATTGAATTTTATTTTTATTTCAACATTTGAACTATAAGCCATTTTAATGTTTTTCTAAAACATTACTAGAAATTTATCAAACCTATTGAAATTTGATTTTTTTACCATAATCTTATTAGTAAAAACCGTGGAAGTTAATGTGTTTCAAGTCTTTTGACCAATATTTTTTATAGTATCTTGATATTTTAAAAAGAACTATATGCAACTTTTATATATATATATAACATGAATCAAAACATCCTGTACTTTAATTGTAATAATTTATAGAAGGTTAATTATAATGATCTAGATTTCAGAACGTGTTTGTTAGGACTAATCCTATACAGTAGTACACACTATGAAGTGGTTGAGAGCATCTCTCTCAGAGACAATTTGTGGTCTTTATTACGGCCTGATGGAGGCAGCAGTACCGATCAGATACTCATGCTTGCCCTATTCAGAATACTGAATAGGGTTGAACCTTATGGCCAGGACAAAAGTTCACAAGGCCTTCACGTGCATTGAGGCATGTCCATCTCCAAAGATTTTGCTTTTTTATAGTTTTGGATTTTGACATGCCCTAGATATTTGTCGATGTCGTAATTATCGAACGTGATCTGAGATTGATTCGTTGAAGAAATCAGGTTTTAAATTATAAAAGTTCATCAGGTTAATTCAGATTAAAATTTAAAAAAAATATATTTAAAATTTTAATATTTTATATAAAAAAATTAAAAAACAATCAATGTAAATATAAGCTATACATGTTATAAATAATAAAATTTAAAATATTATTTCAAAATATTTTTTATCACAAATTAAAAAGATACTATTTTATCTTTTCAAGTTAAAGTTATTTAAACTAAAAAGGTTTTTTTATCCCACATTAAAAAAATATAACTTTTTTCTTGTGAACATAGAATATATATACTAAAAAGCTTCAAATCCCACATTAAAAAAATAAAACATTCTTATGGTATTTATATAATAAACTTTGAAAATAGTTAATAATCAATTAAAAAAATATATAAAAAATAGGGTCTTTCGCATGAGAAAAAATGCATTTGAAAAAAAAAAAGTCTCTACTGGGTTTTTCCAAGTCGCCTGGGTCACGGGTCGACCGGGTTTGGCTATTTTTTTGTTTTTGCTGGTCTTTCACCTTACCCGAACCGGTCTAGTCACTGGATCGGGCCGGATTTAATAACTATGGTGAGTATTAGTAACCTGGGACTTGGTTTGGATAATTTGACGGTATGAAGTATTAACCATCTGGAAATTAATAGACCTTGTTATATATAATACTAGTATATTCTCTTGCACTCCGCTGAGAGTTAGAATGTTTTAAAAATATAGAGATATTTTAGCAATATCAATAAATTTAATCAAACATTTCGATCTTAAAATCTACAAAACTTAACTTTTTGTTTAGCTTGAATTTCAAATTAAATGGGTCCAAAAACAACTGGAATAACCAGTAAAAACTTTAAGATGATATTTTTTTTAATATTGAGACGATGTCAGATTAAATCAACCTCGATCACCTGGGGACCTAAATCATGGATTTCAATGAGTTTACTAACTTTGTTGTTTTTGTAAATTATTTTTATTTAATTTTATGATAAAATTAGATGTTTGCAAAATCGAGCATCAACTCTAAAAAAACGTTTATTTGAAATCATGATAACTCTATAAAAAGAAAAAATAAATAAATCATGAATTCCATTTCTCAACCAATCCAATATTAAAAAAGAATGAGATAAAAAATAGAAAAATTAAAGGACCAAAAATTAAAAAAAAAACATATCAAGTTTGATGGGTAAACCCGTTAAACTCATGAATCAGGTAACCCGAGTCAACACGTCAAACATGTAAACAGGGTAATGGACTCTATTGGAATTAATAACTTTTTTTTTCTTAACCTATTTATTTAAGTATATAATAATAAAAATAGACAATCATAAAATCAAGTGCCAAACAAATACTGAGACTTTTTTTTAGGACTATAATAACCTCATATAAAATAAAATGAAACAAATTATGAAACTTAATTCTCAATTAGCATAATATCGAAGAATGAAATTGAAAAAAATAATTTTTTTTAAAAAAGTTAAACTCGTAAATAGGATCATGGATTTTCTAAAATTTAATAAAAAAAAAATTTCAAATTTTTTTTTAATTATATGATAAAAAAAAATAAGCGATCATGTAATCATGATCAAAATTTTTTTTAATTATATGATAAAAAAAAATAAGCGATCATGTAATCATGATCAATAAGTAAAAAGAAAAACCATTACTAAACCTGCAAACCCGGGCAACCAAGATTACCTCTCTAGAATTACAAATTGGGTCATTGACTCTACAAAGTTTAACAACCTAGTTTTTTTTTAATCATTTTTTAATTAACTATTTTTTTTCAAAAATATATCATATTGCGATGCTGAGATATTTTTCTGATACTAACTCGATGCTAAGATATTTTTTTGATATCGTGATAACCATATAAAAAATAAATTAAAATAAATTATCAATTCTAAATCCCCATAAACACATCATATAATGAATAAATTAAAAAATCATTAACCAATGGATAAAAAAAGGTCAAAACACCAAAAAACAATGTGGATTACAATTACAGTGCTAATAGGTGTGAGAAAACAATGTTTTCCTCGCACCATTTAACTTTATATTAGTATATTCGTTTGCGCTCCACTGTGAATTGAACTATTCTTTTTCTAAACTTAAAAAAAAATGTTAAAGAGTACAAATATTTTTTTGGTAGTATCATTAAATCCAATCAAGCGATTCGACCTTGAATCTGTCAATCTGACTCTTTGTTTAGCTCGAGTTTTGAATTAAACCGCGTGAGAGCTGAGTCAAAATGAATCATTCAATTTATTGAGTCAAAAAACAACCGAATGACTTGTACAAACATGACATATATTTTAACAAAACTTTAAGGCGACAATGTTTTTTTAATAATGAGATGATACCAAAATGGATCGGCCTCGATCACCTGGCGACTTGGATCATGAATTTCATTAAGTTCAATAACTTTATTGTTTTTGTAATTTATTTTTATTTAATATTATGATAAATTATATGCTTGCAAAATCAAGCATCAATCCTAAAAAATATATTTATTTGAGATCGTGATAATCCTATAGAAAGTAAAAAAAATAAATAAATAAACCATGAATTCTATTTTCCAACCAATCCAATATTGAAAAAGAATGAAATAAAAAAACAATTAGAAAAATTAAAGAACCAAAAACTAAAAATTAAGCATATCAAGTTTGATGGATAAACCCGCTAAACCCATGAATCAGGTAACTCGAATCAACAAGTCAAACCTGCAAACCGGATAATGGACTCAATTGGGATTAATAACTTGTTTTTGTTCTAAACTATTTTTTATTTAACTATATGATAACAAAAATAGATGATTGTAAAATCGAGTGTTGAAACTTTTTTTAAGACTATGATATTCTCATAGAAAGCAAAACAAAACCAATTATAAAACTTAATTCTCAATTAGTTCAATATCGAAGGATGAAATAAAAAAAATTATTTTTTTAAAGTTAAACTCGCTAAACCCGTCAACATGTCCATAGACTTCTTAAAATTTAATAACATGTTTTTTTTTTTAAACTATTTTTTTTACCTATGTGATAAAAAGAATAATAGACGATTACATAATCAAGTATAATTAGTAAAAATTAAAACCGCCACTAAACCTGTGAACCAGGACAATCAGAGTTGCCTTGCCAAACTCACAAATCAAGTCATTGACTACACAAAATTTAATAACTTAGTTTTGTTTTTCAAAAGCATTTTTTATTTAACTAAGCTCTTAAAAAATAGACTATATCACGATGACAAGATATTTTTTTGATACCATGATAACCATTAAAATATGAATTAAAATAAATTATCAACTTTAAATCCCTATAAACATATCATATGAGGACTAAATAAAAAAAAATCAAGAACCAAAGGAAAAAAAGGTCAAAATAAAAAAAAAATCATTGTGGATTGCTATTAATGGGTGTGGGGAAACAGTGTTTTTCCCACACATTTTGATTTTATACTAGTTATTTAACTTGTGCACTGTATTTTTTTTTTTAAAAAAAACAAACCCTAGGTATGCAGGCTATTTTCTAAAAAAATCAAAGTATAAATCAAAAAGCTCATGTCTAATCCAATAAATCAAAAATCATTTATGTAAAAAAAAAAAAACAACGTTAACAATAACCAAAAGATAAACTAAAAAAATTAAGAGATAGATGTAGACCAAGATATTTGATCCTGCAAAATGAGATATTTACCTGTTTATGTATACAGGATTTACTTATTAAAATCAATAAAAGATTATACAAACAAAAACAAATACGGAACTGAAAACATTATGCAAGACCAAACATATAAGAAATATTATTTAAGAATAAATATTTTTTTAAAAATAAAGCTCACCTTTATAAAATAAAAAGAATTATTCAAAAATTAAATAAAAAAAAAATTTTTAAAATTTGTTTTATTAAAAAAAGGTCTGCAAAACCCACGGCCTCGCCCATGAGACTAGAATAAGCCGAGAATGAAATTGAAAATCAATAAAATTTTAACACAAGAGCCAAGGAAAAAAGAATTAGAAACTAAAAGAATAATGACTGCATTGAAAAAAAATAATAATATGTGACATTGCAATTCAAGGACTAAATTGAAAATAACTAAAACTTTTATAATAAGACCAAGGACAACAATAAAACAATAAAAAAATAAAAAGACTGAAATTGACAAATCTAAAGAAAAGAGAACAAATGTGCACTTTCTCTGGAAAAGAGATAAAAGAAAGGGAAAAAAAAGTAAGAAACGACCGTCGGCAAAAAACCAACCATAACACGTCGGTATGACACCTACTCGCTGGCGCGTGAACATAACGCGCGCCAACAACTTTTTCGAATAAAATAATTGTTTTTCAATATAAAAATACCAGAATGCCCTTCATGAACCTGAGAATCATAATAAAAAAAAAACCATAATGAAATTACACAAATGCCCCTAGACCCATGTCTTGATTTTTATCTTTTCTAAGAGTATAATTGTATTTCTACTGTACTTCAAAGTACAAAAAACTAAAAAAACCTTCGATCAACAACTCATTTTTTTTTTACTTAAGAGGTAAAATAAGTATTTTAACTATTTTAATGTTTTTGAAAAGACTAAAAAACTCCTTTTTTTAGTTTAGGGATAAAATCGTATTTTTACCTTGTAAAAAAAAATTAAAATACTAAGATATTCCTAAACAACTTTTTAATGACTAATGAATTAATTATAAAGACCAAAACAACCTCAATATCATTACACTTCTTTTTTCAACTTAGGGGCAAAAGAATGATTTTCCTGTAGCAATTCACAATAATAAAAATCCTCACGGTTTAGATTTTTGGTTAATTAGGCTGTTAAAGAAGAGTAGAAGTTACAGGAGTCTTGCAGAAAAGCTCTTGTTTTCAGATTTTTACAACGGGTCCTATCAGAATGAAACTGTGTTATATTGAGGTTAGGACATGGGTTTTGGTGGTGTAGGCAAATCGCATGACCAAGATTTTGTCCTGTGAGAAGGCAAGCAATAATGGGTGACACTTCCAACTTTGATTGTTATATTGGATTTTGGAGACTTTAATTAAAATCAATAAGTGCTAAATCCCCTGCAAAAACAAGATATGATAGCTGATGAAATTGATGCACTAGGATATCTTGTGTGGGACCGGGACTAACTGGGACTGAATGAATAACGGTGAGCACCTCTGTCTGTAATCATGAATTTGGCATTTCGAGCTTCTATTACCATGTCGAAATTAATAGACCATTGAATTGGTTAGAGTTCACCACACAAGCCAAAAGTTAGATTCAGGTGCCCTCACCTACTCAGGAAAGTGAACCCAGGTCCATAAAATGCGATACCTTGAGAAACTTTTACCAATTGGTCTTTGTAATCTGTTTGTACCATGCAAAATTCAACCTGTAAGTCCCAACAAAAGAACACAACGCAGGTGCAGTATTTAGTACTCACTTTTGGCATTATAGATACAGGAAGACTTCAATTGGTAGGGGAAGAGGATAAAATTATTTAATTTCATTGCATAAACTTTTAATAGAGTGCGAAGGAAGTATCTGACAAATCATTGAACATAAAGTTCATTTAATCAGTTAGGCGAACAAGAATTCTGGTAAAAGAAACGTTACACAAGCTTGACATTCTGTACAGACCGTGATATGCACAGTTTGAAAACTTTAACAGATGAACTTACTATATTTCACCTGCATCAAAACTGTTTTAGTCATTCCATATCTAGTTTCAGTCACCTGTAATTGTCAGATACCTAAGATCAGCAGCTGGAAATGATCTTTCTATTCAATGCTGAGCTGCAAATCAAATAATTGAAACACAGCTTTAGATGCACAACTTGAACCTGACTCTCAAGCATGTAGAACCCTGAAAAGAAAGATGCCATCTAATTCAAAATTTAATGAAATGGGAACTCTTTATGTCAAAGAATAAAGCATCATCAGGGGAGAATAACATGGCCAAGGTCATGGATGCCAGAGAATCCTATAGCCTATTTGCTTATCAGTTTACATATTCCAAGTTGGAAAAACTCGGTATGGATTTTCAAAACAAATTTCAGAATTTATACTATAAATTTGATGGGAGATTTATTTATCTTTTTCTTCTGTATTTTTTCAAATTCACAAATATATTTTACAAAAGAGAAGGGGAGCACCTCGGCTTGAAGATTTCAAAATTTGTGAAGATTTTTTCATCTGATGAAATTTCCAGCTGACAAAATTCATACCTCCTAAAACAAAGGGAAGCAACTAGAGTGGTGATGCTGTCCATAAGGATTCTCACTGTCTGTTTAGATGAAACATCAACAACTGCAACTTGAAAGAAGCGAACCATCTTGTCAAACCTGAAAATAATGCATCACACGTGCATTGTGATGAGTAGGTATAAATATAAGTGAAATCAAAATTTCCACGAATCCACATAAGTGAATTTGAATGAGAATTTGGAGATTGTACAACCCTTTCAGTTATGCCAAATGAATTGGCTGCTCTCGAGACTTGAATCTCAAGCCTTGTGATTCCAAGAAACAGCCTCTATAATGCATGCATTAAGCAACAATCGAGGGCATTCACATCAAGATCTTGAACAGCCTTGGTGTATAGGCACTGGACCCAGCAGCTTAATTGATCTTTCAAAATAAACATAAATTTTGTATGCATAGGAAAAGGAGGCCAACATGAGACAACCAGCAACAAGCATCCAAAGAAGCACAGCACATCTCATGTCCCAGTTAACTCTTATCAGCAGCTTTGAAGAATCCCTTTGAATTATCCATGGATAAATGGAATATCTCAAAATTCACAATTGAGAAGTCAGAATGTAAAAACTGAAGAGAATACAGAAAGATATGTCAGTGAAATTTCATGACAAGCTGCAGCATATATTGAACCAGAGTTGATTAGATACACCATGAAAGCCTCTGCAATAAAGCATCATTCCAGTGTTCTAGTCCAACATGATGGATCAAATTGAATCACAAATGGGGCTGACAGAAAATATAGCATCAATATGTAAAGCAACTGATAGCAATACTTGCTTTCCTACAAATTATGAACCAGCAAATCATAACAAAGGTGAAAATACAAAATTGCATTTTAAAAAATTTAGTTAGTGAAATGTAGAGGGGGAAACAATTAAAAAAAAGCTCGAATGGATATTTTTAAATGGAAATACTTTGTAAAAGACCAACAGATTATTAACGCAGAGGATGCCAAGGAATGAGAATTACAATATTCCATTGAAATCTGTATTACAAAAAATTTTCCTTCAAAATATTCCTAGGCTAAATTCTAAGGAAAGTTTCTCTCCTGCTCTATTTATGTCATGGTCTCAGAAAATGCCAGCTCTACATCATAAATTACTAAATAGCCCATGGATACATTAGAAGAAATGCTTTTTGACTCTGCAATAGCAATGAGTAAACCCTGAAATAAAACGCCGGATGAGAAAGGATCTAGCTGGATCCAAAATTGCATCCCAGTTCCGTAGGATTGTTAGATATCTATAAGTTTTCTCAAACAAAATGTTGAGTGGGGTATTCATGCTCATATCCATTATAATCATAGTATAGCTTCTCCCCTTTAGCAATATCACGAGTAGCAACCAAAATGACCCGGCATTCCCCATTTACACTGTATCTCACACATTTACAATTCTGCTTCTTCTTACCATCCCTGCACAGAATTGGATATAACTTTAAGCTTAACAGAGGATGGGCTGATAATTTCTAATTCGGATACAATTTTCACAGAAAAAGTAGAATTTTATATGTGAAGTCACATAGGATATGTGGAAGGGCAACATGAGTCGTATAGAGCAGAAGACATAGCAATAAAAAGGTTCAAGAATAAACTGGTCATATTTTGCTTCAATATATATCATAATAGGAGAAGCAATGGGTTAAGCGGGCTTACGGGGTATGATTGTTAATGCCATTGATAAAGCGAGCAATATTTCCACGTTTATCAGGGCAGATGACAAGGCTTTTGGATGGGTCTCTTGCCAAAAGAAGGGTCATCATGCTATCACAATCATCATGTTCTCGGTTTTTGATGTAATCCACATCACCTGAGTATTCTGCTATGATGGTCAAATCCTTAATCTGGTCATCTGCCTCAACTGTATATCTGCATAGAAGAATAGAGTTGAACCTACTCAAATATGCAGCAACCAAAATATAGTTGCTACCTCAATAAATCTGTTCAAGATGCAAGTACCCTTCACATGAATCAAAAACAACTAAAAGAGGAGGGCATTCGCCCCTTTTGCACATAGCTCTGCACTGTTCCAATGTCTCTATGTCCTCCTTGGAAAGAACCTAATAGAAGTACCAGAAAAAGCAACCAACATGCAATACAAGACAATAAAAGGTCTGGAGAAAAAATAAGGATGAAAAAGAAAATTTTAAATTCAGACCTGCATGCCACCCTGCTCAAACTTGGCCTGATTGGCTGATTGAGGAGCCATGCCAGGCAAGTAGGTTAAATCATCACTAAATTCCATGTGCAATGCCGTTAACGCAGAAGCAAGGGTGCCCATTTGTTTCAGCCTTTGGGTGGGATCTGCTGATGGAATAAATGGCAACAGTCTCCTTCTTTTCTTTTGATACACCAATGAACGTCTCCGGCGCTTCCTAGAGTCTTGAAAACAACTCGAGAGAAAGGAATGAAAACATCAACTTTACATCACCAAATCTAATTCAACTAGTTGATGCATTAGCACTAGCATTTAACTAAATGTTTATGTGCAATAAAAAAGCACAAAAAGAGCAGTAATAGAAAATTGTGTTTTCAAAGGTGCATGTAGCAAAAAACCAGGCAATAATATCATTCATGGAAACCAAAAGGCAGAAATAGGTTAGACAAGGCCCCAAACTATTTGTTCCATGAAAGTCAATGCAGTTAAGAGAATAATTTAAAGCAAACAACAAAATACATTGACAAAACAGCAACTTCCTGTATTACAATGTTTAACTTTTATCTAGGGCTTTTGCCTTTTCATTTTACAAAGATACATGGAATTATTAATAAGAATTTAGAAATTTTGATACTTGTATGGTAAACATACAGTACATTTACCAGAGTGGGTTCAATTTTCAAGAAAACTTAGTCTTAAAGAAAGGTTTTGAGAATATAACATAATTCATAAGAGTGATGCTTTATTATGGGAGTCAACAGTACATCAATTCATACCTAATGTTTAGCTGAATATAAGGGAACGGAAAAAAACAATGATTTTGCCTTTCTATTACGTTGCAGTACCTGCTAGTAAATGCAGAATAAATGTTGTTGGGTAGCTAAGTACTATAATCCTTTTTTAATAAACTATGTCATAAATGGTGATGATATGCAATCATAATCAAAGTCCAAAAAAGATGTGATAAATACACAAATTCAGGTGTCATTTGGTTATGAGGAATGAAAGATCCAGAATGGAGGAATTGGAATGAAACTAAAGAAAAGAATTGGAATGACATTTTAATTCTAATACTGTATTTGGAACAGTAACAAGAAGTTGAAATGAAATTTAAAATTTTTAATGCCTTATTTTTAAGATAAAAGTGAATAATGATTAAAAGAATGATCTCATCAACTATGATGGTACTAAAAGTAATAAAGATGATTGCGGTGGTGGTGGTATGATGATGTAGGAGTAGGTGGTGGTGGTGATAATTATAGTATAATAATAACAATTATCTATTTTTAAAAAAATTAATGCCACCACAATTGGAGGTGGCGGTGATAATTATAGTATAATAATAACAATTATCTATTTTTTAAAAAATTAATGCCACCACAATTGGAGGTGGCGGTGGAAGAAAAGTGGTGAAGGTGGTGGAAGAGTGATGGTGTCA
>Ga0307515_10016034_pt1 | contig 13753 bp, 1 predicted proteins | sample 17_EM_MG_FD_194513 | JGI IMG/M metagenome (GOLD analysis project Ga0307515, IMG submission 194513) | Populus trichocarpa ectomycorrhiza microbial communities from riparian zone in the Pacific Northwest, United States - 17_EM | ecosystem: Host-associated > Plants > Roots > Unclassified | place... | reverse complement strand
CCTAGAGGTAACTACTATAGTAAAAAGAAAGCTTTAAAACCTAGTATAAAGGACTTTAGCAATTAAGTATATAATATAGTTTTAAATATTAGTAATATAAGTTAAATAGAATAATAAGGCGGCTTATAGCATAATATAAGTAAGGACTTAAGGTAAAAGTTTAGGACGTAATTATCTGTAAGGGGATCTTGTAGATAGGGGGCTATAAGGACACAATTAGAATAGGATAGATTGGTAAAGGAGAGAGAGACGAATCCTTAAGGAGGTAAGGCCTTTAGGATCGTAGAGACTATATACTATAGGTATATGCCTTTAGTACGTAACCAGCGACTATCTAAGGGGCGTCCGGGGGTTGTCCTAAGGGCAACCCGAGGTATCCGCAATAATATCCCTTATATTACCTCCCCCCCTTCTTACGGTTAGCCCCTAATCGCTATTACCTTATAGTAAGGAGATTATAAGGGCTTATCCCGGAAGAGGTTCGGAGAGATATTGGAGAGGTGTTAGTATGCTACTATATATTATCTATCTATCTAACCCCTACTTTAAACTCCTAAAAAACCTTAATAAGGAAAAAACATAACTGGAGAAAAGACGTGAGGATTGCTAGGAAACCTATTAGAAGCCTACTAGAAGCATACTAGTAACTACTTAGGCTAACATAGGGATTTTTATGCAACTCTACTTCTAAGCCTTTATGCCGGTCTGTAATTAATTATAAATATTATAGGCAATTTGGTGTTCTAGTATAGTTCCGTAAAACCTTTTAGTATAGGATTTAATGTACAGAGCCTTAGCTTGCCGTTGTCTTTAACTGCTAAGATATGGTCTATAATTCTTTCTTATAATCCTTTTCTTATAATCCTCTGCGTTACTAACGCATTACTCCCACATTTACCCTTAGGCTATTAGATGCGGTTAAGGTATTAATTAGTTAGTTAAAAAGACTTATCTCTTAAGATTTAGTATATATACTTTCAAATCTAGTGGTCCTATACTATATATTTGGCGTAGCTCTACTGCCTAGCAAACAGGGACATTTCGTGATAGTAATTGTAGCTATTATGCAATTGTTAAGAACGTCTATAACGTTGTTCTTTAATACTATAGTATTATTTTAGGTCTAATTTAACCCATATACGTCTTTAATTTGACGTCTTAATTGCCTTCCCCCGGCCGCGTAGTTAGTTTTTATAAGGAAGTAATAGTTAAATAACTTATACGCGTGTTTTCTTTCTTCTAAATAGCGCTATTATAACGGAGTTATATCGGCAAGGTTGCGGCTATTTACTAAAAGGATATTAGACGGTAAAGTATAAAGACACTTTACTTATTAAGCTTAATCCTTTTCCTTAACACCTTACTTCCTATTATTAACCTTCGTCCAATTTGGACGTATCTTTAATATATTATTAAGATTTTCTTCTTTTTTATTATTAATTTAATATACCTCTTTGTTCTTCTGCTAACTGCTCTTTTAAGCAAATTCTATAGCGTATCCTAGCCCTACCTTTACATATAGAACCCTAACCTCCGCTAACCTACAACTAGTGCTAGTTCTGCCTAAATAATTTTACCTATATGTCTTTGAAAGACCAGAAATCTAATAACAGGATTCTGGAGGCTTGTAATAAGATATATTGCGTTAGATCTAATACCTTTAGTCCTTATAATTAATGCATATATACTAAGAGCGGTAGTTACATTAAGGTAAGCTTTTCTATCCTTAATAGATATCTATTACTAACTTTAATAGCCTAGGCCTAAGTGGCGATGTTCCTTTAATGTTCTTAACTACTATATCGCCCGGGCTCTCTCCTATTTAAGCGCTAATGCTAAATGTCTAGGTTAAATTTAAGACTATGCTATAGCTATCTATACCGCCTATAATTCCTAGTAAGCTAGCTAGTAACGCCTAATGTAAGAGCAAGGTTGGTATACTAAGGATAGGGTAAGGGATAGGGGTAATAAGAAGAAGGTCGCTGTCTACTATAGAAAGGAGTTCGCGTATGCGCGTTAAGTTTTGAAAGAGTATAATATAATACGGTATTAGGTAGGTTACCCTTCGGGTACCTAGTAGATAGGTAACTAACAGTTGCCGTAGTAAGGTCTTAGTGATTCTAGACTATGCTAGCTAGCTAATATCTCTGTTTATTCTGGGCTTAAGTGTGTCTTTATTAACTATAAGCTTACGCCGTAAGAGCTTTATTAGTATTAGTTTAGACCTAATATTAGTGTTAAGCGTTTAAGAGTCTCTGCTCTAGCTACACCTTATTGTCCTACCCCTGTTTTTATACCTACTTGTACGCCTACTAAGGCATCTAGATCCCATTCTTGTTAGCCATTACTTAGTAGCCCGATAGATACTAATCCTACTCCTAATAATAATAAGGCGTAGTGGCTTTTTAGATTGGGCATTTATGGTTTAGACTTTTGGGATTCGTTCTTATATATAGTAGCAATTGAGGACCTTGATTAGGTGCTTAGGAAGGCCTTAGAAGGCTTTTAGGAAGGGCTTAGGAGCCCTAGAAATAGTATTCCTAGTATAGATTAATTAATAAGTATATAATTTAAGTAAAATGCCCTATTAATTCTATACTATATATGTAAAAAGGCTAAGGACCAGTTCTACCTTAGGCTATAGCCCTAATCCTTATAGTTTCCGGAGCTTGTCTATTCCCTATCCAATTTAACCTATTTACTCTTTTCGCGAGCTTTCTTTATAGGTCGCGATGACGCTATAGTGTTAGAGCGCTTTTTATGACTTGCAGATTATAGACCTTAGTCCCAATATTCTTTTAGAATATCTTTATAATAATTAAGGTGATCCTCTGGTTCCTATATAGAGTCCTTAGCGGGCTAGCCTAGCTATTTAATTTTAAATTAAAGCTTATTCTTAACAGACTTATGGTATAGTATAGCTTTAACCTTATACCGCTCGCCCACTACCTTAGGGTGTTTAATTGGGCCTAGACGGAAGTTCTTTTCTAGTAGTGGTTTATGCTATAGCTCTAATAGGTTTATATAAAATACTAAATATATATAGGCTATAAATAGGGGTAACTAAAGACGATAGGCTAGCTTACTAATTTGTTCCTTGACTTAGAAGGGACCTAGGTATCTTATATTGAGCTTCTTTAATAGTTAATAGGTCTTAATATTTGTTAAACGTAATAGAACCTCCTCGCCTACTCCGAAATGCTTATCTTAGTGCTTATAGTTGTACTAAAGTCTCTGCTGCTCTTAGGTATCTTATAGGCTCTGCTTTATATACTTCTATTACTCCTCCTATTCCTAGAGGTATCCTTATACTTTCTAGTAGATATCCTTAGACTTCCTGGTAGGATCCTATAACTAATTATACGGCCTTAACTAGTAATTGTTGGGTATACTATTAAACCTAAATAGTTAGACGCTATAGGCAATCTAGATTAGTGCATACTTATATAATATATATTACTTTAAATTATAAGCGTACTCCGCGTACGGAAGTAGCTTGCACTAGTTGTCTTACTAGTAATTTAAATATATCCGTAGGTAAGACTCCAGTTCCTAGTTTTAGCGTTCCATTTACCTATCTATCTATAGGTAAAAAGCTATATTATAATAGTGGTCTATTTTTAAATGGAAGCATAGATCTAACTAATACTAACTTATAAAGACGCTGCCCCTATTAGTAATAATAGAGTGCGGCTAATCTACTTTAAGAAAGCATTTCTCCTTAATTAGGTTGGCGAGCTCTTATATATTAATTGTCTTATTAATAGGAAGGTATTGGACGTACTTTAAAAACCTATTAATAAGTATAAGGACTAAATTGTATATTTGTCCTTAGCTATCTTTAAATAGCGGGAGATCCGTAATAAAGTCTATAGCGTAATATTACTATAGCTTACTAGTGGGGGGAACTGATTTAAGTAGACCCTATAGCTTGTGCCTATGGATCTTATATACTTAACACTTCTTATAATAGCTAATATACTCCTTTACTTCCTAATTAAGCCTTAGCTAATAGTAATTGCGTTAAAGTAATTCCACTATTTTTACTTAACCATGGTGGCCGCCTAGAGGATTATTGTAATTCTTTATAAGAATCTTCTATTGTAGATTTGCTTTTTATGGCACCTAAACCTTACTACCTTTATGTAGTAGGCCTATTGGGTCTAGTTCCTAATAGTGGCGCCTAACAGCTTCCTTTCCGTTACGTTTCTGGTCTACTTCCGTATTAAGAATAGCATAGAAAGCGTCCCTCCGTTACACCTTATAGATGAGATCCATTAACCTTTTGGATAGTTCCTAGGTAAAAGCTATTTTATCCTATACTACTCTAAGTATAAGACTAGATAGTACTATAGATCTTATAACTCTTTAATGCGTATACGTTAAGAAGGCCACTATGAGGTTAAAGTCCTTTAGTTATTATAGGGCTTCGAGTTCTAATTGCTCTATAGCTTCGCTATTAGTTTAAGGGGATAGCTTAGTAATTAGGGATAGTGTATTACTAGGTTCTGAGAATATATTAGGGACGTCTTATCTAGGTATATTTAGACCCTTATTGGTAACAGACTGGGTACTAGCCGGAACGTTAGTAGAAACTAATAGGGCTTATACCACCTAAGACTCGGTATATAGAGCTATAGGTGCTTAAGCATTCTATACCTAGAGCTTATTCTATAATATAGGGAGTAAGATATCTATTATCTGTTTTCCTTCTCCCGTTTTAAAGCCTTTAGTATAGTCTGGCCGTCGTAACGGTCTATTAGTAGGGTTGTTTTCCCTTAGCTTGTATTTAATCTTAAAATTAAATCATATGAGCTCCTCTGCCTATCTGGCTTGTTAAGGTATAAGCTCCTTTATAGTTATAAAGTAGCGTAGATTATGGTGATCTAAGAGTATATAAGTGGTATAGCTCGCGTGCTTAAGGTAGTATCGCTACTGTTTAAAGTAGTTAACTATAGCTAGTAGTTCCTTGTCGTGGGTATAATACCTAACTTTAGGTCCCTGGAATTTTCTACTATAAAATGCTACTAGTCTTTAATAGAGCTGGGTAGCGTCTAGATGCCTATTAGGTTATAGTAGGATACTAGCAAGGGCAAAATTCGATGCATTAGTGATTATCATTAATGGCTAATTTAGGTTAAAATGCCGCAGCAATAGAGCTTCTGTAAACTTTGTGTGAAGTTCCTAAAAGGCCTTCTAGACCTTTCCGGGCCATAACCATAGCTTATACTATTTGGTTGGTCCCTTCTTAGTTTTCTTTCTTACCGCCTTTAAGCTTTTTGCTCCTTAGGTTGGGTCTTAAAAAGCTTCCGTAATATAGTTAAATAGGTATTAGGTGACGTTTAAGTAGTTATAGATAAAGCGCCTATAGAAATTAGCAAAGCCTAGGAATACTTAAATATCCTAGTAGCTCTCTAGCTTCAGCCACTCCTAGATTGTCTACACCCGTACTAGGTCTATAACTATACCTATAGGCGTTATAATATAACCTAGGAACTTAACCTACTTGGTGTTAAAGATAAACTTTAATGCCTTGGCGTAGAGGCCCTAATTATCTAAACGTTCCAGCACTTCGCGGATATATTGCTTATGTTAATCCTTGTCTTCTAAGTAGATTAAGATGTTATCTAAATAGATAACGTATGTGCGGTTAACTAGTCCCCCTAAGGCTCTGTAAATATATAATTGGAATGTTGTAGGCGTATTAGCTAGCCCAAAAGGTATTACTAGATACTTAAAGTGGCCGTATTGGGTTTTAAAAGCGGTCTTCTACTTATCCCCTTCTTTAATACGGAGCCTATAGTAGGCGTCTTGTAGATCTAGCTTTATAAAGATCTTCGCCCTAAATAGTCGATCTAGCATTTTACTAACTAGTGGTAGTAGGTAACGGTTTTTAATTATAATCTTGTTAAGACCGCGATAGTCTATATATAGCCTTATGGTTCTATCTAGTTTTGGGATAAAGAAAATTGGTACGCCTGACGGCGACTTATTAAGCTAGATCTACCCCTTTTCTAGTAAGCCATTGAGATACTCCTGTAGGATCTTAAGCTCTTTACGCAAGAGGTTATAAATAGGAAGGTTTGGCGGTTATTTACCTTCTTTTAAATTAATTATATAATTGTACTCTAAGTTCTGCGGTAGGACTTTAGCTCTTCTGCCTAAAAATACCCTTAGTAAGTCCCTTAGGCCTATTAGAATATTTAATAAATCGGGGTCGCGTTTGTCCTCCGCGTTATTGTTAGGTAGGTCCCGGAGCTCCCTTAGGATACTTATAGGTAGCGTTATACACTATAGTAGTTGCTTATATATAGTTGCTACCGTATATTAAACCGTTTTATACGGTAGCTAGTAAAGGGTAGAGAACTCCTTAACGCAGCGTTTAAGGTGCCGTAGTATACTCTTTGTATATTGCTTAAGCTAGAGTAACCTATAGTAGTTAAAGTATCTTATAAAATCCTTAAGATCGCCGCCTCCCTATAATGTCTCCGTGACCTATCCGGTAGTTCCCTATAGGGTCTCCGTTATAAAGGGGTTATTACCTATACTAGGCTTTATACCTATTTTGCTGTTAAATAGGGGTTAGATCTAATACTCCTTTAGGTATAGAGCGTATACTATTTCGCCTAAGGCTACATTCTCTAGGATGTCCTTTAGGCTTATTAGTAATATACGCCCTTCTAAATCTTTATTATTCTACTATTTAAAGGCTCTAGTTTTAAAGCGTATCTTAAGATCTACTTCCGCTAGTTAAGGGTATCTAAGGATAAGGTTATAACCTACGAAGTTAGCCACCTAGAAGGGTTGCGGGCTGACCACCTTAGTACGGTTATGTATGTCGGCTATTAACACTATAAGCTTATAGGCACTATATAGCTTAATCCAATGCTTATCTAAGAAGCCTATAATAGATTTCCGCCACCTTTACAATAGGACAAGTTTATACTCTTTTACCAAATCATATTATATAAGATTGATTTCGGCGCTACTGTTATATAGTGCTTGGAACTGTTATACCTTACCTATAGGGAGTGTTATTTCTAGCTTAATAGTAATATAGAGAGTCTCTTCTTCTATATCTTGCCCTAGTTGCAGCTAGGAGAGGTCCGCGACTAGGGCTTTTCTTTTTTTTAGATTATTAGTGTAGTTACCGCCCTACTTATTTTTCTAATAGGATCTGCCTCCGGAGTTTTCTCTTAACTTCTTAAAGTGTTCCCGTAAAGGTGCTGGATAGGTATTAGGTTAGCCCTAGGAGTCTTTCCTATTGTTTAAAGTTCCTAACTTTAACCCTTTTAAAGTTCTCTTTAAGAACGGCTTCTTTAAAGGTTAGGTCTACCCTATATTACTACTAGAGTGCCCGCGCTTTTAGTAACCCCTTAGCTTCCTACTAAAAGAGGTCTAGTTCCTTACCGTATCTTTAGTATTTAGAACTGCTCGTTTAAAATCTGTATATATAGTAATCCGCGATAGGGCTCCTACGCGCTTTATTTCGTCACGAATTGCTAGCTTAATTCTAGCCTAAATAAACCCAATCTTCTCCTTCTTATAGATGCTACCGTCCTTATTTTTAAAGGGCTTTAGATCCATCTGCTAAGTATAAGTTTCTATAAAGTTTATAAACTAGCGGAAGTTATAGCGGTCTAGCTATATCCCATTCTAAAATAGCTCTATATTATTATATTATACAATATATAGATCTTAAGTCTATTTCTTTAGAAAGGTTTATAGCTGTGGCTATATAGTAATTTACTCTTTATTAAGCTAATTAAATGCGATCTAGTTTAGCGATTGGTCTTTAATCTTGCTAATAATCTAACATATACGCTCTTTAGTATTATCTCATATTATTAGCATCTTAAAGAAGTTATCTACCTTATAAACCTAATCGTCTAACTGCTAGGCGTTAGGTCTATAGCGGAGTTCTAAACTACTAGAGGCCTTAGCCAGTCAGTCTATATCCTTTTTCTATTTATAGCGTAGATAACTCTCTAAATCTTTTATACCTCCTTAGGTAGGTACTAGGTAGCTCCTAGAAAGCCCTTAACCTTAATTAAGTTATAAAAGAATTTACCTAGCTTAGATTAGACCCTACTAGATTTAGATTTACCCTTAGAAGGTTCTAATATATTTATTAGTGGCTTCCTCCCGTATAGCTTCCGAGAGCCTTATAACAGCTTCCTAATATCCGTCTTAAAGAAGATCGGTATAGGGCTCTTAACCTTCTAAACTTAGGCCTAGGGAAGCTCCTGCTATAGAGGTAGTATTAGTACTAGTAGCTAGTGTAGGCTTCCTAATAAGGCTTAGGTCTTAAGTTAGTAATTAGCTTAGATTACCTAAAGGGGTAGGCCTACTTAGCTTATAAGCAGTTTATATACCACTACTATACCAATTATAGGCCGATAGTCTTCCGGGAGGGTTCCGGTTAGTTCCCTAGTTAAATATATTAGTGTATTCCTCTGGCATTTCTAGCTTAGGGGAAGATCTTAAAGTTGCCTCTAGCGCTTAATCTTCTAATTGGCCTAGGTAGGGCTAAAGGGGTTCTAGTTACTTTCTAGCAGCGTTACGATCGTTATAGAGGGTATCTATGTTTTCCTTAGCGGTGACTATAGGTATACGAGAGTCTTTAAGCTCCTAGAGCATCTGGGTATTAGGGCTCATTCAGCCGTCTTGCCTAAAGGGTTGTATTATTGCAATCTCTCGCTGTTAAAGGGACCTTCCTGCCTTTACGCGACGGCTTTCCATAAGGTATCCGTGGAGTTTCCATTTAGGTTATCGCGAGATTTTAAGGGAGGATAGTAGTTATAAATAAAAGATATAAATAAATAATCTGGTCCTTAAAGCCGACTACCCTTCTAAAAAAGAGTAGGAAGGATTCGAATATAAGGGGATCTTGTAGACAGGGGGCTATAAGGACACGATTGGAACAGGATAGATTGGTAAGAGAGAGAGAGACGAATCCTTAAGGAGGTAAGGCCTCTGGGATTGTAGAGACTATATACTACGGGCACGTACCTCCGGTACGTGACCGGCGACCATTTAAGGGGCGTCCGGGGGTTGTCCTAAGGGCAACCTAAGGTGTCCGCAATAATATCCCTTATATTATCCTAATAGAAGATGCGGATACTTTTAGGGATTTAATTAATTAAGTAATTAAGATTAATAATAGGATCTACTAAAGAGAGCAGACTAAAAAGGGTTAGGATAGAGTTTTATAGTTATATAAGGCGCAGGGCATATAATAACAAAGTTAAAGTTAAAAACTATAATATAGCGTAAAGCTAATAGACCTAAGTAGTATTAAAGAAAATAAAAGATAAAATAAATAACTATAGAAACCTAGAGGATAAGGATTAAGTAATTAAAGATTTAAGGAGTAGAGGCTAAACCAGGGATCTTAGTAGTAGAAGACGTTTAGGCGGACTCTATAGTAAGAAAAATAGTTTAAAAAAAGAGCTTATATAAATTACAGAAAATAGGGTTATTACGTTAAAGACTATAAAAGTGGTTAGAGTTAATATATAGTAAAAGGAATAAGACTAGTAGACAATATATATGTATAAAGGGATAATAATATACTATAAGGAACAAAAGAATATTTAATTAAAAGTTTTACGTTTTATTATAACAATATATACCAAATTTATAAAAACGCTAAGTATAGCGCAAGCTATTAGCTACAGGAGCTAAAATTATTAAAGTTTAAAAGAACTAATAAACCAGTTTATAGATTAGATATTAAGGATAATAAATTTAATATATATAAAATATTTAGTAACAATAAGGCAATAAAAGTAGCTTATTAGGAGTATATAAACCTTAGAGATATTATATAAAAGGTAAAAGATAATTCTACTATAGAATAGGGAACATTAATAGGGATTAAAACCCCACTAGATATAATGTCTATCGCTTTATAAAATATAAGAAAAGTAGGATAATAAACTACTTTAGCACTTAATAAAGGTAAAAGGCCATAGGCTTAAGATTCTTAAGATAAGATAAAGTAAGCTTAAGAACCTATAATAGACGATAACCGATAGAGCAGAGCAATAGCTTAGTTTAGTAATATATAAATAAGCTTAGGATGAAGTTTCCTAATAATATAAGATTATTAAAACAAGATAAGTAAGATTTAAGACTCTTAAAATGAAATGAAAACACCATAAAAGCCTAGTTGGGCTAAGGTAGGAGCTAAGCTTAAGAAGGAAGCAAGCTTAGGACTAAGAATCCTATAGGACTAAGATTTTAGCAATAAAATAAGAACTAGCGAAGAAATTGCGAGTAAGGCTTAGCAATAGAATTAAAATATTAATACTATAATTAAGAAGCAAGAGAACTTTAAGGATTTACTTATAAGACGCAAACTAAAAGAAACTATAAAAGAATTTAGATAAAGAATTATCGCATAGCAAGAATAGAAACTAGATAAGAGATTTAGTATATTAGGTTATATAAGGGATAGAGCACCCGTATAAAGAATTACTAATAGGCCTAGGATAGGTATACTAAGAGCTAAGTAGCTTACTAAACTGGAAAATAAAGAGGATCTAGGGATCTCTACTAGATTTAAAGAACGATATATAAAGAGCTATTATAATATAGTAATAAGAAGATACTTCCTTATAGATAAGCCGTATATACTCTAGTAGCTATACTAAAAGTAGTAGAGGCAACGATATAATAATAAGTAGGAATATTTCTATATATGGTTAGATAAACGAGTTATTTAGGACTACCCAATTATAGAGAAGGCCATAACTTATATTAAAGGAGCCTTAATTATAACGTTAAAGGATCTAAAGGAATAATTAGAGGACTAGAGAAGTAAAAGGTATATCTTAGTACCTATAAATAAAGTTATAATGTTTAGATTAATATAGTAAAGGTTTAAACTTAAATATAAAGATAAGTTAAGAGTTAACCTAAAGCACCTAGCATACTATACGCTATTATAAATGGCATATATAGACGATATATACAACATGTATGGGAATCTAAAAGAATTTTTTTTAGAAATACCCTATAAGGATATATTGGGTACTAGATAAGTAATAGTATAGGAATGCTAAGTATATATATAGATAGTATCTAATAAAAGTATAAGAGTTAGGAAACTTAATACTTTAACTAAAAAGATTCCTTATAGAAGAATACTTAGACGGATAATAGTAGTGGAAATGCTTAGAAAATATATGTCTATAGTATATTAAAGATAAAAAGCGAACTAAATATTGGCTAAAGAGCGAGCTAAGTATAATAGGATTAAGTAGCTAATAGTTAGAAAAAATAGAGGCCTACGGGACTAGAGGGAGCCAGTAGTAGAGCCTTAGACCCTTAAAGGAATTTAAGGATAATACCTAAATTTATAAGTTAATTAGTAAGATTAACAGTTTAAAGCACTAATAGATAGTAGAGTAACGCGGAACCATATCTTACTAGTAGTAGTTAAAAAAAATAGGATTACCTTATAGATAGAAGGAATAACCTTACCTATTAGTTATAATTTTAGGAGATCTAATAGCCTACGGAGGAAGGATTATTAACCTTAAAATAGAACCTATTTAGATAAGCATTAAAGGAAGATAAATTAAGATATCTTTTAATATCCTACTATTAGGATGGGATAAGGCAGTATTAAAAATACCTTAATTATAGAAATATAATCTAAGGATCAATTAGATTATAGGTTAGGTTAATATTAAAGATACTTAATAACGTAAAATGCGATAGTAAACTAAGTTGGTATAATACTAAGTTGGAGTAATATATAAAGAGACTAAGCGAGGCTTAAGTTATATACTAAAGAGATACTATAAATATGGTAGGAAACTATAGAGCCTAGAAAGTAAAAAGCTAGTATATTATATAGTATAGGACTATAAATAGAGTTAGAACTAGAAATATATCTAAAGTTCTTTCTAACCTATAAGCTTACTTAAAAGGAGTCTAGAGCACTTAAAGAGTTTATTTAGGAGAACTTATGAAAGGGATATATTAGACTATCGCAGTTATTAGCAGGTTATCCAGTACTATTCGTACTAAAAAAATAGGAAGCTTAGGTTATATATTAACTATAAATAGTTTAATAACATCACTTAAAAGGATAGATATCCTTTACCCTTAATTAGTAAAATCTAGGATTAGATAGGCAATGCGCAAATCTTTATAAAGATAGATTTAAAATAGGCGTACCATTAAATTAGAATTAAGGAAGGCGATAAATAGAAGGCAGCCTTTAGGTTAATAGAAGGACTATATAAACTATTAGTTATACAATTTAGATTAATAAATATACTAGTAATATTTTAGAAACAAATTAATAGTATATTAGGAGAACACCTTAATAAGTTTGTTATAGTATACCTTAATAATAATATTATCTACTTAATAACTAAGGAAGAATGCGGGGAATATATTAAATACGTTTTAAAGAGACTATAAGAAGAATAGATGCTAGTAGCAATTAAGAAATACAAGTTCTTTATAAGGAAGACCGATTTTATAAAATTTATTATTAAACTAGGTCATATTAGTATGGACCTAAAGAAAATTAAAGCTATAGTAAGTTAGTAAGAACTAGAGAATATAATATAATTAAGGTTATTTTTAAGGGTTTGTAATTACTATAGAAGGTTTATAATATAATAGTTAAAGAATATTAAACCATTTATTAGGCTTATAAAGAAAGAGAAACTATAGGTATAGAAAGATAAACAAAGGAAGTTATTTAAAGAACTTAAGGAATTGTTTACCTAGGAGCTAATCTTTAAAATCTACTAACTAGAATTAGACACGGTTATGGAAACGGACGTATTAAACTATATATTAGGAGTATACTTACTATAGGGGTATAAGGACGTATAGCATCTAGTATTATATTATAGTAGGAAGATAACACTACTAGAGTTAAACTATAACGTCTATAATAAGGAGTTATTAGGTATAGTTATAGTACTTAAGAAATAGAGAGCATTCTTATAAGGCGCAGAAAAACTATTATAGTTAAAATAGATTATAAGAACCTAACGGGGTTCCTAATAACAAAAAAACTTAATTATAGATAGGTTAGATAGGTAGAGATGCTTATAAAATACTATTTTAAGATTTAATATACTAAAGGAACTAAAAATATAAGAGCAGATGCACTTAGCAGAAAGGCTAAACTATAGAATAATAAGAAACTATTAGGAGCAATGCTATGTAAAGATAAGGATAAATAAATTAGATATAACTACCCTAAGCTAGTAGTAACGCAAGAAGACAATAAACTAAAAAGAGTCCACGAAACACTAGAAAGCTTTTAGGTATAAAGAATTCTAAAAGTATAACTAGAAGATCTATAGGTGGATATATACGAAAATTAAGAAGTAAAGTATATCCTAAAGAGCATAGCAGAGCATTTTATAGAAGATTTCTATAAGGGAATAACTTAAGGATATAACGGAGCAATAGGCCTAGTATTAAGACTTTAAGAAGAATATATTATTAATAGAATCTAGGGCATAGCTAGGAAAGTAATAAAAGAGTATCTAAATTGCTAAGGGAATAAACTAATAAGGTATAAGCTATACGGAGGGCTATAACCTATTAAAATACTAGAGAGACTATAGAAGGTTATATTATAGGATTTTATTATAATATAATCTTAGTAATAGTAGACAAGTTAACTAAATAAGGCTACTTTATAGTATATATAAAAGAAATCTTAGCGGAAGATATCGCTAGAATCTATATTAAAGAAGTATTTATAAAA
>Ga0307515_10016032_pt1 | contig 13753 bp, 7 predicted proteins | sample 17_EM_MG_FD_194513 | JGI IMG/M metagenome (GOLD analysis project Ga0307515, IMG submission 194513) | Populus trichocarpa ectomycorrhiza microbial communities from riparian zone in the Pacific Northwest, United States - 17_EM | ecosystem: Host-associated > Plants > Roots > Unclassified | place... | reverse complement strand
TGCAAGAAGCTCTGCACGACGCTCTGCACGAAGCTCTGCATGAAGCTCTGCACGAAGCTCTGTATGAAGCTCTACACGAAGCTCTGCATGAGGCTTTGCAAGGAGCTCTGCACGAAGCTCTGCGGAGGCTCTGCGGAGGCTCAGCACGAGGCTCTGCACGAAGCTTTGCACGAAGCTCTGCACGAAGCTCTGCCCGAAGCCCTATATAGAGCTCCAAAGCTCTACTAACACGCAGCACTAATATACTAGGAAGGTTCTACAATAGCCTGTACAAACGCCCGTACAAACGTCTGCACATTTACACGTCTACACGCCTGCACGTGGCTCTGCACGAAGCTCTACTAAGGCTCTGCATAAGGCTCTGCCCCCTAGCAGTAGTAGAGGCACTCCGGGCCAAGGGAGGATATTTTCAAGGAAGGACCCAACTATAGCACCTCCTAGGTGTTGTAATAGCCTTAAGTAGTAGATATCTATATATCTGTAGAGTTTTATCTATATTAGCAGACTATTCAATAAGATATAATATGTGGTCATAATTTTAACAACACGTTTTTTAACTTTAACGAAATTAATATTAGGACTAGGCAATAGCCGTATTATAAAATTCATACCATTTAGAAGCCCTAAGTCTTAAAAATATTGTATTAACTTTTAGTAATAATAATGCGTTATATAAATAAATGAATTAGATATCCGCAATCTCCGCTTGGCGGATTTTGGTCATAATTTTAACAAAACGCGCCAAAGGTTCTCAGACGTGATTTTGCAATTCGGAAGACGGCATAGGTTATTCCGATGCTAGCTAAAAAATCGCGTCTGAGCTCGCTGAGGTAACCCAACTGCTACTTCTGTGGTATTTGGCAGTATTTTGGTGTTCCATCTACATTAGGAAGCGGTAGTAGCCTACCGTCATAACCCTATCGCCGTCATAACCCTATCATCTACGTTACTCAGGTTATCTCAGTAAGCGACTCAGGAGGTGCGTCTTTGCCGGCCCTGCCTAGGTTGAGCCTGAAGAGCCCGCATGTAGCCGAAAATTGGGCGCATTCTAAGCCCGTTCTGGGGGACCCTGGGCGCCATTAGGCGGCTTCTAGCCCGTTGCCCTACCAACCTTAAGGCAGCCACCGCCCATAAGACCGCCTAATAAGGGGCGGCGAAGACTTTTGCAACGCACCTCCGTACTAAAGAGCAATATATCTCCACCAGTTGATTAGTTAACCACTATAAAAGGTAATGGATTATATTTCAAAGGCCGCTTTATTTATCTATGTACTTATTATGCATTTTAGCTAATATAAAGTTCTAAAATTACGGGTCGAAATTTCTCGACGCGTCTTTTTGGGTCGACTCTGCGAATCCCCCCCTCCCCCTAAAAGACCTAGTTATATACTGCCCGAATAAAACGCATACCGACCCTAACCACCCCACAGCTCCGGAGCCATATTAGATGGTCCCGAACCCCAAATTGTCAAGCGCTAGACGGTTTAATAGAGCTTCGAGCATAGCTTCGATAGAGCTTCGATAGAGCTTCGATAGAACTCAAGCAGAGCCTCGTGTAGAGCCTTGAGTAGAGCTTTAGGCAGAGCCTCGTGCAGAGCTTTATACAGAGCTTCTATATAGAGCGCCTGTTTTTAAAGGCCTTGTAAACAACTTTGTACAGAGCTTTGTGTAAGCATTTGTGCAGACGTTCGTGCAGACGTTTATAGAGACGATGGTGGAGACATTCGTCAGACGATTATATAGGCGGTTGTAGAGCCGTTCGTAGAGATATTCGTAGAGACGTTTGTAGAGACGATTATAAGACTTCCTAGTACATATTAGTGCTGCGTTAACTAGGGACGCGTCGGTGTCTACCCAAATACTAGAAGCGCGTAACTCGTAAGAAAATGGTATTCCTATCGTAAAAAAGTAATCGATTATAGAGGAGACTAGTCTAACTTAACTCGTTAGCTTATTAGGTTAAATAGGTGTTATTAGAGAGTTAAATATATAGGAGAGATTGTCTTGCATACAAAATTGCGAAAATTGAAGTTGAGCGCCAAAGGCCCTTAGACGGCAGGGCAAACTTAAGGTCGGTAGATAGCTGATTGGTTAAAAAGAGTGGCGTCCCCCAGGACGGAAACCAGTGATACTTTAATATTAGTGAGTGCGCCTTCAGTTTGCCCTTGCCGTCTGAGTCGCTTACTGAGATAATACCGAACTCAAGGCATGCACCGGAGTTAGATTAGATAAGATCCGAGATATAGCAAGCGCAGTTTTAGCGTGCCTCCATCCAAGTTCAACAGACAATTTTACTTCAAGTTCCACCTTTCGCTCTCTTTCCCAACCCTCAATAATGGATGCCAAAAACAAATACTCTGTCATTCTGCCAACCTACAATGAGCGAAGGAACTTGCCAGTCGCCGTCTTCCTCATCAATGACAGTTTCACGAAGAAGTAAGCAAAACGATTCATCCACCTCCTCTCTAACAATTCATAGCAACCTCAATTACGAGATTATCATCGTCGACGATGCGAGCCCAGACGGCACCGCTAATGTCGCCAAACAGCTACTGAAAGCTTTCCCTGGCCGAATCATCCTCAAGGAACGCACTGGTAAACTGGGCTTAGGAACAGCATACACTCACGCACGTACGTCACATCAATCCAGAAAATATAGCAATATGCCTAACATAATGATCCTTTAGTCCGCTTCGCTACTGGCAACTTTGTTATTATTATGGACGCTGACTTCAGCCATCACCCCAAGTTCATACCTGAGATGATCCGCATACAAGCGACCAACAACTACGATATCGTAACGGGTACTCGATATGCTGGTGATGGCGGGGTATACGGCTGGGATTTGAAGAGGAAGCTTATATCAAAAGGCGCTAACATGTGAGCGATTAATCTGGCCTGCTTTATATAATTAAACAAGCAGACTAATTTCATTTTATCTAGTTTCGCCGATATGCTTCTTCGGCCCGGAGTTTCAGATCTTACAGGCAGCTTCCGCCTCTATAAGAAGAATATGCTACAGGATGTTATTACGAAGGTTCAGAGCAAGGGATATGTCTTTCAGATGGAGTTAATTGTTCTAGCTCAGGCAATGGGTTATACGATTGCAGAGGTACCTATCAGCTTCGTCGACCGGCTTTACGGGGATAGTAAGCTGAATGGGGATGAGATCACTCAGTATATTACCGGAGTCCTGAGCCTGTGGACAAGAGTCTGAATTTGGCATGCACCAATGACGAATTTAGAGAGAGAATCAATTCTTTACCATCATTTTACTTGTTGTGGGCTTAGACAACATGGCAGGAGACAGGGAAACCAATTGTACTTCGCATAAAACCGCTTAGACTTTACAACAACAATCAATCAACTTTATCCACATAAATCATTGTCCTCACATTACTGATAAAGAATAAACTATTGAGTTTTCCGGGCTTCTAAAGCAGGAGCAGGGGCCGCGCTAAACCTACAAGAGTAGCGCACCAAGACAGAGATTACCAAGATTTACTATATTAGGTTTAGTAGGTAGACTAGAGCTCTATGGGGCTCCTAGATCCAAACCTGGTTTCTATAAGACTTAATCCTTAAATCCAGTCCAGTCCAGTTCAGTCCAGGAAGATTACTGATAAGACATGATACATGGAATGTATATAAACTAGCACATAGATCTGAACATCTCGTAACGAAACAATAGATTTTGTATCCGCACTTCACTAATTGAGTCTGTTAAAAATATAGGACGGCTGTATTCTAGATTGATAGATAGGGGAGCTTAAGCTTGGTTCCCCCCCCCTCGGGGGTGCTCTGTTTATCTAATCCGGCCTTGGACCAATCAAAGAAACTTCTGAAGAACTTCAAGCCTAGCTGAAAAGTTGCTCCACGCTTAGAAGAGACAAAATTCAGAGCTCTTTCTGTAATGACAAGAAATTACAAAGCTGCCGTTAGACGTAACTCATGACTTCCCTTTAAATCCCCTTTCCACAATAAAATTGAAAATCTTACTCCAGTCGGTTCAACAGTAGCCCAACAGCCTTGGAAGCAGTATCAAACAGCCAGACCAACACCCGCGCTGTATGAGAATCCCTATTCAGCCCTTCCTCATGAGCGGACTCGCCATCACCCTCTCCCAATCATGCAAAAAGACCGAATTCTCCGTCGACAGCCTAACCTCCTCGCCGCCCCCTCCTAACTATTTCCTCCTCAAACTGCCTCAACACCTCCCCCCTCATCCTCGGCCCCTCCCCTCCATAGCCTCAATCGCTTCAATCGCCTCAACCAGCCTCCACACATCCGTCACCGAGCGGTTCAGCGCCTGCGCCCGCTGGTACGTCATTGGATGCACCGTATCGCCGGCCATCGTACCCTTGCGCCCCTACCATCCCACCACCGTCCCGCGGCGCCCGGGTCCCGCTCCGCCAGCCCCACGCGCCAGACCGGATGCCCGTCGCGCAACCACGCCACCGCGCTGCGCCACGGCTCCGCAAATGTGCGCGCCATGTCCTTCAGCTGGCGCAAGCCGCCGCGCCTCCGTCTACTCGCCCGCTACATCGTCTGCGCCGTACCGCCGCGAGACGTAGAAGAAGACCTGGGTCTCCGGCGCGTGCTGCATCCCGAAGATAGCGAAGCGGCCGGCCGGGTGCACGGCGTCGAGGTAGAGCGGATGGAGGCTGTGGAAGAAGAGCGCCTGGTCGCTGGCGGAGGACGCGTGGACCAAGGTCTGGCCGAAGGGGACGGTATCGATAGTGCCGAGTTTAAGCCCGAGGAGTAGGCTGCGCGTGGTGGGGCGCGCGCTGTCGGCGCCGACGGGGAGGGTGCCGATTGCGGTAGAGGTGTCGACGAAGTGCGCGGTTACGGCGGTGCCATCGGTGGGGTAGGTGATGCTGACCAGTTTCTTGCTGTAGCAGGTGTCGAGGTTGTGGAGATGAAGGTCCGCAGGGCGTTGCGGCGGAGTCGGTAGAAGTGGTTGAAGGTGAAGCTGGTGAGCGGCTCGCCTGTCGCGTCGTTGAGCATGCTGAGCGTGCACTGCTCTGCGGGTGGGTCCGTTTGCACGGATTGGATCTTGCCCCAGAGGTCTGAGGGGATTTAGGCTCTTGAGGACTGGTGCGCCCCAGTGTAGGCCCATCTTCTAGTCGCGCTCGCGAGAGAGGCTGGGTGTTTTCTTGAAGACGGCGCATTTGATGCCGGCCTAAGAAGTTGATTTAGAGATTTGTGGCACAGCCGTTCGAGTTTCCATTCACCTTAGCTGCCATGCTTGATTCTCAAGGCCAACGTATCATGAACAGGATCTTGAGAAGGTATATTGCGGAGATCAATGATGCAGATAAGACATCCCCGAGGCCGCGCACCCTTAATCCAACCAACTTCCCGCAACGGTAAGAAGGCCGCTCAGGGCTACACTACTCAGCCGTACCATCACCATGGCGCGGCCTGTGGCCGTTTTTGGCGCAGATTGGCTCAAACCCTGTAATTTTCGCTCCATATTATCTCAGGTGGTGGGTATAATACGACCTGCCCGCTGGAGATACATTCGCGGTACGCGGTCGAAGAAGAAAAGTTACCGGCTTATCTCCATTCTTTTCGGGGGGTGGGATCATCGGGCCCTGGATTTTCGACAAGTGCAGCTCCATAATAGATTCCTAGGCTCTTTTGGTTCGGTTCCATTCAGCAAATACCATCTCTTTCGCAAAGTAAGACCTCAGGAAGCGTCCGTCGGCTGTCAACGTACCATCGGGCCGGCACAGATTTAGGCCGGCACGTTGAGGATATTGGGATTCAGCATTCGACGGCGATCCATTCCTGAAGAACAACACTAATACTTAAAATAATTTAAAAGAGCATATCAATATGCATCAGATTGGTGTAGGGAGATGTTTCTTGGTGGTTTGGATTAAGATGCCGAGTTGCTAACCAGTTCAGGCGCAAGCGGAACTATAATCCGACGATCTACCCATGGCCTGGCTTTCTCACAACAAATGACATCCAATAACCTGACAAATCATTCTCTACATCTGATAACATTATGCAAAGTCAACATTTTCTAATTCTCAGAATGATCTCCCATAATCGTTGATAGCACCTATAAACTCCTAAGCCATGCCGATAAATACCCAAATACCATGATAGAGGAAACATCAGGGGGTATCTAAAGCCACAGAAAATGCGTCAAGACACCTTGATACGCCTGCCTAGCTCCGCCCCAAACGCAGCTGCCCATTCAGGACCGCAGCTACTTCTTACGCACCTCTCCCACCTCCTGCACCCGAAACCCCACCCCCTTCCACCCCGACCTCAGCAACAAACTACTACACACCACACTAACACTACTCAGTGCCATCGCCAAGCTCGCCCAGACTGGATCCAGCCTGACATGCGTGCCTGCCCCCGTCCTAACCGGATACAGCACCCCCGCCGCAATCGGCATCGCGAGCAGATTGTACACGAGGGCCCAGCCGAAATTAAAACAGACGCGGCGAAACACGGCTTTCGAGAGCGCGAGCAGCGTCAGCACGGCGCGCAGATCCGACGCCACGAGCACGAACGATGCCGACGACAGCGCGACGTCGCAGCCGCTGCCGACCGCGATGCTGACATCGGCGGCCGCGAGGGCCGGCGCATCGTTGATACCGTCGCCGACCATCGCAACGTTCGCCCGGCCCGCTGCTCCGCGCTTGCGGATGAGAGGTGAGCGCCGCGAGGAACCGGTGGCGCCGAGCGCGCGCTGCAGGTACTGGATCTTGGCTGCTTTCTGGTCCGGCAGCACGCCGGCGATGATGTTGGAGGGCGGGATGCCGACCATGGCGCCGACGGCGCGCGCGGTGGTCGGGTTGTCGCCCGAGAGCATCCAAACGTCGAGGCCGCGGCTGCGGAGGGCGGCGATCGTGGAGGCGGCTTCGGGGCGGAGGGGGTCGGCGATGGCGAAGAGGGCGGCGAGGGTCCAGGGGGAGGTTTGGGGTGGGTGGGTGGGTGCTGGGTCGGGGCGGCGGTGGCTGGTGCTGATGGCGGCAAGGGCGACAGATTTGCCTTGGGACTTCCACAATTCCAGGGTTGCGGTTGTGGAGGGGGGGATGGGCACTTGGTGGTCGGCCATGAAGGCTTCGTTGCCGATGATGACTGAAATGTTGCAGTCGGTTGCTGAGATGGCGGTGAAGTAGCCCTTTAGGCCTTTGCCGGGAACTTCGTCTACGTCGCTAACTTCTCTTTGTTGAATCGACTGTGAATTGCAGAATGAGATAATTGCTCTCGCTACAGGGTGGCTGCTGCTCTCTTCCAACTGCTTGACCATGCCCAGGATAGAGCCCTTGGCTTGGCCCTCCAGAACCTCATACTCCGTCACTACCGGGTCGCCTCCTTGCGTAAGAGTCCCGGTCTTATCGAATACGATGCAGTTGAGGGAGCTGGCTTCTTGGAAAGCCTCGCCTCCGCCTTTGACTAGGATACCATGCTTAGCCGCCAGCCCACCACCGACAAACAGTGCCGTTGGCGCAGCGAGGCCAATTCCACACGGGCAAGCGATGACGAAGACCGCAATGGCAAATCGGAGGGACCAAAGAGGCCAAGCTCCCGAGCTTGTATCTCTCCAATCATTGGGCAGAGTACCGGACATTCCCAGCCCTAACCAAACCAACCATGTGACGATCGCAACAAAAACGACAAACGGCACAAAATGACTCGTGATGATGTCGGCAACTCGCTCGACAGGTGCTCGCCGCGTTTGACCCTCCCGAACGACGCTGATGATCTGATCAAGCATGGAAGTCCCTGATACGGTGGTAATCCGGACAGTTATTGGACCACCCTTGTTGACTGTTCCCGAATACACGGTGTCGCCAGATGCTTTGCTTACAGGGCGAGATTCGCCAGTAAGACTCGACTCGTCAAACGTAGCTGTTCCTTCGAGGACAACAGCGTCGAATGGTGGAGAGGTGCCGTGGGGGACCCTCACCACGTCCCCAATTTCCAGTAAGTCGGCGGAGACCCTCCGACCTCCCTGCTCGGTTGAGTCAATAAGAGTGGCCTCGTCAGGTCGCAACTTTCCCAAAGAAGTCACGGCATCTCCTGTCTTGGCCTTGCTATACGCCTCGAGGAACCTCCCAATGAGGATAAACATGGTAAGAAACACCACAGAGTCGAAGTATGAATCACTGAGGGCACCTGACGATTGTCTTGTCGCCGCTCTGGCTAACCCCGCAATCGAGGCAAAGTAAGCTATGCTGGTACCCAATGACATGAGCATATTCATGCTTCCGAATCTATAAAACCGTTGCAGGAAAGGTGTGCGACTACCGGGTCTCCACATCGCCCGGATTTCCTTGAGTGCTCGGACGTGGAAAGTGTCAGCTGCGAAGAAGTATACCGGGGTCGCCATGATGAAGAGAATCCACTCAGTCCGGCTAACGTTCCCAACCCACATTGGCTGCATTAGATAGTGGCGGCTCTTGTTGCTTTTGGAGACCAGGTCCATGTACACAATTCCAATGATAAATGTAGGGATTGCGACGATGATGGACAAACAAAGCCGAAACAGAATGCGCTGCCTTTCGCGTGCATGCATGTCTCGGGCACGCTCTTCGATGGTTGGCGGATGATAGATGGATACCTCGAAAGCAGGGTCGATAGCTGCTACTGATTCGGTGATGTGCCTTATTGTGAACGTTGGCGTGTCAGGCACATACTTGATTCTCAAGATGGGAGTCTTTTCAGCCAAGAGCGGATCCTCAAATTCAATCTTGCGACCGTAGAGCTCGCTCAAAGTGTTGATGATCCGAGGAGGACAATGGTGGCAGTATATTCCATCTATGCGTATCGATATCGACCTTTCCTTAACTTCCTGCTCTTCCCATTCAACATTAATGACATTGTCAAGAGTGGCATCGTATCCAGCATCCTCAATGGTTTCCTGAATCTGTGAGAGGCGATCTTTCCCCGAGAAAACAATGGTAGCACTGTTGGAAAGAAGATCTACATCCACGCTCTCGATGTAGCCGTGCCGCCGCAAGGCATTCGAAATGTTTCCGGTACAGGCACTGCAGGTCATACCACCAACGGAGTAGGTTGCTCGCCACCTGTCCGCCGGAAGTACTGGCTTTGCCTTTGATGACGTTGTTTGGATCTCTTCCACGCTCTCAATGCTGGCCTCGAATCCTAAATCCTCAATTGCACTTACGAGTTCTTCAGCGTGGTCTTTACCGTGAAAGATGACCGTGCCACTGCTGGTAAGGAGGTTGACATCGACCGAGCGGACCCACGGTAACCGCTCAACATTGTGTGATATGCCGCTCACACAAGCGCTGCATGTCATTCCAGAGAGGCTCAAAGTAGCTTTGTATACGTTTGGCATCGATGGAGGATTGACGATAATGAAGCTATCCGTGATGGGCGAGCCTGCTTCTGTGCCTGTATCACTAGAAGTGTCGACATTCTTCTCCGAGGCGGTGGCAGCAGAGTCCAGTATGAGTGGGATCTCCTGAGGGTAGCTGGCTCTGCGGTTCTCTTCTTTCGACTCGGCTTTACATTGCTTGCACTGCTCGACATGCTTCCTTCTCTTATCCATATCTGGCTCTTTAGTGTGTACGCGGGATTGCCGCCACCGTGACGCGGCTTGCTCTAGGCTGTTTTCCCATTCAGGGCTGTAGTTACCTGAAGACGCACCTTCGAGAGGACCAGTGAAGGAATACTGGTCTTGGAAAACGCTATGCACCTCAAAGCCTGCAAGTTCGAGGGCCTCGGAGATATGTTTAACAGGAAGGGAAGCCTTGTGGCGTACAATAATAGAGTGAGATACGATAGAATGGGAAATGGACTGCGGTGGAAGCTCCAAAGCTCTTAAAGACTCTTCTATGCTGTCGACGCATGAAAGACAGTGGAGATTAGAAATGAAAATAGTCGTAGTGGCCATGGCTGTGTCACTGCACTCTGAGGGATGAGGAGCCATGAGTTGCGTACAGGATGCCAGGTTTGGAGGGGTAAATTACTATGTAATATTAAAGAGAGGTGGTAGACGATAGGCCTGATGAGATGAACCGACGGCACGGCAGGGCGACTGCATTTAAGAAGTTGCGGAGATGGCAAAACGTAGCTTTCAACAGCACTAATGCCGCATTCCTCAGCAAGCTGGAAGGTGCTGGCGAAATAAAGACGGACGCTGGTTCGCTTGTTTGAGGGTAGGAAAAGTTTACCTTGAGGAATGGTCCATAATGGTCATGGTGGCGGCCGCAAAAGTCCCGCGGGCCAATGACCGCAAATGTCCCGCAGCACAATGGGCAGTTAGCGTCTATAGGCCATCGCACAAAACCCGCAGCAGTCGTGATTGGCTCCATCGTTCCAGGCATCTTCGGTTGGAACAACACGAGGCAATATAGGATCAGGGGTGCCGAGTATGAAGCCCACTCCCGCGGGATTCTCGCACGGTCTGTCGCGGGTTGAAGGTTGCATCGTCATGATTGTGTTAAAGGGCGGTGTTGACGTTGGCCAGAGACGGTGACCTGGCTTGCAGCTCTTGTCATTCAATCAAGCTTCTCGCTTCTACAGTAGCCGCAGGAAATCTCCGCCACACTCCGACAACGGACGATCCAAATCGTGCACCGAGTACATTTATGCTGAAACCATACCGCTGAAATCATACCGTTTACGCTCTAGATTCATTGATTCATTGATTCATCCATAGCTCGCAATCTACCCACGACGAACGAGATCCCTTGCATAGCTGATCAGCGATGAATGTTAAATTTTCTATTTACTGTCCTCCAGCTCATAGGCTACCAAATTCGAGGCTAAGTCCAAATCCGAATACCTCCTTACGTCAACATTCCGAAAGTCACCTGCGGACCCCGCAAACGCGCATTGCCGTCGCACACGATATATTTCCCAACCCCATTGATCCGGATTCGACCTTTCAAAAGCAGTAACCCAACTCAGACCAGGTTTAATTAAGTGACAACTTCTTGTACGCTGTTAAGGAATTGCGGGGAAGCGGGGCGTTACGTTGGCCTCGGTACCTTTGGATCACCAAAAATAGTTGTAGCGTTTTTTGCCGTTCGGCGCAAAATTCGAAATTTTTTTTACAGGAAATCCTAGCCTTTCTGCGAGGAATGATGTGCGGTTCGTTGTCAACCGGGGTTGATCTTAATAGTTTGCTTGCATGGCACTTGTACCCATCATATTAATTGAACAGTGGGTCACGCGCCGGATCGATGCCCAGTCGTTGCTTCCCATCTCAGGTGCTCCACAATAGCTTTCTCGGCCTCCAGCTCGGCCTCCAGGGTAGCAGCTCGATGCTGGAGCTCCGTGATTTTTGCGTCTTTCGCCTTAATCGCTAGGCGGGATATCTCGCGGCTGTAGGCGTGTTAGTAAAGAAAAGTGGATCCTCTCAGCAGGATTACCAATTACCCTTTGAGAATACCTTGAGTGTGCAACGAATGTTGGGCGAGCACACTCTTCAGGCTATCTTTCGCGTCTTCGTTCAGATTTACGTTCTCCTCGCGAAGAACGTCGAATATTTCGGTCGCAAGGCCAGCATCATCTGTATCGACAACGTTGGCCTCCCTGAACCGGCTCGGGGTGGGCGTTGAATTCAGAGCTGGTAATGTGTAGCCATTCAAAATATCTTCTTCATCCTGTCTGCGGGCAGACGAAGATCTCATATGAGAATTACGAGACGAGGCTGATGCATCCGTAGTGAAAGGATTCCTCGCGGTGTGAGTTGTGTTGGGTGTAGGAAGACCATTCGGGGCATTATTTTCCAACCACGGTAGCCTCCGCCTGGATGGAGTAGTATACGAGTTTGTTCTAGCGGCTTTCCTTGGTGATTCCAGATGCGCGGCTGCACCATCAGCTTCTCTTTGAAGCCGGTTCTCATCCGAAGCAGTTATCGGCCATCCAAACTCGTCGTCATCCTCGGCACTATGACCACTACGTTTCCTCCTAGGCGTAGTTGCCCTATCATAAGTTGGACTTTTGTATGGCGGAGGCGGCGAAACCGACCTTGTTCGTCTCGGAGGTCTGCTCGGGGTTGTGTCTGGGTCGCGACGAGGCTCGTTCCTGGAACCGCTCATAACTGCACCCGCTTCTCGCGGCTTCGCATCCTCCTCCCAGAGGAAGAACTTGCAACAGCCAGGATCGGATTTCTGTTTCTGACATGTATAGACTCCGCAAAAGTCAGCGACAGCCCCAAAACTAGGTACACATGGACATACACCACCGGCCCTTGTTCGGTGTTTCCGCCTTTACTTGAAAGTGACTCGCCGGTTGACGCGGTTGACAATCGCCTTCACTCAGGTCAGCTACGACAGTGATATTCTAGGCAATAATACTAACAGAGCCACTCGCCGCCCGCAAAGAGCCCCCTCTGTACCCTAGTAGACGGACTTCCATGACCCCCTCTGCCCCGGCCCCTGCCTCCGTATCCAGACATCGCAGATGATGTTCCGTAGACGGTGATTTAATGACAGCGAGCTACGTGGAGAGCTTCACCGTGCGGAATGCGGTTTATATCATACGAAAGAATAAAAGGTTGCAGCTGTGCCTCAAATCAAGCAAAAGGCTTGTGGCTGGTAGTGGCGGGGAAACGCGGCCTGGAAAGGAAGCGAAACACCGCCAAGCGAGACACTCTTTATTTTAGGGAGCGTTCGGTTGCAGCTCCAGATTGAATCTGGAGGCTTCAGAACCGAGTTGATCTGGAGCGTCAATCTGATCTGGAGGGGTCTGTTCGGTCAATCTGGCGACTTTCTCAACTGGAGCTCCTCCAAATCGGCAACCGCGTCAAATTCGCACGCTTCACCGTATATAGTAGTTGAGCTTGAGCTCTTGGCGTCAGATCAATCTAGAGCTCTGCTCGTGCACCCGTCCGATTGCCCACCATGCCCCCACCGCCTTACCGACGACGGTGTTACTGCTGCTGCTGCTGCAGGCTCTATTATTTATTTATTCATTTATTGCTTAACGTCCGATTCGGATCCCTGTCGGGCCCACGCGGACTACAGTAGGCCCTGATAGTAATAAAGGATCGGTAGTAGGTACGTTTTGGCAGAGGATTGATTAATGGCGTCGCCTCATCTAAGGCCTTTTTAGAACGATCAACCGAACAGTTGGCTTTATTTCAGATTGAGTACGACTACCACCCCCCCCCTTTAGCGAGTGCTCCAAAATTTTAAATTCGGTACGCGCATCCAATCCCGCCAGTACGGAGGTGTGGGTCAAAAGTTCCTGGCCCCCCTACGCCACAAGTGCGCCACCAATAAGCCATAAAACCGCTTTCTTGGCGTTCCGGATTAGGAAGGAGGCTGGTTTAGAAGACGAATTTTGGCTCTCTACGACGAGAGTGTAATATATAGAATATATACGGGGTGCAGCTGAGCGTGGTCACGGAAAAGTTGAACGTGGTCACCGATGTGGGTCGGCGAAAGCTGAGCGTGGTCACCGATGGAGCGCCGGAAAAAGGTCGGCGGTACCACACTTTTAGCCATACAGAACGCGCATTAGTAGCCACAATTTACTTTAGCGACCGTATGCACTGAATATGCGATGCATATGCTAAGCATATACATGCCCATATAAGAATATATCGCGGTATTAAAACGGCTTATTAGTAAGCGTTTGCTAGGCATACACGTAGCATATACTTAGTATATTCTCAGTACGGAGGTCGCTGTCTAAAGTTTTTGCACCTTCCTAATTAGGAAGTTATGCGACTGCGCACGCACAATCACGGGTGCGCAGCTATCAGCCTACCCCACGTAAATTTAGTCACGATCTCGCTACA
>Ga0307515_10016031_pt1 | contig 13753 bp, 21 predicted proteins | sample 17_EM_MG_FD_194513 | JGI IMG/M metagenome (GOLD analysis project Ga0307515, IMG submission 194513) | Populus trichocarpa ectomycorrhiza microbial communities from riparian zone in the Pacific Northwest, United States - 17_EM | ecosystem: Host-associated > Plants > Roots > Unclassified | place... | reverse complement strand
CATCCGGGCGGCAGGCAGGCTTCAATGCCGATATCATGTCGATCCTGGTAAGAGGCAGGACGGGTCCTTGCTGAGAGTGACGCGTGTGGGCAGGGTCTACTGCCGGAAACGCCCGAATGGCTGGTGTCGATCGCTCACTCACGGCACCGTCCCGATGAACACCTCAGTTGGTGAGAGACGTCGATGATTACTGGGCAACGCTGATGCTGCTCGCGTCACTTGACATAGACTTCTCTGCGGAGTCTTCAAACCCCATGGCCCAGGCGTCTCTGCCCGATATCGGCAAGGACATTGCTCCGGCTAACACAATCGGCGCTCCGGGATGATCGCTCGATACCATGACCAGCCACACTCTGAGTCTCGGGGGTGCAGACTTCCCCTAATCTGCCAAACAAGCTAACGGAAACGGAGTAAACATATGTAACAGCGCTTTCGAGAAACCCGCCGTTCAGACTCAAAACGATTCTTCGTTCACCCGGGCGGCTGGAGACGTCCAGGGGTTGTAACAAGGGGACGGACACGCGCATCGCGTGTCTGGCCCCATGTTATCGTTTTTCATATTCCTGTCGTTCCTGCTCCCCAGGGTGCGATGTTCCCCGTCCGGCAGTTCTCCGGTTCGAGATTTGGATGGGACCCCGAAGCGTTTGAATAACGAGACGAAACTCCTTGACTCCCAATCTTGTCTGAGCGCAAGAGATAACGGTATCACTGCAATTATAATATCGGTACACTACGGTACACTGCACTGGATGAGAAACAACGAAAGGGAAGCTCAAGGCACCAAGTAAATAACGATAATACATGGAACGCAATGCGAATATTGAATGTCTAGATAGCCGAAATGAAGAGAAATTATGCATCGAAAAGAGAACGTGTCAACCACGACATAGCATCTTCCTCGTGACTTTCCCCAGCCTACTTTTCCCACCACAGGACCACCCCCACAACCTACTGCCGCCACTGACTCCCCTCCCGATCATTCCCTTCGCAGCCCTTCCACCCCTAACAGAGAGATCTAGCAAACTCTCGCTGTTTAAGAACTGTGTCGTTTGGCCGAGCTCGCGGGCCTGATAGGCATCGTAGTCTTCCCGCCGGATTACCCTCCCATGACGCCTCGAAGGATGCCACTTTCTCCTTCCTAACTGCTTTCTCGCATTGGGCCGAGAGCGCGGTACGACCTTGTGGGTATGGTAAACTCTTGACTGGATTCTGTTTCCCTTCAGATTGAAGTTGAAAGGCCACTTGGGACCGCGAGTTTCGTAGTCTTTACGACCGTCGTAATCGTATCTTTCGTAGCCCTGGGTTGAACTGTCTTGGCTTTGACTACGACCGCTCGCACTGGCGTGCTGGACATCCGGACGAGCTAGCCGGGCGTCAGCAAGTGACGGTCGTTGAGACGAGATGAACTGACCGGCAAAAATGATTGAGATATCATAGCTCGAGTGTGATGGATGACGATCCGCACATACCGACTCCAGCACCGATCTCATCTCCCCTGGCAACTCTTCTGGGGGAACGGGAACGATGGCCAAGTTTTCCGAACCGAACCTTTCTTTTCTGTTCCGACGGCTGGGGATGCTCTCGTTGGAGTCGTGCTTTGGACGGTAAGAGAAACGATTGCTCAACACATCCATTATCGCGTGTATGGCGAGGGTAAATGATCACTCTGCCAGGTGGACAGGAGGTCGTTTTCAACGTGGGGATGATATGCGGTAATCGAGATGAAGTTGTCAAGGCGAGTACGTGTGATGGACCCTTGGTTTTGGAATTTCGTTCCTGACAACGATTCCGAAGAAGGGGGATGGTAGATGGTGTAATCGCCCAAGCTGCGGCGCACGACGTGTGGTGTGCAGGAGGGGGACGAGGCCTGAGCGTTGTCCACGTTCATTTCATGGACTTTGAGCATTCTATGTCGCGTGTCCACGGTCATGGGATCGTGGGGGTCGGCCAACAAGATCTGAGCCCACCTTTTGCGTGCAATGGTAATGAGGGGCGCAAGGACTTTGTCCCTTTTTGGGGATTTGTTCCGATCATCGTGACTGCCTCACGGCTGAGGTAGGGAACATGGCTAAATGCTAGGCGCCGGGACCGGCCAAGCGCGAGAACCGCGGCTGTGGAGCCGAGAGGATTTGACAAGGTCGAGGAGGGGACGCATGAGGGAAGGGATGTGGTTGCATGATATGTGAATGGTGACGAATCCATTGATTGTGGAACAGAGCTACTAGAACAAGGAATCGAGCACGGAGGGGTGGATTTCGGCATTCCGACGAGTGAAACAAGGGCGACGAGCTGATGGGAAGAGAACAAGAACTGTGATTTGGGATGAGAGGCGAGCTTATTGGCGAACGTTGAGGCAAGAAACCAGGGCGGGATGACGAGCCGAATCCTTCTCATTCCGGATGACTGGAAGGTGAATGTAAGTGGGAGCTCGTGTCGTATGAAGAAATACAATTACCGTTGGTTCTGTTCCACCTCCGCAAGCTCCGGGGGCACTGGGACGGGTGGACGATGGCGCTCACGCGGACGCCCGTCTTTCGGGAAGAAGAAAGCAAGGAGGAGAGTGCTGATCACCAAAAAGCCCAGGGTGATGAAAACCAGAAACAAGGCTCCTACAGCACCAGCGAGGGAGGCACTGCCGACTCCCAGAACGCCGGGAAGCCTCTGGTTGCCAATTACCATGAAGATCTTCCCCCTCCACATCCTCGCACCGACATACCCCTGAGCAGCACCAATCGCGATAATGGCGAGGAAGAAGACGACCATGTAGGGACATTCGAGAGACCGGCTCAGCTCAGACGGAATGGTACGCATCGCCAAGACCGGTAGCGCGGTGAAGACGCCCCCGACGAAACCGATCTTGCCGGAAGTATAAGGAGGAAGAGTGGTGAAACCGGGGACGCCGAAGGTCTGGAGGAGAGTATGGCCTGAGTTGAGGAAACATAGGCCAGACGCGATGCTGAAGGAGAAAGAGAGGAAGACTAGGCGAGGATTTATGTTAGCGGTCGACATGGGGGTAAGAAGACAAGGTGGCTTTCAGTGTTCCACTGGAAATCCCCTTATGCCGTGTCGACTACGATCACAAGAGTTCAGGGTGGCGACTATTAGAGCAGACTCGCACACCTCCGGACCAGCGAAGGGGAAGAGTCGCAAGAAATAAAGTCAAGGCTCGAGGTTGCCACGAGGCGTTTATCAAGCGGCGTCACGTCATGATGTTCATTCCAAGATACAGCACTAACAATTACTCTTAGAGCACCGCATCCGCGGGAGGCCTCAATGTAGGGAATCTAAGGATGCCTTGGCAAGGCGCATGTCGTCTATGAACCCTACAATCAGGAGAGCGTGGTCTTCCGAGAGGTTGGAGGGACGCCCATCGCAGCGATCGCCTGGACGTGCGGGAATAGTGGGTCGATAGCAAGTCAAACACCCGTGCCACGACGGACGAGTGACGTACAGATCTGCGGAGAAGATGGATTGAAAACGTCGACGTTCACGAAACCTCCTCCATGTCCTCGTCATCATCATCTTCGTCGTCATCATCGTCACCAATGCCTTCCATCTTGACGTCGGCGCCACCCATTCCTGGTAACCCACTGGGACCAGGTTCTGGTTTTGCCTAGGAGTTTTCCGTCAACTTATATGTTTCTATCTGAGTGAAAATGGCACAAATACGCACCCCCTCTTTGAAGTTCTCCTTGAGTTCCCAAGTGCCGTTGTGTTCTCCACTTCGATGCAAGAACCCAATCTCGCCCAGCGTCTCCTTCAAGAACGCTTCCGGCTGTTGCGTCTTCTCTCGCAGGAGTTTTATCGGCCATGTCTCCCTCTCCGCAAACAGCTTGAAGAGTAAATCGAGAAGCTGATTCTTGGGCATACGAGCCATCCGCTCGAATTGGCCCTTGGCAGGCTTCTGTTTCGTTTTCTACACGACTCACCCCATTAGCCGGGAACACCAAAGGACCGTGAAAATGTACGCACGACGAGATCCGAAAAAGCGCTGGCATTTGCAACGCCACTGCTGAGCATGTTGACGCTCCCCCTTCCAGACGTAACCTCCTCAATCATCTTGATCTGCCTCGACCTCGTGTTGACCTCCCTATGCCTGTCACGAACTCGCTTCCTGTATTTTTCCGTGAACACGGGACGTAAGTTGCACTCGTGCTTGACTTTTCCCGCAAGGATCGTCGTCCTAGCCCGGCTACCCGGTTCTTTCTCCTTTTCTGCCACCACGAGTTGGTTATCGACTGATTCTTGCACCATGTCGAGTTCGTACTCGCTAGGCTCCTCTGGATTAGCAGGGTTCACAGGGAGGTATAGCTTAATTCTGCTGCTAGTCTTGAAAACGCGGATAGTGGCGAGGTGGACATCCTCCTGGTTGACGTTCGCCCAGCGTTCCATCAAAAATCTTGGGATCTACGATGGATCGCCCAAAGGATGTCAGAAGACGTGAACAGACGGTACAAATTCGCTCACTCACCTTTACAATCCAGACTCTACCGGTGGCAGAGTCGGTAATCATGTGCTCGTCGGGCTCAGGTTGAGTCTCCTCGCCGTCTTGAGCGAGCTCGGCGTCGAAGGGCTTGTTCTCATTCTCTTCGACTTCCATCGAACGCGAAGCTGGAGAACAAGGAATGGCCGTGGGCTCCAGTTACCAAAAGCGGATGAGTCAATAATTGCATCACGTGCACTTTTGGTCTCACGTGATCCGGGATAAATCGGGGATGTAGGATTGGCTCGACGGGAGTTGCCGGAGATCGGCAAACATCGCGGAACGGCTATTTCAAGAGTTTTCGCTCTCGGAATCCACCTTCAACCCGTTCCACCACCTTCGCCCCATCCCCCTCTTTAGACGTCCATACCTTTCTATACCACTCGCTATAATGCCTTACTCTCCTGGTAAGCTTTATGGCACTCTGCGCCGATTTTTCGTCGGTGGCTTGCTAACAAACATGCCACTTTACAGGTGACGCTGCTAAGGGTGCCGGTCTCTTCAAGACGCGATGCGCTCAATGTCACACTGTCGAGGCTGGCGGGCCCCACAAGGTTGGACCCAATCTTCATGGGTGAGTCCCGACTTCACTTTGCCCGGGAATTCACATGGTTAATGTGCTGGCGTTCAGTATCTTCGGCCGTAAGACTGGTCAAGCCGATGGTTACTCGTACACTGCCGCCAATGTGAGCAAGGGGATCACCTGGAACGAGGGCACCCTCTTTGAGTACCTCGAAAACCCTAAAAAGGTGCGTGGAGCCCATTCCGAGGGTGTCCCGACAGCTGACTCTACAACACTCTTTCGCGTTTTAGTACATCCCTGGAACGAAGATGGCCTTTGCTGGTCTGAAGAAGGAGAAGGACCGTAATGACCTTGTGACCTACCTTAAGAATGCTGTACGTATCCTGAGCATTTCACCTTATGGAGCGTTCCTGACTGTTCCGATGCCCTTTAGTGCTCTTGAGGTGTTCGTTCTACTATTGCATTTACATTATAATCATTTATCATGCACGGGTGCGAAAGAGAGGCTAGATAGTAGATGGACTATTTATCGATTTGTTGTCCCTATCGCCCACCATCATCCCACCACCACTCTACCCCAGAATACACGAGATGATCCTCATACACGTCAACTCCATCTGCGGGATGATGAGACCTGTTCCGACGCGTCACGCGTCATGCATCATGCATCATGTTCCCCTCGAAGTGCGAACCGAAATGAAACTTTGGGGGTGTGCAACCAGCGCGTGCAGCCGCACAGTCGACACGAGGAGCTTCCCTGGGGCTATGACGGATAAATATTAAATACTGACCTGGAAATAACGCGGCTGTTCCCCTCCCCAGAACTACCATCATGCATCCCCCGAGCGAGAAAAGCCCCTTGTTGACGAGGATTGGGATCCCAGCCGTGAACGTTATCCCTTTCCCTCAAATCATCACCCCCGCATCCACCCACCACTCTTCCTACCCCCAGTCACTCCCTTTAGAGAGTCCGCGATCACCGCTCTCACCGCCAGCCTCGATTCTCATCGAATCCCGCCGTTATCTTCCCCGACCAGCAATTTCCTCGCCTTCGAGACGGAATTCGTCATGGCTGCGACCACCACTACCTGAAGGCCTCACGCTTGCGGCATTCGTCCAAGCTTCGCTCTCGGGAACAGCGTCGTTACTGGGATGGGATATGGTGACTGGGTGCATCCTCTATGCACCTAACGAATCATTCTATGTCTTCCGCAGCATCTTCCCCAACCGGACGCCCTCGCATAAAGCGTTGGGGATGACATGCAGCACGAGCAACTTTTACGGCATCCTGCTCTCCGTAATCCTCACCGTCATCTCCTCCCTCGTGTGTTTCCGGTCACAGCAGCGATCAAAGTCCACAATGCCGTCTGGTCCCGGATCTGGCGGACCCTCGTTCAAAGTCAATTTCGCGACTTTCGTGATGACACCCATGGCCTGTCTCCTCACTTCCATGTTTACCGCAATTATTCTCTTGGCTGACGTGAGAGCGAACATCGGAACGGTCTGTCATTTGGGTTCGGCTTTGTGTACTTCCATAGGTATCATTGTCGCCTTGTTGATGTAGGACGTCTAGAGGCTCTTTTCCCGCTTTACGGCTCACCGTTTCTTTTCCTTTCAGTGCTAATCATTCCTTGGTCTTTATTGGTGCAGGTTCTGTCGTTTACTCTTTCCTTTTTGTACCAACAGCCACTCTTTTCGACTTCTCCAAGTTTTCTCACAAGATCGACGTAGATACACCAATGATACGGATACTGACGATCTACATGATCTAAACCGATTCCTAGACCCGACCAGGATGAGCACAACACGTTAAATAAATTCTCCCAGATAAAACATGGTAAAATAAATACGATGCCAACGACCACTCAACTTCGCAACCCCTGGTTCGCTTGTTGATCCACCGTGAAGTTTTCGTACAACGCTCGCTCCCATGCGCTGAGTTAGGAGTTCATGATCCTGCACCAGTGCGAGGCAAGTTACGAGACACTCACTTGTAGTCCGTAATACCTCCAGTAGGCCACTGTCACCCAAAGTTTGTGTGCATCTGTTGCGCAGAGACGTGGCCTACTTCGTAATGCGGTTGGCCCGGTTGAGGGTAGCCAAACGATGACATCGCCTGCGGTGGCTCGTGCGCCATATGGTGTGAAACACCCTGCCGTTGATACCCATTCGTACCCCAGCTGGAGCCATCAACACCCCTACCATCATTCGTTGGCACCGACGGATGGACGAAAGGTGAAGGCCCCAGTTCCCGCATCTCCCTGCCGAGGTATTGCGCTGTCCCAATATCCATCATCAGGTCGTTATATACCATCAATTCGGCAGGCAACACCGAAGAATTTGGTAAGGGCGGCGGTGGCACTCCATACCCGTACTCCGCGTTTAGACCAGGGCCATTGGGAGGTTGGGTCGTAGTAGACCGTGGCACAGAGAATGACGGCTTAAGCATCCCCGTCGCCATTTCCGATGGGTTAAATCCAGAAACCGTTGGACCGCCACCTAGCGCCGGGTGCTCGTTGTGCATGCGGTAGAGCGGGGAAAGGGTGCCCAGTCGAGATGGGGGGTCGGGTGACCTGTAGCCATCACCGGCACCAGTCATGATGGTTCGCAGGTTGAGGGGACTATTGAAGAACCTCCCATCCGGTGGTGGGGGGCCACCTGATCCTGCTGATTTTCCTGGAATAAGATCTGGCTGAACAGTCGACGGTCCACCGGATTCCAGGGGTTCCACAGTTGTGTTCAGTCCGGGTACAGGCTCAAGTTTGGAAGGTGCAAGTTGGGTTACCTTATCAACCGCAGTGGTGTTTAAACTCGACCGGGTTGGGGTGACCTCGGTGGTATTGGGGCTCGCATTTGAGGTGTGGATAGAACTTGACCCAGACGTCGAACGTTCCACCAATGGGACCGACTGTGGCAAAGGTGTGTTCTCGGTTGAGGCAGAGTCACAGGAGTCAGTCCCCCCCGCTTCTTCTTCCTCGAACCACCGGGCTTCCTTCAACGATAATTTTCCGTGTTTGTCTACAAAATGGAGTAGACCCATTTGGATATCGAGCAAGTCGTCCTTCTCGGGCTGCCAGCCCTTGTATTGGCTGTCGGAAAGGGTAAGGATCACGTTCAGGACACTAGTTAGTCGCTTCGCTGTCGTCCATCTGTACCATCAACGAAAGCGGACATCAACTTCTAGAAACGGCAGGGCACAAAGCATGGACGACGAAATACTTACTTCGATCCAATTTCCAGCAGCATCTCCTGGATCGTCCTGACTGCCTTATACTCTTCCGATTCTCGATCGATGCTCTTCCTCCGGTAGAATTGAAGCGACAAGAACATTGTGGCTGCGAACAACGGCATCACGTACACATGGCACCGGATCTTCCCGTTCACCTTGTCCTTTACACTCCCCAGAGCGGCTAAACAGTTTTTAGCCGCCTCATTGCTCATCGCCAATGCGGGTCCGGAGAGGGCAGGATCGGGTCGAGTGATGAACTGACGGTGGATGACAAGCTGGAGTTCGTAATAACCACAAACGAGCGAGAGAGCTTGACGGAGCCAAGTCATGTTGGTTTGATCCTTTTGAGCATCCCAGCGAACTATTGGGTGATACACATCAGTGAGACTTCTAGCGAAATTACGGGGAAAGTTCCATACGATGCTGTGGAACAGAGTCGGCCCACTTCTTCAATGCGTTTTCCAGAGAGGAAACGATGTGGTTCTCCCACCGGTTACCCACGTAGCCTAGGATCAATCGTGACTTCCTCGTTGAGTACTGCAACAACGGATTCCGACTCAGCACTGGTACCGTCAAGTCTGGATTGGGTCACGTACAAGGGTTCTTTGAGAAAATGCGAGTATCTGGTTCAACCGAATCACCGAGATGAAGTAGTCCATCTTGGATGGTATGCCGAGCGGTTGTTTAAAAACCTTCTCTGGGTCCGGGTGTTCGAGGTACTCGTCATCGCAGCTTGATGGTAGGTCCACATCAAAACTTGTTTCGTGTTGGGTTAGTTTATCCTTAAGAGAAATGGATGGAAGCATACTCTTCGTCCTGAATCGCACACGACCGTCCAAGAAGGTTGCTAAACGAACGGTCCATTATGACAAGTACCCAGAAACACCGTTTCCAGAGCTCATTCTCCACGGTCTGCTTTCCGGTTAGCCTGCGCCTGTGGACTCCGACATCCTGCATCACTCGCAGACCGATGCCGATCATCGCCCACGGTCCCTGTGGCGGAGCTAGTCCATCAAGGAAACAGGCGGCTAGCTTTGATTCATTCCCCATGAGTGCGTATCCCCGAAAGGAGTCAGCGGACGTACGGCGTATACCTGGGCATCGTACAGTTGATGCCCAAGCAGTCGTGTCCTCCTCAGTCTATCGACTTGATTAAAGAGATTCCAACCGGTGTTAGAGGTCGAAGTGGTAATGGGATGCGTAACACGAGGGTCATCAGAGTAACGACAGGCAATTGCGCACATCAGGAGAACGACCACCCCGAAGGATTCGTTCCGTTCGTATAATTTATCGGCGAATGACCACTCGAACGTCGGCCGGTGTAGAATTGGCAAGATGATATTGTGGATCTCAAAGTAAGTTTCCAGGAGGTGCCGCATCAAACTCAGCTCTGGGAATATGAGCAAAAGCCGGGGTCCTTTCAGGATAGGGAACATCCACTGGAAGAAATTGCAATAAGTGCTGAATAGTAAGCCAGAGACCAACCAACGCGAACGCACAGTGGGGATAGTCCAAAACTCAGGCCGGCGACCGAAGGGATTCCCACTCTGTGGGTCATCGTTTTTCGGATTCTGAGAGAACGCAAAGGCGCCGCCCTCGCCGAAGAACCTTGGAGCATCGCCTTCCTTGTACGCGTCTGCCAGACCTTTGCTGGTATCGTACAGAGTTACAAAATCATCATTCTCGTATTCGTCTGCCTCAGGGAGTGGACCTAGGGCATCGACTCGGGGGACGCGGGCAAACGATGAGGATGGGAGGTCCTGTTCCGCCCCGGGGTGAGTAACGACAGGTTGCTTCCTCTTTGCTCTGCGAGGCTCTCTTAGGGGTAGTGGGATTTGACTTTCGGGATTAGACAGCTATTTAGAGTTCAGCCGGTGTGCCAACGTAAGACGAGTGGTATCAAAACGCACTTCGCGGATGACTCTCTCCACCTGGGCCAGGCGATTTTCAAGCTCTCGGACATAACTAGCCGCCGCTTGAGGGGCCATGAGGTCAGGAATAGATTGAAGGGGCGCTCACCTTTGGGATGTGGGTTTCTGTAGTGTAATTGATTGATGAGATACCCCGGATGACACGGGAACGAAAATGCGCAGACCTTTGACGACTCGAGGTAGGTGCACTCCGCCCCGTAAGTAACACAGGTTGTGCAGCGGTTGTCGAGCATTTCGTATCCGTCGCCTATTCAGCGGGGAAACGCACCGACGTCATCCTATGGGTTCCGAACGGGCCCCGGAACCGATGATAGGTTAAAGGGTTGGTGGGACGGAAGGACTTACATCGGGCTAGCGTTCAACGTGAATTCAGCGGGAGTTTAATATATCTGGGAGGAACTATTGCTCGCCTTTCCTCTTACGACAAGTATCGCAGGCTCTGTTCCTTTTGGCTCTGTATAGCCTTGCTTCGAAATCGTAGTTCTTGCTGCCGGAAGGCATAGTGAGTGACGGCGAAAAACACCGATTGGGCGCCGCCTCGGGAACGTTGCCCGCGCAAGCTGCGGTCGCGATCTATGGCGCGGAGGCTACACCTACACGGCAATCACCACAACACCCCCGGCATTTCCGGATGCTCAAGCGCTCAACGTTGACGTTGAGATCTTGAGCAAGGAGCGAGCCCTAGCGGAGCCGGGCCGAAGCCGCACCGAGCGTCCAACGGAATAGGGAGCGATCTAGCGTACAGACTGCACGTCTCTCTGTTTCCGCCACTCTACAGTACATCCGCTCCGCTATCCTATCTTCTTATCCCCCTCTCCCACCCAATACAGACAGTTTAGTATCAACATAGGACGGAGACAGACAAATGTAAACAAAAACACAATCGTTTCGATCACCGCGATGTCAACTCGTTTCTTGAGTCCAGTGCTTCGTCGCGCTTCCACGATGACGGCCCCTCATTTCATTCCTTCACGGTTTGACAGTATTGAGGGTGTCGAAGACTACCAACCCGGCGGATACCACCCAATATCCGTCGGCGACACTTTTGACCAAGGGCGATTCAGAGTTCTTCATAAACTCGGGTTCGGGGGCTCCTCTACTGTTTGGCTGGCGCGCGACCAGCGAAAAGATAAAGACTGGCACGGCAGAATTGTCGCCCTCAAGGCGATGCGCGCCGATTTTTCCTCAAAGTCCCCGAGCGAAATCCCCGAACTGGTCATTCCCCAAAAACTCAGAGCATATCTCCCTCCCTCCCACTATGTCGACTTCCAAACTGTTGATCACCACTTCTTCGTACAAGGCCCCAACGGCTCCCACCGCTTTCTTGTATCCCCTCTTGCTGGTCCGAGCATCCGTGACATGTCAGACTCTCCGGGGCGAGTCGCTGGGAGTCGACGCCTACGTGCAGACTTGGCTAGGAAGGTCGCGAGACAAACAACGACGACATTACACCATATACACTGTGCGGGCATCGTTCATGGAGGCAAGTGGTTTTCCCCTCCTCTCTAGTCATATCATTTACCGACAAACGACCGCATCTAGACCTAACCACATCGAACATTTTGTTTCGCCTATCGCCCCACGTCAGTAAATGGTCTGACGCCGAAGTGTACTCCTGTCTAGGCAATCCCGAGAGGGAGAATGTCATAACTCGCGACGGAAACCCTCCTGGCCCTCACGCTCCAGCCATGCTCGTTGCGCCTATCCAGAATCACAAACTGTCGCACGCATCACTTCTTCAAGAAACCACCATCATCAATGACTTTGGCCAGTCCTACGTCGTTGCCTGTCCACCGCCGTCCTACGAGCCAGGAACGGTGTTGAATTACCAGTCGCCGGAGACGCGCTTTGAAGGGCGCGCGGGTTTCGAGGCGGACATCTGGACACTCGGATGTGCGATCTTTGAAATCCGCGCGGGCTTTGCCCTCTTTGAATCCTTCACGGGCAGTGACGTCGATCTTCTCAAACAGACGGTCGAGGTGCTAGGACGACTGCCCGACCCCTGGTGGGGTGCTTTCGAACAGCGTGCGCTCTGGTTTGGGGAGGATGGGCAGCCAAAGAGCGAGCAGGATCAAGAACGCGCTGGTGTGCTCCTGAAAGCTTACACAACCTCCATTAGAGCGAAGTTGCTCGAGATAGGCGAGCAAGATGATCTGCCGTCTGAAGACGAAGGCCCGATGATTGAGCATCCCAGGGTGCGACTGCCCGAGAAAGAAGTGGATTTGTTGGCGGATCTTTTACAGAAAATGTTGAAGTATATCCCGCAGGAGAGGATTCGTATACAGGATGTCATTCGGCATCCGTGGTTCGCGTTGTGAGGTTTTCGTCCGTTCTGGCATGCTCTTTGTTCTTCGCCGTATTCCACTTATTTCTTTTTTGCACGGTATCTCTGTACATGAAATAGGGTTGTAATACTCTTCGCCCATTTCTTGTCTTTGTGAGCTCGCGACATCCCCAAAAATCCAAATCCGCGCCAGATGCAATTATCTCGATGTTTCCCAGCTTCGACAAGAACAAAATACCATGTGAATGCGATAAACTGTATATGCCTTAGCTCAATATAATTGTAAATCTGAACACCTTAACAGGACAGCAGGATACTAACGTGTTGTTTCTCTTTTGTACTTCAGTCAATGTCGCGCTCCTGTTCATTGCCACTCTCATCGGCCAGAACGAATCCCTTCCCACTCTTGTACTGGAGCACCCAGAACTCAGGGTTAGGAGCACTTGGCGTTGCAGTTAGCGGCGCGACCCCGGTGGAATCGAGATTGTAATGCAGGGCAAAGCCCACGTTTTTCTCGGCTGTGAGAGATAGCAGTCGCACGTGGACCACATAGGCTGCCTTCCAACTTACTGTTTACAATGTCACCCGTGATGTGCGGCACTATCTGGACATACTTGCCGCCGATACGAGTCGTTTTGTGGATCCCGTGTCTGTGCAGCTAAGATAAATCATGGCCTTAGCTGTCGAAAGACTGCTTACCGAATCACAGCGGTGTCCATGCCATTGGCCTGGGCTGCCTGGGTCATCAATTGTTCGTAAAGCTGTACAAGGTTCGTGTTCTTTGGCTTAGAACACTTCCAGATGATGCGGATGGTGGCTGACCTGGTTTGAGGCAATGGGTGTGGGCGGAGGATGCCCGTCCTCTCCGCTTTATATAGGTTCAATATGTTACAGAGTTGACACCGCAGACTACCGTATCAGGTGCGATCTAGTATCGTACGATAAGCAGAATGGATTAGGCAATGCTTTTCTCGGTAGGCCCGACACACAGAACAGTGGGTTCGACAGACCCAGATGGGAAAACACCCGAATTCTCAAGATAGGGACCTCCATGATAGGAACATCGGGAAAATGTGGGAAACCTTTTAGCCCTTACGACACGGCCCACCTGCTTATGAAGCCTTATAAAGGCCTTAAAATCTGGCCAGAATCTCCCAAGGCTGGGCGCAACTTGTAATCAGATTCTACGAGCCTTATTCAAGTGTGTGAGGATGCGCTGAGTCCCATAAGTCCACTTGCGGGTGAGGGGAGATTCGTGAGGGGATGCGACGAGGAAGTCGGAATTACGAATCCTACAAGATCG
>Ga0307515_10016030_pt1 | contig 13753 bp, 8 predicted proteins | sample 17_EM_MG_FD_194513 | JGI IMG/M metagenome (GOLD analysis project Ga0307515, IMG submission 194513) | Populus trichocarpa ectomycorrhiza microbial communities from riparian zone in the Pacific Northwest, United States - 17_EM | ecosystem: Host-associated > Plants > Roots > Unclassified | place... | reverse complement strand
ATTATGCATTTTTATTATTTATTTATATTTGATGAAATACCAAATTGTCCCTAGCTTAAATTCTAATAACAAAAAAACCATTGTTAAAATACATAAATTTCCCTTGACACTAGGTTTAGTTTTTTTTGCTTTTAAGGATGTTCAAGTGATTTCATTGTATAATCAAGACAGGAAAAGAATTACTTGACTCTGATCAATTTGAAAATGACAAATAAATTGTATGAAAAAATTTAAATGTTCTTGAAAGCCAGTGTAAATTTTTTTTGATGGACGGGAAAAAATACCATCAAATTGTTCCAGTGAACAACTCTAATAGATCCTGAATCACAATAATTTTTCAAGGTCAGTTATGTTATGTTTTGTTAATGGGTGCATATACACCGAACCAGAAAATCTGAGTTTTTTAATACTTACACAAATTTAAATAGGAACGCGTTTTTGTCTTTGCAACATATTTTTTTTGTAATATTCAGATATCCTTAGGAGTTGTTTAGTAATTTAAATTATTAAAATATTAACAAATCAATAAAAAGACTAAGAGGTGTGTAGCACGCGTGATCGTCCCCTGTGCCATTCTAGAGGCACTTGGAAAATCTCCTGGTGGCCAAAAACTACATACCGTCATATGTCAAACGTGTATTGTGGCAACGAAGCTAATGGGGTGGAGAGTGCTATCATATACGTTGCGGTTAAGCGGCATTGAAATTTTTTTCTCCTCTCTTTCTTTTTTCTCTCTTATGTATTGGTATTCGTGCTAAACATTTAAAAATTCAATTATATCCTCTAGTTTGTATTTATGTTAAATTTAGTCATCATTCTTTTGATTTTAATGTTTTTTTTAAAGAAATTTTATCTCATCCTCCAACATTTTTTTCTTTTTTATTTTTATATAATTCGACCCTTATTATTTTGATTGCTATTTTTAAATCATTTGTTTGATTTGTTTTTTCAATTTTTTCTTCCAACATTTTATTTCATTTTATTTTGTTTCCAATTTTGGTCCGCATTGATTTTATTGGTCTTTTTTTTTATTTGATCCCTAGTTATTTTTTGTACAGGATTTAGTTCTCGTTGTTTTGAGTTTTTATGATTGGAAATTTTGTTTCGCTAGTTGTTTCATAGGGTAATCCTGGTCTCATGACTTAGTCCATCGATTTTGAAAATTTACTTGGTTTGAGTTCAGTATTTTTTAAAAGTCCTTTATAATTTTATTTTTTTTAATTTTCATCGTTTGACGTTGAGTTATTGGGCTTTAAGCTTCATAATTTGTTTTGTTTTTTTACGAGGTTATCCCTATCTCATATCTCAGGTAACATATTAATCAAGCTAACCATATGACACATTGTTTATTTCAAAATTGACTTTGTTTTTATTTTTATCATTTGACATTAAATTATTAGTCTTTGAGCCTTGTGAATTTTCCACTCCCCTCTAAGCAGAGTTATCCAGCGTGCAAGTTAGTCAAATTAACACATGTTGGCTCAGAATTTGTTTTCCATCACTTCTTTATTGATTTAACTTCGGTCTTTTTTTCTAGTTTTATTTTATTTTAATTTTTTAATCCTGATCTCAAATAATATTTTGTGGGTTAATAAAGTTAACACGAGTTCACTTGAGATTTTTATTTAGATATTTTTTTTAAAATTGATTTTTTTTACTACCATCATTTGATATTTAATTATTAAAGTTACTCTGAATTAAATTTATAATTATTTAAATATTTTTATTTATTTAAAAAAAAAATTCAACCTGTCATGTAGCACTGAAAACCACTCTGATAAAAATCTAGAAAAGAGAGGGATTCTTTAACAGCTCAAACTGACATAACCAAAACATCTCGGGATTTTATTTTAAAAAAAAATGAAAGAAAACCAATAATAATAAAGTCTGGGTCCACTATTATTTTTCTTACCAATTAAGCTCTTTTACCCCTATCTATTCCCTTTTTATAGGCACCTCATTCCTCCAAGTTTCTCACAAATTTCTAGTGTCCAAATAATGGCAATCCCACTCTCTCTTTCGATCCTCCTGCTTATTCTAGCTCCAAATTTTATTTCCTGTTCGCCAGTTCAAGATCCTGAATTGGTAGTGGAGGAAGTACACAGGTATAATATTCTCTAGCCCTTTGAACATTTAGCACTAGCTAGCAATTAAAATTATTACATGTAAATGTGCTATATATATCTTGGAAATTAATGTGACACATTTTTCGTTTCCTATCTGTTTCAGGAGCATCAACGCCTCTAGAAGAAAATTGGGTTTCCTTTCTTGTGGAACCGGCAATCCAATAGACGATTGCTGGAGGTGTGACCCCAAATGGGAGAAGAATCGGCAGAGATTAGCAGATTGTGCAATTGGGTTCGGTAAGCGTGCGATCGGTGGCAGGGATGGTAAGATATATGTAGTGACAGACCCCGGGAATGATGACCCTGTGAATCCCAAGCCAGGCACTCTTAGGTATGCTGTTATACAAGAAGAGCCTTTATGGATCATTTTCGCTCGAGACATGGTGATCAAGCTTAAGGAAGAGCTGATCATGAACTCTTTCAAGACGATCGATGGAAGAGGAGCCAGTGTGCACATTGCTGGTGGTCCATGCATCACTGTACAGTATGTGACCAACATTATAATTCACGGTATAAATATTCATGATTGCAAGCAAGGAGGGAATGCTTATGTGAGGGATTCCCCAGGTCATTATGGATGGAGGACTATATCGGACGGTGATGGGGTGTCGATATTCGGAGGCAGCCATGTGTGGGTGGATCATTGCTCTTTGTCCAATTGCAATGATGGGTTGATTGATGCGATTCATGGATCCACAGCCATAACAATCTCAAACAATTACTTGACCCATCACAACAAGGTCATGCTCTTGGGCCATAGTGATAGCTATAAACAAGACAAGAACATGCAAGTCACCATTGCCTTCAACCACTTTGGAGAAGGGCTTGTGCAGAGAATGCCAAGGTATATATACTAAATCTAAATCTAGACGGATATGCAGAGCCATGGTGTCTAAATTCTGATCCCGTCTTGAATTAATTTGCAGGTGTAGACATGGATATTTCCACGTGGTAAACAACGACTACTCACATTGGAAAATGTACGCAATTGGAGGCAGTGCCGATCCTACAATTAACAGCCAAGGCAATAGGTTTCTTGCTCCCAATGACAGATTTAATAAAGAGGTAATTTTCTGTAAGGGCCAAACTGATATCCCCTTCATGGCACATTGATCGATAGATAGAAGAATATATAACCTAAAAATGTGTCAAATCAATACTTTCAGGTAACTAAACATGAGGATGCACCACAAAGTGAATGGAAGGGTTGGAACTGGAGGTCTGAAGGGGATTTGCTGTTAAACGGGGCATTCTTCACAGCATCTGGAGCTGGAGCTTCCTCTAGTTACGCCAAGGCATCCAGCTTAGGTGCAAGACCATCTTCCTTGGTTAGCTCCATCACAGCAGGAGCAGGTTCACTTGCTTGCAAGAAGGGTTCCCGTTGCTGATTAGTGGCTTTGCACAGAAGCCCACCAAGTGTATAATTCAAGCAATAAAGGTTAAGCAAATTAAAGGTGAAAAAGAAAGGTGAAAAAAGGAAGTTAATAAGGCCATTTGTAATTATTACAAGGAATCAGCTAGCTATATAGGATTCGTCTATACTAATTTGTCTGCTTTCTATGGTAAAAAACAAAGAGCTGCCTCTGTCCATGAAACCCACCATCATGAGAACCTCGATCGGAATCTTGACGGTGCAGAAAGAAAACAAGAGGTGATGAGGCCTCGTATAGTTGTAGTTGTACATCAATCTCTCTCTCCCTCTCCTACTCTGTACTCAGATCACTTGGCAGGTATGGAAAGTGGATCGAAACTTGAGAAGTTGAAAGAAAATGTATGTCCTTGTAGCTCTATTTAATGGGACCCTCCTTTTTTGCGGACGTGAAACTGTTCACTACGACTTTGTCTGTTTAATGGGACCATTCGTCTTTTGAAGGGGTAGTTCCTTATCCGACCATCCACCTATTCACTCTCGCTGTCGGTCTTTTTTTTCAAAATGTTTTTTTTATTTTATTTTAAAATATATTAAAATTTTTAGCTTTTAAAAATTTAATACTAAAAAGAATTAAAAAAATCGCAATGTCAAACAAAACTGAACAGTAAAAAAGTACAGTTTCCATAAATGATACCACCAGGCCCTTTCCACTAATGGAAACCATATGTATCAGTCGGCAGAGATGGAATTAAATAGATTTTCTGTTTACCAGTTGTCTCATTCTTCGTGCCTCATTTATTTATTCTGGTGCCCGATTGACCGATTCCCCTCTAGCCTCAGGCGTAGCTTGTTCGTTCCATGGCATGAATGATTGAACATTATATCCTCGCAGCATGGATTTCAGCTTGTATTTTCTAGCAACGCCTGCTAATAAAAGGTTGAAGAAGTCAATCAAGTTTCGAGTCGCCCTGAATCAGGGGACGATAGGGATCCAAAGAGCTAATTCGAACCTGCTCGTAACGTATGCAAATGATTCGTTGAGAATGGATTATTTGCCTTAACTTAGCGTTATGGAATAGACGGGGAGAAGCAATTGTTTCCGACCAGTTGCAACTCCGGTATCAGCCCAACCTCAGAAAAATCAAACGGGACTTGCGCCCAATAGCTTAACTAATACTACCCGTGGTTCTTATTCAAGTGGTAATATTTTCGGTCTTGAGCTCGTCAGATACGAATCCCTGGTTCACGAAAACAGAAAACTGGACAAAAAAGAAAGTCATCGCAGCTTAAAAGGCTGGCCATGGAAACAGCAATAATCCAGAAGACGAGAAATCTCTCTTTTCACACCCCGGCACAATGCTTATAGCTATTTAGGGTACTGGATTAAATAAAATAGGGAAACAAAATTAATACACTGGATTCAATTCCAATATCCATTAGATCAAAACCATAGAGAATGTACCATGCTCAAAACAATGCCATTATAGAAACCCTCCAGTGTATTGCAATCTAATTCATTTTTTCTAACTAAAATATTTGATGGTTTGATATAAAAAATCAAGTGGTTGGTAGTTGATAGTTGATGATTCTTGGTAAGCCAAGGTCGCTGACAATTAATACCTGTAAAAAATATTTTTTTATAGATGTAAGGACTCTTTTATACTTAAATCAGTCATTTTATAGAGAGAAAAGATACAATAATATTTTAGAAAGATAAACTCTAAAAGAATATATACTGAAAATATTTGAAATAAAAAAATTGTAAACTTTTATCTTGAAAGATTTATATTGTATTTATAACTCATGAGTCTTGTTTTTTTATTAAAAAAATAATTGAAATATAATATATACTAGATCGTTATGAAATACAAAAAATCCTAGGGTATTAGGCTCAGGTAAAGTGTCTAAAACCATTTGAGGTGAAAAACCATATGTTTTATTTATTTGAAATAATGTTCATTTTCATTTAATTTTAGTTTCTTTGCCAGTATCAATTGTATAATCTTATACCTTTTCTTTATCGATTTTAGTAAATTTTTTAAAATTATTTGCTTTATTTTTAAATTACTTTCTTCGGAAAAAAGAAAAAAAAAGTCTTGATCGGTGGGCCTAAGGTCTACTTTTCTATCACAACATAGAAAATATAAGGTCTGGGTTAATAGAAAATATAATCGGTCTACTTGCGAGCCTACTTGAGCACCTCTCAAGAGCTACTCTCGGGCTTGAGGTCTGGGTTCATTGCACCGCCGTGGGTCTTTACTTAAGCATTGAATGGTAGAAGAAACCTTTGCCGATTTGTATACAACTTGTTTCTCTTATGGATGAAGGTTTCTCGTTGATTTAAAAAGAGACTGCACAACATGAATTCAAAGTTCACATACTGCAGCTTCTCATTACTTCCATTTTACTGCAGCTTCTCGTCACTTTCATAAATCTTTGAAAACTGGAAAAGCTGCAGTAAAATGAAAGTGGTGGGAAGCTGCAGTAAAATAGAATCTTCCAGTTTTTAAATTCCCATCACTTTCATAAATCTTTGAAAACTGGAAAAGCTGCAGTAAAATGAAAGTGGTGGGAAGCTGCAGTAAAATAGAATCTTCTAGTTTTCAAAGATTTATGGAAGTGATGGGAAGCTGCAGTAAAATAGAATTGATGGGAAGCTGTAGTATGTGAGCTTTGAATTCATGTTGTGCAGTCTCTTTTTAAATCAACGAGAAACCTTCATCCATAAGAGAAACAAGTTGTATACAAATCGGCAAAGGTTTCTTCTACCATTCAATGCTTAAGTAAAGACCCACGGCGGTGCAATGAACCCAGACCTCAAGCCCGAGAGTAGCTCTTAAGAGGTGCTCAAGTAGGCTCGCAAGTAGACCGATTATATTTTCTATTAACCCAGAACTTATATTTTCTATGTTGTGATAGAAAAGTAGACCTTAGGCCCACCGATCAAGACTTTTTTTTTTCTTTTTTCCAAAGAAAGTAATTTAAAAATAAAGCAAATAATTTTAAAAAATTTACTAAAATCGATAAAGAAAGGTATAAGATTATACAATTGATACTGGCAAAGAAACTAAAATTAAATGAAAATGAACATTATTTCAAATAAATAAAACATAAGGTATTTCAATATTTCAAATCAATTCGAGACGCCTCTACTGACCTGAATATCGGGGTGCATTGCTTTCCTCAACAGCCACCTCTTGTACGACCTCACATGGTCACTGGTGGCTATATTTTGATTACATTTTTTTTTTTAATTTGAATATTTGTATCATTTGTTTTTATTTGAATACATGCACTCATGGAACTTGATCAAGGTTATATGAAAATTTTAAAATTATAAAAACAACATCAATCTAGACCCCACCCTGGCATGTCAAAAAATTAAATTTGTGAAAGAATCAGTGCAAGTACCCACCCAGATCAAAAGGATAAAAATCACAAAATATACATTCTCTTTCCATTTCCATCCCCCACCAAATGGACGCTCTACTACTATCATATGGGCTGTGAGGACCTAAAATACAGCATTTGAAAGGTAGCCAGAAAAATGGCATCGTGGAGGTTGATGGATGGTATGAACAGAATCATTTGAAACAGAACACAGGAAATATGAGCTGAATCAAATGATCCAGCAATTAACGAATTTAAGTATCAAAGTAAAAACATCATGTAATATCACTAATCAAAGAAAACAAGCAATAAAAATCAACCACTTCAAACACGCAAGGAAAACCGATTAAAATCCAACGAGCAATACAAAATCTGCAACCAAAACAAGCTCTCCTGAAACAAATGTCTGTCTCCGAGAGGCTCGAAATGCTGCATCAGGCCAGTAAAACAATATGGCCTCAGTTGATGGTTAAGCAGTGTGATATCCGACCTTTACAAGATCAGTACTCAGAAGGAGAGATGACATCATCAATTTTTAATATCATTTTGACAACTTGTGTTGCAAGAAAAATCTGCTGCTGCTTTCCAATAAGAGTCTCAAAGACGTTTTGCTCGCGCATGTCATTTGTACCAGCATCATTGCAATCTATTCCGCAGTAATGATTGTTCTCCTGCAAATTCATTTTTGAAAGGAAAATTAAAATAACACCTGTGATTATGGTGAACTACAGGTGCACAAATTGGAGCTAGATGTGAGAGGCACTGAAGGGGGTCATATCACGTTTACCTTAATTTGCTGAGATTTCACTGCAGATAATGTCTCAATTGGTTGGAGGCCGCTATTTTCTGCTAGCGCCATAGGGACAGAATCTAAAGCATCAGCAAATGCCCTGATGGCATACTGCATATATTGAAAATGAAAGCCATCAGTATCAATAATAAAAAAAAAGAGTACCCACACATAAAATAACACGAAAGAAACTTACCTGCTCAACTCCTGGATATCTATCAGCTGCAGCCTCCACAGCAACTGAGCAGGAAATCTCAGCTGAGCCACCACCATATACAATAGAGTTGTTGCGAATAAGATTCCTTGCCACACACAACGCATCATGGATGCTACGCTTTGTCTCCTCAATTATCATTTTGTTACCTAGTAATCACAAAACACCAGAACCTTGCATGAGATCAACTGCAAAAACTTCAAGACAGGGACCCCCCTGCCTTCTTTTTTTTTAAAACATCTCCCTTTGAAACTACAATAGGTCTACATATCAGACATGAGCAAAGGATGCCTTTGCTTTCTTGAGTAGCTTAGCAATTCATCTATGATAGCAATGGAATGCATCCAAACAGCATAACAAGCAAAAAAAAAAACAGAAAATACAGGTCCAACACACAGCATGAGGCATCGACACAATGTGCATGAAAGTTTCACTTATGAAGAGATCTTTCAACTAGTTCGTTTCTCTGCTAGAATTGGATGATAATTAGGTGTTAGCGAGCAGGCACAATCGAGTAGTTTCAGAGCAGTATTAAATATACTGAGCCATCATAGCAAAGTAGCACAATATCTTCAAAAAATCTATTGTAGACTTTGAGATCATCTCTAGCTTGCTTTCATACAAGTACACAGGATCCCATAGGAAAGCAGACACAATGCAAGAGTAGACTGTGACTTGTGAGCATCAAACATGTAAATGAAATAAGGAGTTCAAACTTCAAACTTAGCAAACAAGTTTATCCCAAATATAAATCATACCTCATGTATATCAAGCTTAAATGGTGACTCTACAATGCAATAAACACTTCTTTTCCAGTAAGAAAAAGAGAAGATATACCATAGGCACAAAGTTTGTCACCCATTTACTGGGGAATGAAAACATGAATGCAAAAGACGCCGTGTAATAACAATTATATTTTGAAAGAACACAGTTAATTGCCATGTAATAACAATTATATTTTGGAAGAAACACGGTTAATTGCCACAATATAACAAGCCAAAACAAAATCAATTGCAATAAAGATTTTAAATGGATAATTTAAATCTTACCTCCACGAATAAATATGGTTACAGCCCTCGAATTTGCACAGTGTTCAACATACAGCATTCTATCTTTGGTTGTGCCAAAAGCCTTTTCTCGAACCAAACCAGCCTTCACACATAAAACAGTAAAAGAAAAGGAAGAATAACACATCAGTGTCATCTATGCTACATGAATGAAATGTAAAAGGTAACTGCATGAATCAATAGAGTCCAGACACTAAAATGCAGGAATCTTTATTGCCTTATTGGTTTGAACGCCTTTAAAATTCTTAAACCTGACTCAACTAAAATACTGATAAATAAATAGTCTTCTTCTAAAGGATAGAACCAGGTTTGAGAACACAAAAATATATGATGCTATTATATCCGACCTCTTTTTCCCTAATTGAAAAGTGTAAGTAGATAAGAAACATTTACCTTTCCCAGCTTTTCAGGTGTCAACTCCTGGAACCTTGGCACAATTCTTCCACCTAAAATAACAAGACCCCATCATTTCATTTATAATGATTAAATCATGACAACAGATATTATTGATGCGCAAGTGTTCCACCCAAATACATAACCATATATATGCTAACAGCTAGAGAGAGGCTTAATTGACACGAACCTGTAGCTATTGCTATCAGCTCTAACTCTACACCACCAACCCACCGGACAGCAGGCAAGTTCCTGTGCATTAATAAATGATTTGCCTCATCATCAAACCCCCATTGACAGATAACCAAGGTTGCGCCAACATCCTGAGAATCAGATTTAAGCAAAAAAAAGTTACAAGCAACATAAACATAAAGAGACAGTAACACAAGTCTCCTAGCGACTCCAAAAGCAACCCGCCAAAAAGCATATTATCAAAAACCTCATACAACCTGAATACCGGACAGATGAAAATAGAAGAACAGTCAGAAATTGGTGAAACCAGAGAAAGAAAACAAATATAGGGGAGATGAGTACAGGAACAAGTTTAATATACAGTAAGAGAGATGAGCTTATACAATTGTGTCATGTCAAACATTTATTGATGGTTACACAAACTGCAACCCACCTTGCATTTCTGAACCATGACATCAAAGTACTGCTGCTCTTGCTTGCGCAATGTTTGAAACTTTTCAACTGTATCAATGTCCACCTTATGTTTAGTCTTTGGCTTAGGTGGTTCAAAGGGGCACGTCAGGATAGCAATTTTTGCATCTTCAATTTGCTTTGGCATCTGCGGATGACTCATTTCCTTGTCAACAAGTATCCCATATATTAGTTCAGTATCTTCCAACTTGCCTCCTACTTTCCCTTCAACTTTTATCAAATCTAAATTAACATCTTTCCTCTCTAAATCCGCAACAGCAAGAACTGCTTTAACTGAAATCTCTGCTAAACTGCGCTTGCACCGATTCACACTGCAAAACAAAGAGACATGTAATAATCACAGTGCATAGCATGTGTCTAGCAGTAAAGGCATTCAACTAGCACTCATCTTCCTAGCATGCCCAAATTCAAAGTCAAAACACCTTTAATAGAGAATGGGAGTTCCCAGAATGTAAATGGGTTGCAACACACACGATTCAACTACTCAAAAATCCAGTTAATGCACAGCTGTACACTCATCTTTCCAATCCCTAATTTGATACCAAAACCACAGACCTCAGTGGAGATTTAAAGTTGAAAAACCCTAAACTCAGCTATGACAGTGCTCCATACATGTGCATGAGGAAAGAAAACCTAAAGACAGCTTAGAATATTTATGGAAAAGGGAAACATAAATAGGTGTGAAAAACTATGAAGATTTATATATGGCAATTATCATTACTACAAAACTAGGAATATTTATGAATCATCTGGACAGTCATCGCACTACATCCGCATACTAAAAACAACTACTCTTTGCTTATGGTGACACATGCTAAAACATCTCGTCTTGTGACTTTGGTTTGCCATATTTTCAGTTTTCCATGGTCTCTATGAGATGATTTAGGCATTTAGAGCAGTGCCTATAAAAATAAAAAAATCATCCTTTCTAAGCATATTTGCAGTTTGAAGTTTGATAGAGTTATTAACAGGCAGCAGAGGAAACACACAAAAAGGTATTCTAGATAAGATCCAAGCTACTAGCATAAAATTATAAGACTCTGTATCGTGGTGCAGAGCCAAAGGTTCATTAAGAAACTTGTGGTTTATAATAGATTACATCACCGGATACACAAATGTACTGAATTGCACATACACGCAAGAAATTTAAGAAATACGTATGCACAAAGAGAAACAGTCTAGTGTAGCAATAACATAACATAAACAACAATAAAGAAGAAACAATGAACATAACAGCAAATCGTTTGACAAGTGCAATACCACAAAAACAGAGCAGAACCAAACTTACATTTTGGAGGACAAAGTAGTCATGCAAGTTTGAACCAAGGGCTCCATATTATTAACTCCAAAATCATACTTCTGAGAGATCTTCTCCAAATGCTCCACAGCAATTCTAGAAGCAGTCTCATAACCCTCAGCAACACGAATAGGGTGAATCCCGCGCTCCAACAGCTTCTGAGACTGCTCTAAAAGAGCACCAGCCAAAACAACAACACCAGTAGTCCCATCACCGATTTCATAATCCTGACTCCTCGAAAGCTCAACCAACAGTTTTGCAATCTGATTGTCCACATCCATTTGCTCCAATATCGTAGCACCATCATTTGCTAATTTTAATTTCACAGATCCATATCCATAATTAGTAAATCACAAACCCTAAACCCTAATAAAAATCAAATCAAAGTGAATTTGAAATTTTTTCTTATAAAGAAAACCCTATATTCAGTGGCGAAATCAACTGAGAGAGAGAGAGAGAAGGGTACTGACTGATGGTGACGTCGCCGTCGGGACTCTGGAGCATCTTATCCATACCTTTGGGACCGAGAGAGGTGCGAAGGATGCGAGAGACGGCCATACCAGAAGCAATGTTGGCTTTTTGAGCATCGAGACCTCTCAATCGAACCTTCTGGTCTTGTTCTTTTATTATTACAAATGGTCTACCGAATTCATCGAACGCTAACGCCATCTCTCTCTCTGTGTTTCAAGCAACAAAAAAATCTACTAAAATCGAAATAAAAAAAAGAAGATTTTTTTTCCAACTTTGGTTTCTAAGGGAGGGAGTGGTAGGCGAGAAGAGTGTAGAAGGAAGGAAGTGATTCAGTGAAATGAAGAGCTAGTAGTAGTTTAGCATATAAGAGAAGTGAGAAGAAGCGCCTCCGAAATTTCAAAGCCCTAACTTGATGGTGCTTTTTTTTTTTTTTTCCTGGGCTTACAAGGCCTTGGCCCGATATATTTATCAAGTGTGCCCGGCCTTTACTCTTAAGGGCCCAATAAATCCCCCATTGTGTTTATATATTAACTAAGGGCCCAATAAATCCCCTTTAAAATTCAAATTTTTTTTTTGCTAAAAAATATATATATTTATATTTTCAGATCGTTTTGATGTTCTAATCTCAAAAATAATTTTTCAAAAATAAAAAAATATCATTTTGAAATATTTCTAAGCGAAAAACACTTTAAACCACAACCGCTACCATAATCTCAAACAGGCCTAATAAATGACATGCGGTCCGATTCATAAACAATATAAATCGTTATGATAATAACAGTTGGAAGTTAGATTTTTGAACATCATGCCAAACCCTAAGCAACCTAATAATAATAAAAATAAAAACAATAACAATAATAATAATAGTTTTAAATTTTAGCCTTCAAATCAAATTTATGGGTTTTTTTTAATAATAATAATTTTTTTCGAATTTATTAATGATTATATTAATAATATTAACAATAATAAAAATAATAATGATAAAAAAAAAACAACAACAACAATAATAGACTAGGCTCAAACATCTTCAGTCTGGCAACCACACCAAACTCTAGGCGCATAGAGCACATGGGTCTGACAAGCTTGCAAGCCTCAAGGCTCGCGGGTGCAAACCTAAGTTTACTTTGGTTGGATCTTGCAAGCTTAGCAGACCACCTTGGTTAAGTCTTGCAAGCTTGGCAGAACCACTGTGGCTGGATCAAGCAAGCATGTTAGACCCACCTTGGTCGTGTCTGAAAAGCTTACCAGACACATGTTACTTGGGTTTGACAACTTCACGTGTTTAAAATTAACATGTTTTTTTTATAAAAAAAAACATGACTACCTTATTCAATCTTAGACACAAAATCCAGCTCCAATCTCTTGAATCCAGCAAAATCCAAAAGAAAAAATTAAAATACCCAGCGTAATCACATAGCACTTATACCTGCCCAGAACGAAGAGAAACAACTGTCATCCCATGCAAAAACAACCAAAATATTATCAAACTGCACCAAATCAACACCCTCTCAAGAACAACCACGCAACCGGGTACATCGTAGGTAAGGCTTGTATCTAACTATTAGCCCCTCCACACTGAACAAATCAGGAGAATGACAATACACAAAACACCCACTGACAACAAACAATCCATAGCATGCCACCCACACCACGAAAAAATAGCAAAAAAACAAACTGCTCACAACTTATCACGAGGATCAACTAATTCCTCCCTAATAAACATTGCTTAAATCCACAGTGAAAACACTCACAAACTATAGTATATGGCTGAGCTTTTTTAGTTTATGTTATAACTTCATTTCGCAATTAAGTTTTGATGTTTAAGTATTGTTTGGCGCAGCGGTGCAACTACTGTTTAAATAAATTTTGAATATTTTTAAAATTAAAATTTTTTATATCTTTTTATATTTTTAGTATGCTGATATTAAAAATAAAATTTAAAAAATAAAAAAAAAATTAATATATTTTCA
>Ga0307515_10016029_pt1 | contig 13755 bp, 1 predicted proteins | sample 17_EM_MG_FD_194513 | JGI IMG/M metagenome (GOLD analysis project Ga0307515, IMG submission 194513) | Populus trichocarpa ectomycorrhiza microbial communities from riparian zone in the Pacific Northwest, United States - 17_EM | ecosystem: Host-associated > Plants > Roots > Unclassified | place... | reverse complement strand
TTACTAGTTATATTTTAGTTAAACCTACTAGCTAAAATAAAGATCTACCCTATATAGTATATTATAATGCTAGAGCCAGTATATAGGAATATTAAGCTACTAGTTTATAAAGCAGACATATATAAAGAATAAGAAAAAGACAAATAGTAAGTTTTAAAGATTATTAATTATAAGGATATTGACGATAAAATATAGTATAAGGTAAAGTAGATAGGCTATAATAAGACTACCTAGGAACTATTAAAGAACCTAAAGAACGCTATAGGGAAAGTATAGGAGTATTAGAAGAGATTAGGTTAGGCAGTATTAATAAAGAAAAATTGCTAAAAAATAAGTCACCTAAGGGGGACCTAAAAAGAGTAGTTACTAAGCTACTTAAATCTATTTCCTTTTTAGCTAGAAAAAAATCTGTTTTTTTATTACTAAGTTTCTATAGACCCTATTCTATAAGCTTCTACTTTTTAAAATAAACCTTTTTATAAACCTTCTTAAGATAGAGTAACTAAGTAGATGCCGCAATATAAGTATTTAGGGCCTTTTATTCCGTATTATAAGAACATTTTAACTTAGTAAAGGCTTAAAATAGTTTACTATCTAGCCGCGTAATAGTAGATTAAATATAAAACCCTAAGATAAATTAATTAGGAACTAGATAACTATTTAGAGTAATAAGTTACGTATATTTAGTATTAGAGGTAAAGTAAATATTATAGGACGAATAAATATTTGCTTTAGTGCACTCTAAGTAAAAAAACGGTTATTATAAGGATGGGTTTGCTAATATAACGCAAACTAACCCCTTTTTTAAATAGCAAGAATACGGAGATAGTATAATCTTACTAAGAAATAATATTGTAGTAATAGTGCGAGTATGACGTTAGGCGTATAAAAAAGAAATTGCTTTAGGTATAATAAGCAATAATTAATTAGACGGATATTATACCTCTAGTAAATAACTTAAAGATATTAGGGATCTTTAAGGATAAAGATAGAGAGGAGGGAGATAGTGTTACGGACGCTTTAAGTATAATATTATAATTACTTAGGGAAGAGTTAGAAGAAGCTAGTTAGTTAATTTAAGTATAGTCTAGAATAGAGCCGATAGAACTATATAACGAGGAATAGTAACTAAGGTTATATAATATGCTATATATTAAATAAGAGGAATAAAAGGAACTTATATACCTTATATATAAGACGTATATTACGTATAAGAAGGATTTTATAGGAGTACGGTTGTGTATTTAAAGACCCTTAGTCCCTACCTAAATAGTTCCTTCCTTATAGTAATTCTTAGAATATAATTAAAGTTAATCTATTAGGTAACTACTCCACCAGTTATTATCACGTTATTAACTTTAATTTGCATTACCTATACACCTAGCCTAATAATAAGCCTATCGTAGTTCCTGCTATAAGGTTCCGTTATATTTAGTTTAGGGACGCCTTAAAATAAGTAGGTATATTATCCTTATAATTATATCCTTATTTTATATAGAGTGCCGTTATAGTATCTATAGCCTCCTTAATATACTCCATATTATCTCCCGGCTTAATAATATTTTTATTAAATATTGCTTCTACTCCTAGCCCTCCTACTTTTAGGTAAGCAATTATTAGTCCTTTTTTTAGATTCCTTCTTAATAAAGATACTAGCAGCCGCGGGGGCGAGCTAATAGGCGTTTTAGCTGCGAGAATACTCTTATTTATAGATAATAAAGGTAAGTTAATTAATATAGGTAATTTTTATTAGGACGGGCTTGGTATAATACTAATGCCTCCTTCTTAAACAGGCGTTAATGGCTAAAAGGTTAAGGGATTTATTATATTAGAAGTATATTATAAATATATTTATAGTATAAGAGCTAAGCTCTCTCCTACTTATCTAATTCCGACATTAGTAACCTCTAGTCCTATAGTAGTTAGTCTTTTACTTTTAGGCAATAGGTCCTTATTTAGAATAAGAAAGCTAGTTAAGTATCTTTCTAAGCTATACTTATTTACTACCTAGTCTAATATTACCTTTTCTAATATCCTAGGCGCGAGCGCAAAGTTAGTTAGCTATAGTTAAATAATATTCTTAATACTACGTCCTAGATATTTAAGCCTGTTAATTAGAGCCTTATTAACTTACGCTGTTACTTTATAAAGTAGGTAAACGGTAAGCTTTTAGGTAGTAAAAAGGAAGTAGTAAAAAACTATGTGTTTAAATAGCCTATTAAGAATACCTTATCCCTAGAAATTTTAGATAGTTTCTCTAGCTTTATTATACTAATTTCTTTAATCTTTTACTATCTTACTAACGTTAGAGATATCCTTAAAGATTAATAAGAACGCGTCCTTTTCTAAAGATGCTTATAACCTATTATTCTAGTTAATAAAATTAACCACTACACTAGTAGCATCTATGTAGTTTTTTTAAGAGAGTAGAATCTTGTTATAAATTTAAAGGAGTACTACCTAACGCTAATTAACTATAAAGCCTCTAACTTCTGTAAGGATATTACTAATCTATTACTTAGCTCCCTTATATAGTACTAGAGGTCTACTAGATAAAGATATAATAAATATACTATTATTAATTCTATTTAATTTATAACTTTAACTAATCGCGACTATATTTAAGGTTTATTAAGGGCAAAAAGGTAAAGTTTTAAATAGGGTTTCCTAATCTAAATAGTCTACTAAATCTAGGTAGCGGTATAGAGTTTTACTGGCTCTAATTGTTAAATAGACTAATTATAATTTTCCATCCCTAGGATAGAAAATCACTATTAGCTTAGTAAAGGTAGTAACTGAACTAATATCTTTATAGTAAATAATACTAGATAGTTATTGTCTGTATGAGCAGAGATTATAAATATCGTTACTAGATATATGGCGTGGAGCGTATGCGGCAGGGACCGCATAGCGTAGCGTAGGTCACCTGACTACCTACGGCCCGATAGATAGCCCGACCTTTACTACCCTTTTCTCTCTCCTTAAGTAGATAAAAGATAGAATACGAATAAACCAAGAACCAATTACCTTATATTGCAATTACAGTACCCCCCTAGGTGATACCGACAGTTATATATAAATATTCCTCTATCCTTATCTTACTGTTAACACGTATTAAATTCCTATAACTAAAAAAAGTAAATAAGAAAGTGTAATAGAAAAAGCTTTAGGAAATACGGTAAATAAATAAATAGATTACACGGCTATTATCTATATCCCCTCCCCTATCTTAGAACTTAATTATCCCTTAGTTAAACGTTTTATACTTAGTTCTATTAAATAATCTTTCTAGAACTCGCATTTCTTAAAATACGTAGCGTTGTAATACTGGTAGATTTTATATATCTTCCTTAGGCTCTAGCTCTACTATTATTTTTTATAGTATAATTCTACCTAATTGGTTAAGCTAGTCTTCCTAGCAGACTTTAAATATCTATTATTAATAGAACTTCTTTAATTTATTTTCTAGAGTTTAATCGCAGAACGGCGTATTGTTAAAATCCTTAATTAAGTACTATCCTTTATAAGGGTAACTCTTACGTATATAGAACGGGCCTAGCTATTTTAGATCTAACTTATAACTGCTAGAATAATCTTACCTAAGCCGCATATTATAGAGTATAACTATATCTCTAACCTTAAACCCATCCTAGTAAATATAATAGGTGTCGTTAAAATACTCCTTATTTACTACCCTTAGTTATTTTATACGCGTAATAGCCTTTTATATATCCATATCTCTTTAGTTAAACTATTTTACGCGAAGTGCTAGTAGCTCTATAATAGTCCGGACTATTTACTAAGGTAGTATTTACTAGGTAGGTATATAGAGTTTAATAAAAAGGATATGCTTATACCCGTATATAACTCTTACTAGCGTTATTTCTATAAACCGCTTAATAGTTATTCTATTAGCCTATAAGATGGTATAAAGATTATCTAGCTATAAGCTATCTATCTTCGCTAAAGCGTCTATTATAGGTTTATAACCTCGCTCTATAAAGCCTTACCCCTATAAGTAATATACGGAAGCTATAACCCTTTTAACGTTATAGAGCTCTACGAGCGTAGCGGTAATATTAGCATTCTCTCCTTTACTATTTATAGAGAGCTATTTAAATACTCCCTATTAGCAGATAATATCTTTATAGAGGAACTTTGCTATACTCTTTATATCCTTACTTTAAAGGGCCTAAGCTTCTACCCATCTAGATATATACTTTTAAGCAATAGCTAGGTACCAGAATTTAAGACGGTTTAGCGGTATATACGTAATATCCACTACTACTTATTGCTATAAGGTAGACTCCTATATAGGGTATATTACTTCTTCTTTTTACCCTAATTATTACCCCTAGTATTATAGGCATAACTTAATATACTATAATATCTAATCCTATAGCCCTAGCTACTAATACTAATTTAAAATCCTCTAGTATATTCCCTTTTATCTATAATATCTACTCTAATTATAAAGGCTCTTAATAATCTTTTACTAAGTTGTCTTATTATTAACTACTCTTTATATTAGTATATTCTTTAACTATTAGTAAAAGAGCTATTAATTATATACTAGGAACTTTACCGCGTGCTATTTAAACTTTTTAAATTCCTTAGTATTTATCTCCTCTAAACGCCACAAGGTTACTAGCTATTTTATAATTTTTTAAGATTCTTCTAAATATAAGTCTTTTAATAGTAGATCCGCTTTTATTTTAAGAGGGCTAGCTAAGTATTCTAAGGCACTTAGCTTATAGTTAATAAACTCTTTAATGTCCTTAGTTAGCTTATTAGGTTGTTTACTATTAAGTAGCTATTATAAAAGTCTGTTAGCTAGGCTATTTTTCTTTCCTAGTATATATCTAATATTAAAGTCCTATAGCTAGATCTATGCTAGCTATCTTATTATTAAGGCTTTAGGTAGATTAATAGTAGTATAATTTAGTTATCCGACTAAGGTATTTATATCTGTCTTAACTATAAAGTAAACGCCGTATAGGTATACGCGATACTTCTCTAACGTATATAATAACGCCTAATACTTAAGCTTTCCTAAGTTATATTTCTATTTCGCTTAAGACTAAATACTACTCTTATATTAATACGGGTAATAATAACCTTATATATCTAGTTATATAAGGCCGTACCCCCACCTATTCTTATATCTATTAATAGTAAGAATAATTAGCCTAGCCCCCTTGCTATAATCTAGTTAAACTAATATAGGCGCGGTAGTAATTATATACTTTAGAGTCTTTATAGCGGTAACCTACTCTATACCCTATATAAACGGAATGTTTACTTATAGCAGTTAGAATATTGGCTTTGCCTTAATTACGAAGTCCTTTACTTATATTTAGTAGTACATAACAACTCCTAGGAATGCTTAAGTAGATATAATATCTTTATAGTCCCTCTAGTAAATAATCTTTATACCTTTTAACTCTTCTAAATATTATCCTTTTTCTATTATAACAGTAACTAACTACTATAATCTTATCTTTATAGAAGTAAGACTTTACGCCTAAGATTATATACCTAGCTCGCTCTAAATCTATAAGTACTCCGTTTAGTTATATAATATATTCTAGGATATATCTACGCATACCTAAAAGACTTTCTTCTCTATTATATACTATCTATAGGCCTTTTACTATAATATTATCCAGAAACGGTAAGGTATAGTGTGGGATATATTATTCTAGGATTTTAGTAATTGTCCTTATAAACTAGGCCACCGAATTTATACCTTCTATAGGTACCATCGTTTATTATAAAAGTCCTAGAGGTGTTATAAAAGCTATTAGGTTTCTACTTTCTATATCTAGCTCTAATTAGTTATAGCTAAAGAAGAAGTCCACTAGAGATATAACCTTATACCCTATAAACTCCTTAGAAAACTTATTAGTATATAGCGGCAAATTTACGTCCCTAATAGTCACTTAGTTAATATTTATTGCTATATTAATTAGTTAGTATTTCTTATATTCCTTCTTACTTATAAGAAACTATAAGTTCCTATATAGGCTTTTGCAATATTCTAGAGTTCCTTAGGCTAGTTATTCTTATAATATATTTATTACTTCTCCTTATAAGGCCCTTAGTATAGGAAAGTTTAATACCTACTATACTTTATACAGCATAGTCTTAATCTTTAGTAGTAGAGTTATGTCCCTACTAACACGACCCATCTTAGAGAACTCCTATACTAAAGCCTCTTCTTAGTTAAATAATATAGCCTTAAGATTTCTTATTCTCTTAGCTAAATATCTCCTATAATTATACGCTCTAGTTATTTTAGCTTTAGTTACGCCCTATAAGCTAGCTTAGTATATTATAGCTTAAGAAAATAATTATACGGACTAAGAGGCAGTTCTTAGATAGACGCCTTCTACTAATATAAGGCCACCTCTTACTATTTTATTATGCCTCCTATAACTATTCTATCTAATACTAATAAATTAACTAGGTAGACTTTATCTGCCTTTTATTTATACGCAGTTACTATATTTATAGCGTTTAGTTAGGCCTTACTCTAGTAGCTTTCTATTTACATTATAAATAAATCTATTGTTTTTAATATTTAATATATAAGGGACTTAACCTTTACTTTAAATACTAGCTTCCAATTCTTCCTTAAGTATTTCTTTAAAACTTCCTTTAACGTTTTACTGTTAAGCTCTCTCTATCTAATATTATGTTCCTTTTTCTACCAATAGCTCTATCTAGCGGATATCTAAAATAGTAAACGCCCGTGTTAGAGCCGCACCTTATTTCCCTCCTTTTTATTCTTAATATCTTTCTTATCCTAATACGCCGGGTTATAAGTAACCCTAGATATAATCCTAGCGGTTATACTAGTTATATATTTCCCAAACTATTATCTATATTAAGGCCTTTATCTAGTTTAAAGAATATTATATCCTTATAGGACGTCAAAAACCTTATTTTAACTCTACTATCTTTTAATTAAATAATAGAAGACACCTAACCTATTATAGTTTGTTTTATTGCTAGTTTAGCCCTTACTAACTATAGCTTACTAAGTATTACTTTATATAACATTTCTCTAACAGCAATAAACATTATAGATATTAAGATATTACCTATTACTATAGGGACCGTATACACTAATCTAATAAACTTAGACTAAGTCTTATTAGTAGATATTAGATATATACCCTATAGTTATAGGGGTAGACTTAATATTAGTAAACTATATTATAGAGCCACGCTTTCCTTAATAAGGTTAAGCTCCGCTCTAGAGTTAATTAAGCATTTAGCCCTTTCGCCTCCTATCTACGCTTCTATCTTTAGGTATTACCTTTAAAACTAAATAAATTCTACTTTTTGTTTAATCTGGTCCACTTTAGCCGTTATTAAGCCGGCTTAATTAGCATAGAATGTTAGGTATACTAATAATATAGATACCTTAACGTCCTCTTACTTTTATTAGTAAGGCTCTATAAGGGGTAGTAGAAGAGGCTTAAAGAATAGCCTTATAACTTTAGGCATATATATAAGGCAGTTACTAATAGTAACTTTAATAGTTTTTAATAAGATCTTGTCCGCTATTACGGTTAAGCTTAAAACGTTTCCTTTTAGTATATCTATTATCCTAACTAGCTTTAGTTATAATACCTTAGCTATTATTATTATATCTACTATTTACTCTATCTGTCTTAGCTATTTAGTATAGTTTATTTTATTAACCTTATTACTGCTTAATGGTAGTAAAGGAGCCTACTATTAGGGCTATAGTATAATTTAGACATGTCCTTTTAGTTATACATTTTAAACTATTGCTGGTTACAGACTAGATAGTTTTAAAGGCTATTTTATTACCCTTACTTTCCCTTACGGTCTCCTAAGATTATATACCTATAGCGTAGGCTATAACTAGGTTGCGGCCCCTACTAAATTAATATATATTAACTCTACTTAGTATATATCTTCCTAGGACTTACTAAGTTCCTCTTTACTTTTAGTGTTATTACTCTTTATAAGCTCTACAGAAGCTGCCTTTAGTTAGATACCTATTACTAGTATATTAAGATTAATATTCGCATTCTACCTTAGCCAGTCTTTAAGAAACTAGATTTAATTATTACTTAATAAATACAGAATTATATTTCCTAAACGCTTACGTATTCTAGCGTATATTTAGTTATTTTTATTTATATATAGGAAATTATAATAAACTAACTCTTAAAGCTATAGACATTAATTAATAAAATAGTAGGTACCCCTATATCTATAATACGTCTGATTTTATATCTAGTATACGCTAAAGTTCCCTAGCCCTTTATACCTTCCTAGGTCCGGCTTATATTGTTTTTATAACGCTCCCTTATAGGGTGGCTGCGGTCTATTATTACCTAGTACCAGTTATAGGTCCATTTATTCTTAATATATTAACGCCCTATTTAAGAGCTATATATACTATATTAGATCTTAGCAAATCCTATTTAGAAACGGCATTAAAAATATAACGCCTACTAATTTAACCGTCCCAAGATTAAGCTTCCAGAGTTAATTAGTAAGTTTCTCTAGTTTAGGGTATATTTTCTAAGCTGTTTAATAGGTATTTACTAACTTATTTAGCTAAGAAACTATAGGCGGTTAAAGGGTAGTATCTCTTTAGTTTATTATAACTGGTTACTAATTACGGAATTATCCAACTAGCTAATAAAGGCCTTATTCCTTAGGATTTATTATTAATAACTAATTAACGCCTTTATGTAAATTAAGCCTGTCTTTTATAGCTCTCCTTAATAGGTAGAAGTTAAAAGACTCTCGCCTATTAGAGTTGGCTCCTATTTTAGTTTTTATATATCTTTAGTATTTAAATAAAAGTCCTCTTATAAACTAGTACCCTTATTTACGGTTTTCTAAATTACTAGCTTTAGTAACCTTTTAAAAGATTAATATAAACTGCCTATAGTATTTGCGTATACTACTAGGTAGATTATTCCTGTACTATAGCATATAGGCTTTTAAGAATTCTACCATTTTAACTTATTAAAAGTAGTTATTTCCTTAATAGTTTATTTTAAGCTTTTCTATAAGTTCCATCTAGTTACTAATAGTAAACTTAGGTAAACTTTAGATCTATATCCCTATCTAATAGTTATAATACTCTAAAAGTCCTTAATACTTTTTATTATCTATAACATAGTGCCGGATATATAGCCGCTTATACTATTTAATAAATTGCGATATGTTTTATCCTATAAAGTAAGGGGTTTTAAGGGTTTCTAAAGCTAGTATAGGCTAGGCCATAATATACACCTTATCTCGTTCTATTAGTGGTCTAGTAGAAGGTAGTAGACCTATAGTTTCTCTAGGAATAGGTAGGTGGACTTTATAACCCTTATCCTCTATTTATTAAGGGTTGTTAGTCCCTAATATTACGGGAGTTAGGGTTAGTATCGCATACCCTAGTTTAGGAAAGCTTCGCAGTTTAATAGGCTACTTACTTTTTTCTCCCTTTTTAGCGCCCTTACCGTTATTATAAAATGGGCCTAACATTCCTAATAATCCCTTTACTGGTACTGTCGCTATTATTATAAATTTAAAGGTAGCTCTAATAAATGCGAAAATAATAGTATAGACTATTATAAATATAGTAAATAAAATATAAAAGACTTTTCTTTACCGTTCCTGGTGTACCATAGTCCTTCCTTTTATCCTTTATCTTACTATACTACGTACCTACCTTCTTATCGCTACTTGCTAACCACTCTTCCCATATAGAGAGCTTAGCAAGTATCGTCGGTTTATTCTTTATAGCGGTAGCTACGCACTAGTCGCTAATATGCCCATACTTCTTTATCTTAGTTATTCTATCGCAGTTCTAAATCGTTTCTATATATCTTCTGTATATAGAGCACCAGACTTCTAATTTAAAGAGCTTGCTATTATCTCTATATGGAATGCTATAAAATATATAGGAGGGTACGGTGTCTCTTAGATGGAAAGTCAATAGTGTTATTAGGCTATTAGTCTGTCGGTCTGTTGGTCGGTTATAATTAGTTAAAATTAAGCAGTAAGAAGAGAAAGAAAAGAGTGTATTAAAGGAAAATTATATATTTGTTGGTGTTGCTTAAGTTGTTAAAGACTCTAGGGCTCTAAACCGATCTATATAACTATAAAAGGCCTAGACTCTCTTGAAGCTATGCCTAATCTAGATATTAAATCTAGGAGGCTAAATCACACCACTATATAAGGATATTTATTCTTATAATATACGCAAAACTTAGTCTTCCTTAATAATATTAAGCCTTCTATATTAGGTTTTAGTTAATTATCTTTAGGTAGCTTTTTACTAACTAAGAGTATTACGGTAGAGGTAGCTAGTTAAGTATAACTCTTATTTATAAGGTCGCTTACTAGCTCCTTAATTATAATAAAGTTGTCCTCCCTTATAACTCTCCTAGCTACCTCTTAATAATTAGCTATCTAAATAAAAAAAACTCTTCCTCTATAGCGTAAAGTAATTAGGCGTATGCCTACTTCCTTAATATTAGTATTAACGCCGCGTTTAATTTCCTTATACCTAAGACAAAAGCTTCTATATAGGCTTTAAGTAAGATATAGTCTTTGCGATTAAGATTAAGCTATTAGTTTTATATCTAGTAGTTATAAATAAGACTTTACGTAGTATATAGTAATTAAATTAAATTAAGCAAATCTTTAATAGAGTTGCGTGGCTTGCTTAATATAGCAAGTTAATTACGAATTAATTCCGATACTACGCCCTTAATTATCTTAAGTCCTATTATAGTGGTGTGATTTGGCCCCTAGATTTAATATCTAGATTAGGTATAGCTTTGGGAGAGCCTAGGCCTTATATAAGTTATATAGATCGGTCTAAAGCCCTTAGAGTCTTTAATAACTCGGATAGGTACGACGGATATACAATACACTCTTTTCTTTCTTTCTTACTGCCTATTCTACTAACTAATTATAACTAACTAACCGACTGACTGACTGACTGACTGACTGACAGACAGCACTGTGACTTTCCTATCTTAGAGAGGTTGTACCCTCTCATATATTTTATGGCATTCCACATAGGGACAACAGCAAGCTCTTTAGATTAGAAGTCCAGCGCTATATATATAGGAGACGCATAGGAACGTGCTGCAGCCACTAAAAACTATTAAGTCACTATTACTGGAAGCCGTTAAGTCACTAATAGGTGCGGAAATTAAGCACGGAACTACTAGCGACGTACGCGCAGGTATTACTATTATTAAGATAAGTTAATAATACTTTTGGAGATTGTTATCTAAGACCTATAGTAGATAGAATAGATGACTAGGAGTAGGAATATGAGTATAGGGTACGGCAGGACGGAGGATAAAAGAGAGGGTTATGATGCATTAGGACTAGCAGAAAGAAGTCTTTAATTTTTCATTTACTATATTTATAATAGTCTATATAATTCTTCTAGCATTTATACAAGCCTCCCTTAAATTTATAAGAGTAATAGCGATAGGACCGATAAAGGGAATACTAGGGATGCTAGGCCCATTCTATAATGACAGCAAAGAAGGAGGTAGGTAGCCTGCTAACCTACAAAGTTTTCTTAACCTAGAGGATGCGGTACTAGACCTAACTCCTATAATGTTTAAAACTAATAACCTTTAGTAAAGAGAGGATAAGAACTAGGAGGTTAACTTACCTATCTTAGGAGAAACTGCTAGTCCGTTATCTTATAATAAATCACTAATAAAACAAGATAAGGTATATATTATGGCCCAGCCTATACTAGCTTTAGGGACTCTAGGGACTCCTTACTTTACGGGATAAAACGTATTATAATTTATTAAATAATATGAGCGACTATATATTTAACACCGTGTTACAGATAATAAAAAGTATTAAGGACTTCCGGAATATTATAACTATTAAATAGGGACCTAGATCTAAAGTCTGCCTAAGTTTATTATTAGTAGATAGATAGAACTCGTAAGAAAGCTTTAAATAGACTACTAAGGAAGTGACTACTTTTAATAAGTTAAGATAGTAGAATTCTTAGAAGCGTATATACTATAGTGTAAAAATAACCTATCTAGTAGTATACGCGAGTACTATAGATAATTTACACTAATTTTCTAGAAGGTTATTAAAGCTAGTAATTTAGAAAACCGTAAATAAGGATACTAGTTTGCAAAAGGACTCCCATTTAAATATTGAAAATATACTATAACTAAGATAGGAGCTAACCTAGATAAATGAGAGTCTTTTAACTTCCACCTACTAAGGAGGGCTGTAGAAGATAGGCTTAATTCGTATAAAGGCGCAGACTACTTATTAATAATGAACCTTAAGGAGCAAGGTCTCTGTTAACTAGTTAGATAATTCCGCGAGCAGTAGCCGGCTATATTAAACTAAAGAGATGCTGCTCTTTGGCCGCCCGTAGTCTCTTAGCTAAATAAGTTAGTAAGTGCCCGTTATATAACCTAAGAGACGGACCCTAAGCTAGAGAGCCTTACTAGTTAACTCCAGAAGCTTAATCTTAGGACGGTTAAATTAGCAAGCGTTATATCTTTAATGCTATTCTTTAATAGAATTTGCTAAGACCTAATATGGTATATATAGCTCCTAAATAAGGCGTTAGCGCGTTAAGAATAAGCAGGTTTATAACCGGTAACAAATAATAACGGACTATTGCCGTCCTATAAAGGGGCGCTATAAGAGCGATATAAGCTAGGTTTAGAAAGGTATAGAGAACTAAGAAACCCTAGTATATACTAGGTATAAGCTAAGACGTATTATAGATATAGAGGCCCTTATTATTTTATTAACTAATACCTAAAGCTCTAAGAACTAGTTAGCTAGGGGTTCCTATATATAAATAAGAACAACTAAATCTATACTAGAACACGTTAGCGCCTAGGAAATCCACTCCTATATTTACCGAGCAGCTATTAAATTTAGTTCCTTAAAGACTGGCTAAGGTAAAATGCGAATATTAATCCTAATATAACGGCGACAGGTATCTAACTAAATGCGTCCTTAGTAGAGCTTGTAAAAAGCAATGGCGCTAAAAGTAAAGAAGAGCTTAGTAAGTTTTAGGAAGATATATACTAAATAAAGTTAGTATACATTAATCTAGTAGGAGCAGCAACCTAGTTACAGCCTATAATATAGTTATACGATCTTAGGAAGTGAACCTTTAAACTAGAAAAGTAACAGTCCGACGTCTAAGCGGGCTTAGACCGCCCAGGCCACGCGCGCTTAGGCCAAATCTCAACGTTGCCACCAAAGATAAGCCCCTTTCTCGGAAAAGTTAGCAAAATTCTATATACGGCTTAGTTAATACCTAGAAATACCTAGTACGCCTTAACATAAGATAGGGCGCGGAGTTAGACTTACTCTAAAAGTATAAGATAATATATTGCATTTTATGTATTTTCTAAGAAAAAAAATACGTTTGGTCCTTTTTCTAGTACTTAACGGACTGTTACAATAGAACCTAGCGCCAGGTTTCCAAAGGCATATAATTACTAGTAAAATTGGCTTAAAGCTTCTTTAAGACCGAAAAGTAACCGTCCGGTAACCGTCCGGTAACAGTCCAGTAGAGGTCTAGATATAGTAAAGGTAACTATTCTTAAGGGGTGCTACTAGGAATTTAACCTTATCTACTAAATTTTCTGAGAAAATCTTAAAAGCGGGCATGCGCCGTAAGCACAAATTTTTTAACGTAGTAGATACTAAATCTTATTATAAATTCTGAATGCGTAC
>Ga0307515_10016028_pt1 | contig 13755 bp, 16 predicted proteins | sample 17_EM_MG_FD_194513 | JGI IMG/M metagenome (GOLD analysis project Ga0307515, IMG submission 194513) | Populus trichocarpa ectomycorrhiza microbial communities from riparian zone in the Pacific Northwest, United States - 17_EM | ecosystem: Host-associated > Plants > Roots > Unclassified | place... | reverse complement strand
GCTCGATCGACAAGGATGTGAACATGTATAAAGGGGTTGGAAAGATGTGAGAGTCCCGAGGATGTTCAGGTAGCCTTTGCGTTTATGCTGACTTGCCCTGCTGCAGGTTCGTGATGGTCCCTCGAGCGACTATGGAGGCCGATCTGAAGCGCCAGCAGAAGGAGCTGACGGACGACATCAACAGCCTTAATAAGAAGGCGAGCACTCCTCGGCAATCCTTGAACTTGACATCTTGCTTACGGTTCGCTGTAGACTAAATTCCTCGAGAAGCAGTTCAATGACGCCCAAGCGCAGTTGCGTGATATCGTGAGTTTACCTCGCAGCGCCTCCTACAATTAACCGACTGATATCCTCCACAGTTCCACCATAGCCCTAGAGAGTGATACTCGTGGCGCTGGAAGGGGGGACTGCGCGCATTTAAGTATATGTACATACAGACGTAGAACTTGGAACCCTTTGCATTAGAATACTTTTTTCGATCACATCATCGAAGAATGGAGGGGACTCAGGATACTACAGACAATCCTCTCCCACTATCGTGTCCGCATCTATGTATCAGTTTATCGGTTCCGCAGAATTAACTTTGATCTCACTGCGCAGCCTAGTACTTAAATCGCAACCACCACCACCTCCCAGGCCTTATCTTTCTGCCTGATGTCCGCTCAACAGTTGAAGAATCTAGATCTACCCCCAGTTCCGCCAGAACTCAAACCGATACTGGGATTTCTACAAAGAGCAGACGAGCTCAAGTCACAGGAGCCGATTGTAGCGTACTGGGGTACGAATTTGCAGATCCACCTGCGTTGAGCAAATGGTTGATCCGAGCCCCCCTTTTAGCCTTGTATCATGCGGCGCAGGTCGGGATTGCTTCCAAAGTCAAGGATCCCGCCGTAAGGGGCTACCTGTCCCCGTTACTCACCGTTCTTGAGAAGATGAAGAAGGAGATCGGTCCTCATGACGCCATCGACAATGATGCTGTCGCTGCGGCGTATGTCGAGAACTTCGCCCTGAAGGTCTTTGGGGTGACGGATTCAGAAGACCGAGCCGGAAAATCCACTCGCGGAACGGCCAGAAAGTTCCTCGTAGCTGCAAACCTGCTGGAGCTTTTGCAGGTCTTCGACAAAGCCAACGTCTCTGATTCCGTCCGTTATCCCCATGTGCACTCATTCCGTGGTGTCACCAGGCTGACCGGCCCTCATTTAGGTCGACGACAAAATCCGGTATGCGAAATGGAAAGCGGCAGATATCTCAAAGGCGTTCCGTGAAGGACGGAAACCCACTCCTGGACCCGCCAATCAAGCAGGACGAGATAGCCCCGTACCTGATATTACAATCGAGGCCGCATCTCCCGAACCATTTGCCCCCTCGGATTCCGCTAGGGGTTGGCCCGGATCGCCCTCCATATTCGATTCCGATCCATCGAGCCCTGGAAACTGGAGTACAATCGCTGCGTCGGCTACGTTCATCGATACGCCCGCCAGTCCCCCACCCAGTGATCACGATCCAACGGTCAGCGGAGAGCTGGAAGGAGCTTCTGAACAACCTCCTGCTCAGGAGGAATCTCTATTTGGGGACCCTCACGCCGGGGATCCTAATCAACCACATTCTCAGCCCCCCGAGCTCGGATCGACCCTACCAACAGGAGTGACCCCTGCTCATATTGAGACTTACGCGGCTCCAGCTATAGACCCCGCGGTCAATACAACCCCACAACCGCCTATTGAGTCTTACCAACAGATTTCCCCGCCGACACGCCCCGCTGCCATTCCAACACAACAACCACCGCCCCAAGTGATCAGGAACATTCCGCCGCCGCCGCCACCGCCAGCGGCATCCGCGCCTCCTCCCCAACTAACCCCAAAACAAATTACGCAGGCGCAAAAACACTGCCGTTACGCGATCTCGGCGCTCGACTACGAGGACTTTGAGAGGGCGAGGCAAGACTTGCTGGACGCTTTGAAGATAATCGATGGATAGGTTTCCCGTTGTGAGAGAGTCATTTCGACCGTTTTGAAACCTTCCCGTCCTCACCGTTTGATAGACGCAGAGCGGAAGCCGCTGCGCAGCCTGTGGCTTGACACGACATCATCATCTTCTCATTGCGTTGATGCCGTATTCAATAGTAACTTAATGAGCAGTCGGGAAAAGGCCGTCTGTCTTGTTTTTATCCCGTCCAATGGCACGTTTGTATGAAGACCGGAGGGGGGCCGTTGAATGGGAACGCCGCTCGGGTGCCTCCCATCAACGTCCAATCCATCATTGTCTGATCGGCCAATTGAGGAAGAAGAGAAGAACGATGGATGGCTGAGGAGCATCAGGGGGGGCTGCGCGCTGATTGAAATTGAACAAGCAAAACGGACGATTGAAAGACACCGTGCCGAAAAAGCACGCATTAGAACTGACAAGAAAAATTAAAAACCGGAGTGCACGATAAGCAAAAACATAGAAAAACGCCAAAAACGATGAAGGCACCTAGCTGTTATATAGTCATATCGTCCCGAAAGGGTGATGGTCTATGTGTTTGTTTATTTCCAAAAAAAAATCCGGTAGACACGCCTGATACTTCTGATACACGAGGATCCGTGCCAATGCCTTGGAACGACCTAATCCTTGCCGTAGTGTCTTGGTGACATAGGTGTGCGTTGACCGAAAAATCCAGGCCGTTTGCCAAATATAGTGATCCGTCCGACACCACGCTCGAGCATGCTCTTCCACGAGGGAAATCCCTTTTGGTCCGGTGGGACACCCCAGGTGAAAAAATACCCTCCAGTACCATGTGATTCTGCTGCTGTCGGTGGGAGGTCACTTACCTACCGTTTGGTCGTAGGACGCTGTCCAAGCTGGTGGACCCTCTTCCGCTCGAAAAGCCACAGATAGATTATCCCTAACGGGTAGGTTGAATTCAACCGGCGTGGCAGTTGCTCGGTGGCACGCCTAGCGACGCCTCTGGTGTATCGACTAAGAAAGGATCCAGAAGGCATGAACTGAAGGAGACACAACGGAGTCTCAACTGAATGGGTTTGGATCCTCGTCTCTCGGCTTTTCCCCTTCGCTTGCTGGCCTGGTGGTCTTAACGTCAGGCAGGTATAGATCCCATGACGATCCCCAATACCCGATTCGCACAGCCGAGAGTTACTTACTTGGGTACCGAGGTACTCACGCCTTCGTGCTTGCCCATGACCCAACTTAGTTTGTTCCGCCGAGAGATGGATTCAAAGCCGTCAATCCGAACCCGAATGGCGGCGTCTTCCGTCGCCCTTATCGTTTCCTATCCGGTGCCAACGCTGTCAACACTCCCTTCCCCTCCCCTCCCGGGAATCTTTTGAACGCCTGTCAAATGAAAAGGTAGCCGATAGCGGGAGATCCGTCAAAACAAGGATTTCCGCCCTGCATTCTCTCCAGCCGAGCTTCTGAGGCCCGGAGGAAAGTTGGTCAAGAGCAAGCTAGGTGGCGATGTTTCGAGAAACCATCAGGAACTCATCGTCTGACACCACCCTCCCGAGATCCCTGCCGCGCGAGTTTCGCCCACATCAAACGCATATATTTTTTTTCCCCCTTTGCCAGTTCTACCGTGGTTGCGTGGTGCGCGGTTTCATGTATGGGGTATCCGAAACCCCGTGGCTCCCACCAGGCAAGCATGGCAGTTTCATCAAGGGGGCGAGGTGGGACATCCTCCTCCCGCCGCCTCACGCTTGTTTGTTCTTCCAGCAACCGGCGACTCGAGACGAGATTCTATTGTTTTTTTTTTTTGGCGTACCAGTTGCTCCATCAGGGCAGACAATGACACGAAACCCGTCGTCGTGGTGACCTGCACCCAAGAGCAGAACGAAAATCTCGTTTCGGATGATTACCGGAAACTCAGGAAGCGAGTCGAGGGGTCGAGGGGTATCGATCATGTGTGACGTTCTCCATCCCCGCTTTCCCAGACTCCACCGTAGGAAAGGCGAGAGAACTCAGGGACAGCGGGGTAGATAAACCGCCTCTTTTTTTCTCTTCCCTGCCCCTCTGCGGCGAATGCGTGTGTCACATGTATAGAAAAACAAACACGCGTGGGAAGGAGAAGCACAGCGGCGGGATCGTAGGAAATGCCCCTTCTTTTCCCGCTACGATTTTTGTGTACCTCACGATGCTCCATATACATTCCCGAGATATATTCACCATCTCTCTTCCGTCCGGGAACTTAAAAAACTATCCCAGCCACCGCGGGGAGTTTCCTCAGGCCGCCCTCCTCCGTTGTCGATCGGCACCATACCGGATTTAGTCGGATCGAGCCGCGGCTCCGGAACGCCCTGAATAGTACTCGTTGACCGCCGAGGACCCTCACCCGGCTTCCGAATTCATTATTTAATTGATGGCTTTTTGAAACAAGAGTTGAAAAGAGAAAAAAAAAGGGTGAATAGTAGATCTCTCTATTCCCCAGCTGATCGGGTGTCCGCACGAGGGGGTCGACGGCGAAACCTGGTTGTTTCGTTTCCATTTGCAAACGGCTATGGCTATGGCTATACTACTAAGGAAAAAAGGATGCGAGGCGTGCATCACTTCGGCTGGGAGCCTTCGATCGGCTCGGACATCGCAAGGTCAAAAGGTCAGACGGCGTGTGCGCGTTTACGTCCAAAGGTGGATTTCTTTTTGATCGGACCGTGGGTAAGGACGGAATTCGGCCGCGATAGGTACCTGGCACTCGGCTAGCCTCGAATTCTGTCCTACAAGTAAAGATCGCCCATCTGAAACAATGATGGTTGGCGGAGCACAACACCAAACGCCGACATTAATATTAGTACAGGAAACGGGGGGAGGGAGGAACGAAGAACATGATAAGTTAAAGGGCGGTTCACAACAACGGCGTGTCGTATGGGGAAGGAAACTAATCGATAACAGGTCGTGGGAGGAGGGCGTGAAAACGTGTGTAAAACAGAAAGACCGAGAGTAGATGCGAAATAGTCGGGAATAGGGTAGTGTCCGTTGGGTGCAGTGTTTGAAGCGAACGCAGTCTGATGTTACACCTCGATAGCGTGCTAATGATACATATTATAGTCAACCTGTGGGGGTGTCACGGTATTGGGTCGGTTGTGCAGATAGGTGTGCAGACGAGTGAGTGGAGGGCTGAGATGCCGACATTGTGTCATCGGGCGGCGGCATGTGCAAGCCGTTGGATACGGTTTGCACCCGGAGGCCCATGGTATGATGGGGTCGTTTGCGAGGGGGTATTCCCTGCACATCCTAGCGAGAGAACTGTTCATTCAGTAAAGATGAACTTGCGCAGATGCGCTATCGGCGTACCTCAGGGTCTAAAGTGAATTAGAAACGAGGGTCGGTGAGTGGCTTGAATCCTGATTGATGAACGTGCGCGCTAACTACCTTCAATATTTCCATAGGTCCAATCGCGTTTCCGGGCCCGATTTACGGGTAGGTGGGGCATGAAGTCTGGGGCCAGCGGCATAGGTCCCTAAAACAGCTCGGTCACGATCGCGTTGTAGGATACGGATCATGATCATCTACCTGTCTCATAGCTGAGGGGTCACCTGAGCCCATGGTATGACCATTTAGAGTCATCCTGGCGTCTGGCTGCCAGGGCTGCCTGTCGTTATTAGTGGTGGAAAATTGCTGGACGGCCATCTGGGGATTTTGGAAGCTGGGTCCGGGACGATCTTGGCGATCGTTATCCCAGCCGGACAATGGGGAAGTCAACGCGGGACGGTGGGTAGGAGCAAATGATGGGCTGGGGATCGTTTGGTGGGTAGGTAGTGTTGGGGTAAATTGAGTGGGGACGCGTGCATCAGGATGCACCGGAGACCCATTGACGGGTGGGGGAGGGGGATCTTTGCGATCTCAATTTCGGGCAACTTACGTGGCAAGTGAAAAAAAAAACACTTACAGGACAGCATGCTGTGATGATTTGTGCTCATGTATTCCATAAATGAAGAGACTGTTGGGGATAAGCAGGGTTCCAAATGGAGGTAACAATGAACTCACTGAGTTCACCTCTTCGTTCCTCAGCAGCCGCCAGGGCTGCTTGAGCCTTGCGCTCGGCCTCCAACGCTTGATTAAATTTTTGCAGGGCTACATGTGTGTCCTTTCGGGCCATGAAGAGAACACGACGAAGGTTATCTATCTCTTGCTCTACATCATGTGACGCACGGTTAGCAAACGGGAAGCAGGGGGGGAGAAAAAAATGGGGTATCGTACTGCTCACTGCGGCGTCCTTATCCCATGTGGCTATGCGTGAACGAGAGCCTGATTGGGAAGTCATGGCGGAAGATGAACCGTTGTGGTCTTCATCTGTAAAACACAGATCGGATGTGGGTGTCCTGTTTGATAGGTCGGAAGAAGGGAAGGACGGACCTAATAGGCGGGAGGGGTCGTCAGCAAATGACGTTGATGCGCGGGAGTCTTCAGGTGTCTCAGAACGATGGACGTGGATGCCAACGGAAAGCTGCGGGTGATGCTCATTTCCGGGGGACAGACCTCGTAGCCGGGGGTTGTGAGGGATGTTAGTGGTTTGACGTTCGATGAACTTTCGAAGGAAGGGGAAATCTTGGTCATCTGGCATGACATACGGAGGGCCGCGAATCTCTCCCTTTGCGATGAGCATTTCCAAGTGAGCCATGACTTTGTCTTTGAGTTGCTGGTATGACCGACCGGGAGCGGGTTAGATAAAGAGCAAAAAAGGAATGAAGGGGAAAGGGAAAGGATTGGCGGGGAGGCGGAGACGGGTTTTGAAAGGAACGGATCGGTCACGAACCTGAAGCCACTCGTTTAGCTCGATGTGATCCTGGTCCGCCTGAGCGTCATAGTCCTGTCGTCTTCTCGCCTTTCTCCAAAAGCCTTTTGTGAGTTTGAGGGCACTGGTGACGGCGTCGTCGAGGATGCGATAGTGCTCGCTCGCCTGACGGGTGAGAGTGACGGCGAGGACACCGGGTTGAACGCGAAGTTGGAGGACGCAACGGCCGTCCGGTCCCGGGGGAGAGAGGGTACCTTTCGAGCCTTGATTTCCTCTGGTCGCGCCTCTGGAGACGCTGCCAAGTTCTGGCCAGGGGTGGTCGTCTGGTAGCATTGGTATATGATCGAGGCAGACCGAGAGTGGAAGGGGAGGGGGTGGAGACGGAAGCAAGAAGGAGAGAGAGGAAAGAGATGAGAGGGATATTCATGTAATTGACCGATGGCTCGTCCTCCCTCACTCTCTGCACACGATGGGAATTTTCAATCGCACAAAAGGTCCATTTTCCTATTTGTCACCTTGTCCCGCTGTCTACTTGTTCACTTCTTCCATATCAGGCAACTCGGCGCCACAACTCTACCCGGCCGCTTATCCCCCTCCTCCTTCCCACGCTGAATCTCCCCCAGAAAATAGGCACAGGCCAGAACCGGATTTCTCACCGAGATTGCCGGTCCGCACCGGCGCCGACGAACCCTGCAAAAACGTCTCGCCCGGCGGTGGAATGCCGATCAGCGGGGGCTGCCCGCCCGAGTCCCCGGTCAATAACTCTTTCCCTTTGTTATTCGATCGCGAACCGTACAGGTTGACCACCGGTGTCCGTAAGGCGTGAAATGCCGTGACCACCCGCGACAGTTCATCGAGCTACCGGCAACTTAATGAGCGAATACACTCCTGATAGTTAATCGCGACAAGTACCTTCCTCATCATATTCTCCGTCGCTTCCTTCCGTCCGTGGAACTTGTTCGCCAACTTGGTAAACTCCTGCTCCCTCGCCTCCTTCTCCTTCACCTCGTCGTCCTCCCCCTCAACCGCGTCCTCCCATTTCTCCCCCTCAGAGGGCACCGTCGAATGCATCCTTTCCACCGAAAGGTGGTCTGTCTGATGTCCCAGCCCTATGTTCTCCATCGCGACGTGCATGTTGGCGAGTTGAGTCTGAATCTCCCTGATGTTCGCCATATGCGACCACAGATCCTCCTTCCTCGCCTCAAAGTTTGTCCGGTCGTCATGAGCGTAGTCTCCGTCGTCTTGAACTGAGAGTCCAATCAGAGAACCTGCAAATGGATCGTGGAGTGGAGTTCGGCTGGGTGACTGGGACCGGTGATGACTTGTCTCAGCCTCATCTTTTCGTGACGCAACTTCAGGCATCTCGGGGACCGTCCCGGGTCGGTCCGCACCTTGTCCTGGTCTGTGTGAGAGCAGCTCCGCGAGGACGGTGTCATGAGGGGTCGACACAGCTGTCGTCACCCCTCGCCCGAGGGACGGTCTGAACGCTGGAGGTGGTTGAATCTGCTCCTCCGGTGCCTGCCGTCCATGATCGTCTGGAGAAGAGCGCAGATGCTCGTCATCCTCCCGCGCGCGGTCCTTGCTAGCGACTGATTTGTCCTGCGCCTGTTTGAACAAGCTGCCAAACATATGTGACGGAAGGAGAGAGGGATCAAGGAGATCGCCGTTACCTCATCGGGCCGTTCCCCCCAGAGCCACCAAGTCTGACCGCGTTCAAGAAATTCGGAAGATTCCAGACAGAAGATCTAATCTACAAAGAGAGATGTGGCCGCATGCTGCAATCTTCCCTTCCATCTTTCATGGCATTCCAACAACTGCTCATTGACGTCGATCTTTCACTCCTCTTCCGTCGACTCCGGTACCGTATCTTCCAACGTCAGCGCTCCGAACCTTCCACCAAAACTTGCCTTGTTCGGTTCTTCTTCTTCTTCTTCCCCTTCTTCCTCCTCATCTGAAAAATCGCCTTCCTGACTACCTCCTTCGTCCGGTTCCGAACCACGATCTTGTTCAGCCCCCTCTTCCTCACCGTCGCTCTCCGAGTCCACCCCTGCAGCATCATCGCCGCTCGAGATCCAGATTCCGTCCCCCGTTTCACTGAGCACCGACGTATCTGTACCTGGGGGCCAAAATGCCCACCGTACCCTGCCTTCTGCCAATGCGCGGAGAACTGTTTCGAGACACCATCTGTCAGCTGCCGCGAGACATACCGTCACCAAGAGGGTACACCCACTAGCATTCCCCGCACGATTAATATCAGGGCGGCCGGCTTTGGCCGTCACCCAACCCTTCGCGCCTGCATATGCGGTCAGCACATCCATTGCTGTCCAAGCCGGCTCCAGTTCTTTAGATTGGTCTTGAGCCCTGGGTTTTCGCCATGTTCTCTTATCCTCGGTCGGGGAAGTAGAAAGCGCAGGATGGCTGAGGCCAAACACCCGTTCCAACGGCAAAAGCTGCGATGCGTGATAAATACACGCTGAGATCGCCGAAACTTTTGAGATGGGAAGAATTCCGCTCAACACCTGCAACGGAAATACGGCGTGGGTGAGAACTTTCGTGCTTTCGTGACTTGTTGTGATGATTACGAACCTGTGTTTCCATCGGTACAAAGTTTGGCATGACCAAACCAGGGCAATCCACGAGCCGCACATCGGGCGTCCAAAAAAGTGTTTGAAAGTGCTTAGTCTGAAACAACGATCGTCGGAGACTGCCACAGGTTTTCAAAACGCGGGGATGAATTGCCATACCTTCCCAGGCGTTCTTGACGCGCGAACCTTGATTGTACCAAAGAGTGCATTCAGCAGCGAAGACTTTCCAACGTTGGGTTGGCCTAGGTCCCACGGTACCAACAAAGAAGCACATTTTTAGCTTCTTTCAAGAATGAATGGAGCAACCGTGCATTTTCCAATCACCTATCACACCAATTGTCAAAAAGTCTGGTTCCACAACCTCGGCCGAGTCTTGCTTTTCGTCCGATGGTTCTCCATCCTCAGCAGTGGCGTCCAGCGCGCCCGGTCGCGGTGCTACAGGTCCGCCGACGGCCTGCCCGACCTTATCTCCCTGAGCACTGAGAACCGCGTCCCAGTCAACTTCCGCCTTGACTGACGGTTTCCAATGTTTCATCTTGACCTCATCCCGTCGGATCATGTCAGGAGGGCGGAGAAGCTCTTGATGAACTTCACGAAGAGCCTGTACAAGTCGCTCTCGGAATGTGCGGGGTAAGTGGGGTTCGAAACGTTTACTGCGTTTGCTGGTGCCATCTTCATTTGGTCCCAATTCCTTGGGGACGTAGGATTCGACCTGGACGACGCGCACGTGTGGATACCGCTTCGTGAGGTAATCGGACCATGCGTTCGCCCGATCCGGACCCGATATGTCAACCTTGGTGAGAACCAAGATGATCTTGCGGTTCGGGAGTCCGGCAAGATAGGACGCCAGAGACGGAGGGTAGTGAAGGAGGGGACAGCGAGAGTCCAACAGGATCAAAAGGATCTGAGAAATTTCTGAGACTCTCCATCTGGTTGGTTTCTGTTGTCAGAAAGCACGTGGGCCGACGTCATGGGATCTATGACTGACTTACAGTTGTCTCCAGACTTCGAGGTTACGTTCAAAATGTGTAGGCGCACGCGGCATCACAGTTTCGTCCTGGTTGCTCGTTTCACCATCGGAAGGGGATGGTCCGTGATCCACCCATTCTTTGAGAACTTGATCGGTCTGATCAAGCCATTTCTTGAACAACCCCTCCTCGTTCTTCTCGACCTCGTTCTTACTCATGTCGTACCTCCACTTCGGTCTCTTCGGACAGGATAGCTTTTGTGCATCCCCCTCGTTCGACTGATCGAGCTCGTCGGGACTAAATGTGGCAACGGATGGAGGGAGTGGACGAGGTAGCGGTTGTTTAGCAGCTATGAGTCTGGACTTTTCGAGATATGTGGGGGATAGTTTGATGAAAGCCGACTGCAGTTTCCGAGAAGATGCGACAACCTGTGCGTCTACAGTCCCTGCGGCAGCTGATCTCGATGCAAGGTGGCGTCGTTTCCGCTTCGGATTGCGCCCGGCTGGTGGTGGAGGCGATACATCGCCTCGCTTTATCGCACGTTTATCCTGGAGTTGAGCCTTGCGTTGTTTGTTTGAGAAAGGTATCTTGCGTGGCATGAGGGGGTGGTCGGTCAGGGTGAAGAGGTGGGACTGTGGGGAGAGACGATCGCGGTGATCGGGACGATTCTAAATTTGACAGCAAAGCTTGGCAACAGGAGGGGCGGAAAATATCCCCCCCTCGATAGTGTGAGCCGACCATGGCCCCGGTAGCAGGGAGGTAGAGACGGGTCGTCGAGAACCGCAGTTGGTTTATACGTAGATATGGATACAGTCAGCTGACGAGTACTATTTACGTCTGTAACTGAAGAACTGCGGGCAAAAAGGTAACGGCAGCGCACGAATTCGGCTGTTCACGCGTTCAATCGCCACTGTTGAAGAAAAAACCTCCGCGAGGTTGCTGGCCGTACCACGCTCGACAGTTGATTGTACGGTTGCGCGCGGCGTGTCTCATGGGAGGGGAGCGACTCTTACTGACAGATCCCACCCTTGGATCCTCGCGGTACTCAATTACTGCTGCACCGCCGCTGCGCGAATTCCATGTGACAAGTATGCTGCACGTGACTTGCTCGGAGCATCGTCTTCTCTATATCCGCTATATATAGGCGACAGCCTCTAATGTTCACGCCCCCACCCTGTCCTCTCTCCCTTCCATGTCGACCCCAACGCCAGCGAAGAATGTCGTAGTTCTCGGCGGTGGTGGAGCTGGTGTGACCATCGCTCAAGCCCTCTCAAAGAAACTGAACCACGCCGTGTACAACCTCATCCTTGTTGACATGCGTCCGAACATGATTTGGCTTCCCGCCGGTGCCAGGATGGTGGTCACAAGTGACGAGGCGTTTACGGATACGGTATGATTTCCTGCCACACTGTGCTGGATCAGCAGTCTAGAACTCTCCACCCCGCAGGCCGTGTTTCCGTACGACAAGGTCTTCTTGGAGGGAAAGGGAACGTTCAAACTGGTACATCACTTTTTCGCGATTTTTCTCATTGTGGTAACCGCAAAACAGGGTAAAGTCGTGGCGATAAACGAGGCTGGTACGGATCAGCGTGGTGGACAACTCGCATTTGATAACGGGGAAACATTAAACTACGAAGGTGGGTCGCCGGTACCCCATACTTGTTCGGCTCATTCAATTCATCCAACGTCGATCTAGTCCTTGCCGTGTGTATCGGTTCACATTGGCCGGGACCACTTAATTTCCCCAGTTCAAGGGAAGAGCTAAACAAGTTCGTCGGGGAATGGCGCTCCAGGTTCAAGGCGGCTAAGGATATTCTCTTGGTCGGCGCCGGCGCAGTGGGACTGGGTATGATATCCAACCTCCTTCCCACCTTCTTACTCAATGGTGTCGCCATTCAGAGCTCGCGGGAGAGTTGAGAGATGAATACCCTGTAAGACCTTTCCACTCGTTACCAAAAGACCTCAGTCGCCTGATCGGTTCTACTCTACAGACTAAAAAGATTACCATCATTCACAGTCATACCCTTGTCCTCAACCAGACGTACCCCGTCAAGTTCCGCACGATGGTTGGGGCCCAGTTCAAGGCCAGGAACATCGAGTTCATCCTGAACGATATCGTAGAGTCCTTCCCAGAATCAGACTCTGGTGAAGTCGGTCTCAAGTCTGGACAGAAAGTCCAAGCCGACTTGATAGTGAGTCTCCTCGCTCAGATGCAGCCCGATTGTTTTCAACTCTCGTCGATCAGGTACGAACATCAGGACCACGACCGAACACAGAATTCCTTGCGTCATCTCTTGGCGCAGACGTCCTTACTGAGCAAAAGCACGTTCGTGTCACTCCCCAGCTCCAGGTCATCGGTCACCCATCGGTGTTTGCTGCTGGCGATATCATGGACTGGCCTGAAGAGAAGCAGTTTGGGAAGACGATTGACCAAGCTCCGGTAGTGGCTGAAAATATGGTCAGCTACCTCGCGGACAAACCGCTCAAGAAGAAGTACAGCGGGGCGCCTGAAGCAATCTTCCTAACAAACGGAAAGGTCCGAGTCTCAGCACTTTTTTTTTCCATCAACGTATCTGATCGTTTCCGACGCCACCCACAACAGTCGTCTGGTGCGGCATATTTGCCTTTCCTGTGGGGAATTGTTCTCGGACCGTGGTTTGCTCGAATGGTCAAGTCGAAAACGCTTATGCTCGAGGCCGTGCGTTCCAAGATGAGCCCGAGCCAGTGATGTTCCGTCACGGTGTCTTTCTAGTATACGTCAGCTGTCTCATCGACAGTGTGTAAATATAGAGTGTGACAGCCACCCCGACATGGTCGAAACTGCGCTATACCCTAATAGACGATGATGACACGAAGGACGAACGTTGGTAGCTTGGAGCGTAGAAAAGCCCGACAGTCACTAACATGTCCGTTTTTCTTTTGCACCGTACCCGTCGACACCGACTAGCCGTTGAGGACGATTGATACCTGAAGCTGCGCGCGATCCAGAAGCCATCCGTATCCAAGCTGGATTACTTGTTCATTTCAAATGCCTTTCCGGGAGAGGTGTTCTCACCCCCCTCTCCAAGACCGCGATCTCGGCAACCGTCGGTGCACTCGGACATGTCTTTGGGCTCCCATCCTAGCTTCACGAACGAACGGTTTGCAACGATTTCGTCCGAAAACTCTGGCAATAAGAGGTCGAGAGGATCGAGAGAGGATAACTTCACCATCAAGCATGGCAGCCGTCACCACTCCTACGACCCAGAGAAGGCACCGTATCCACTTTCATATGACAGGGAGTTTATTGGGTTGTGAGTGCTTTTCTGCTTTCGTTTTCAACATTGGCTTGAGCACATCTGAACCGTTGTCTGTGGGAGAGAGAGAGAGAGAGAGAAGGAGAACCGTGAGCTAACTGTACTATTACAGGGACCTGCTGGACTATGCATTTCTACGGTCCGTCGCAAGGACTTCGGCGGTCGACTTCAGAGTACCTCCAACG
>Ga0307515_10016027_pt1 | contig 13756 bp, 14 predicted proteins | sample 17_EM_MG_FD_194513 | JGI IMG/M metagenome (GOLD analysis project Ga0307515, IMG submission 194513) | Populus trichocarpa ectomycorrhiza microbial communities from riparian zone in the Pacific Northwest, United States - 17_EM | ecosystem: Host-associated > Plants > Roots > Unclassified | place... | reverse complement strand
TGGGGCGGCCGCGCTTTCTATATCGAGACCCCGACCTGGGCGGAGCTGAAGCCGGTGCCGCTGATCAAGGGGCTGACGGTGGACCGGTCCGTCATCCATGCGGATGTTGCCGGCGAGATCGTCGAGCCTTCGGAACGTGTTGCAGGTTTCGAGATCGGGACGGAGAACTATCAGCGGCTGCTCACCTTCATCGAGGCAAGCTTCACGCCGGCGGACGGCCGGATCGAGGCGATTCCGGACACCGCCTACGGCCCGAACGACCGATTCTTCGAAGCCAATGGCTGGTTCAGCGCGGCCGTCGGCTGCAACACCTGGACGGCAAAGGCGCTTCGCGAAGCCGGTTTGCGCACGGGCTGGTGGAATCCGCTGCCGGTCTCGCTGACAACATCGCTTTCGCTTTACAATTGAAATGTCTCATTATTTACGCGCTCAGGCAGTTATGCGTGAGCTGCATGGCTGCCATGCGGATCGATTTTATTGACCGGCTTGTGCTGCATCGCAGCACGTTTCGTTGTAAAAATGCGGCTCGCCTCCCGTGCCGGGTTCCTCCCAAGACCTGCCGCGCGGGGAGTTCGTCTTCAAGGAGAATCAACCATGATCATTGGCAGAAAAGTGCCGTCCGTTACGTTTCGCACGCGCGTTCGCGACGAAGCTGTCGGCGGCGCCAACCCGTTCCGCTGGCAGGACGTTTCGTCCGCTGATTATTTCGCCGGCAAGCGCGTCGTTCTGTTCTCGCTGCCAGGCGCCTTCACGCCGACCTGCTCGACCTTCCAGCTTCCCGATTTCGAAAAGCTGGCCGGCGATTTCCGCGCCGAAGGCATTGACGAAATCTACTGCATCTCCGTCAACGACGCCTTCGTGATGAATGCCTGGGGCAAGTCGCAGAATCTCGAAAACGTCAAGCTCATCCCGGACGGTTCAGGCGAATTCACCCGCAAGATGGGCATGCTCGTTTCCAAGGATAATCTCGGCTTCGGCATGCGCTCCTGGCGCTATGCCGCTGTCATCAATGACGGCGTCGTTGAGCAGTGGTTCGAGGAAGAAGGCTACCGCGACAACGCCGACAGCGATCCCTATGGCGTCTCAGCGCCGCAGAACATCCTCGGTGCGCTGCAGTCGCAAAAGATTGCCGCCTGAGTTGAGACAGGTCTGACTATGATGTAATCCGGTGCCGGGCCTGTTTGGTCTGGCGCCGGATTTTTTTGTTGTTACAGTGGCATGAATGAATTTTGAGGCTTGCAGAATGCCCTATCGCTCGACCCAGATCCTGTCTCCCGGTCCTACAGACAAGACACCGCTCCACACCATCGCGCTTGCCCATGACCAGCGGCATCTGCGCCGCAAATTGCTGCACCTCGACAATGACGACGTGGTGATGCTCGACCTGAAGGAGGCCGTCATGCTCGCAGACGGCGACCTGCTGGTGCTCGACAGCGGCGACTATGTACGCATCGCTGCCGTCGAGGAAACGCTCTACGACATCCGCCCGCGCGACCCGCTGCACCTGATCGAACTTGCCTGGCATCTCGGCAATCGCCATCTTCCGGCGGAAATCAGGCAGGACCGGATCCTGATCCTGCGTGATCCGGTGATCAAGGCGATGCTGGAAGGTCTGGGCGCCACTGTTGCCGAGGTGACCGAGCCGTTCCAGCCGATGCGCGGTGCCTATCACGGTTCAGGCGGGCACTCCCACGGGCATGGCGGCCATCATCACGCCCATGACTGAACGGGCCGACACACAGGCCTTGCTCAGGCTGGTTACATGGATGTCGCCGGCCTTTCCGATCGGCGCGTTTTCCTATTCCAGCGGACTTGAGCAGGCGGTTCATGATGGTCTGGTCGCCGATGCGCCGGGGCTTTCCCGTTGGCTGAAGGCTTTGATCGAGCATGGGTCGAGCTGGAACGATACGGTGATGCTGGCGGAGAGCTATCGGGCCTTTGACGATCCAACGAGACTGGAAGCCGTGCGGGAACTGGCGGAAGCGCTGGCCGGGTCGCGCGAACGCCATATGGAGACGACGCTGCAGGGCGAGGCCTTTCTGACCGCTGCGGCCCACTGGCCGCATTCGGTGCTTGCAACGCTGACCGGTGTCGTCGCCTATCCCGTCGCTATCGGCGCGGTTGCAGGCGCGCATCGCACCGGGCTGGAACCGGCCTTGGCCGCCTATCTGCATGCAACCGCGTCCAATCTCGTCTCGGTGGCGATCCGCTGCGGTGTCACGGGCCAGACGCATGGGGTCGGTGTACTTGCCGCGCTTGAGCCGGTGATCGCCGCGGCAGCGACAAGGGCGGCGAGAAGTACGCTGGACGATCTCGGCTCCGCCACCATTATCGCCGATATTTCGGCGCTGCGTCATGAGACACTGCATTCGAGATTGTTTCGATCATGACGCTTGTTGCTGGATATTTTGCTGTCGGCGTGACCTTCGCGCTCGCGTTAGCCTTCTTTCCAGCACTCGTTTTGGGCCCTCGTCCCCTTGGTTTTTCCCCTTTGCGCGTTGAAAGTGAAATCCTGCGCTTTATTACGGGAGTCAACATTTGGAATGATGATCGGAATGACGGGTTTTCTCTGAAAACTTCGGTTTTGCCGCTGGTCGCCGGCATGCTTCTTTTTGGATTTTGGACGGCATGCAAGCTGAGCGGATTGGTGGAAGTGCCGACGAAGCCAACCATCACGGGAGCCTTTTTCGCGGCCCTGTTTTTGCTCAGGGCCGTACTTGGTCTGATGGAAGGGTTCTCGCAATTTTATATGCCGGAGAAGCCCAGCAATTTTCTTGATCGCAACATCATGTCTCCGATATTTCTTGTTCTTAGTATTTGTTTCATCATACTCACGATTGGACACCCCTCATGAAATCAGCAAATGGTCCGCTTCGCGTCGGCATCGGCGGTCCGGTCGGCTCCGGCAAGACCGCGCTGACCGACAAGCTATGCAAGGCGATGCGCGAGAGATATTCCGTCGCCGTCGTCACCAACGACATTTACACCAAGGAGGATGCCGAGGCGCTGGTGCGCATGCAGGCGCTGCCATCCGACAGGATCGTCGGCGTCGAGACCGGCGGCTGCCCGCATACCGCGATCCGCGAGGACGCCACGATCAACCTGCAGGCCATCGCTGATCTCAACCGCCGCATTCCCGATCTCGACGTGATCTTCATCGAATCCGGTGGAGACAATCTGGCCGCGACCTTTTCGCCCGATCTTGCCGATATCACCATCTATGTGATCTCCGTCTGCCAGGGCGAGGAAATCCCGCGCAAGGGTGGGCCGGGCATCACGCGCTCGGATCTGCTGGTGATCAACAAGAAGGATCTTGCGCCCTATGTCGGCGCCGATCTCGACGTCATGGAACGGGACGCCACGCGCATGCGCAAGGAACTCCCCTTCGTGTTTTCCGACATGAAGCGTGGTGACGGCATCGAGCGGATCGTCGAGTTTCTGACAGTCGAGGGCGGGCTTTAGCCGTCACGACGTCTCAATGAAAACGCCCGGCCGCATTGTTCATGCGGCCGGGCGTTTTCATTTGATATGCTCGGCCTATTCGGCCGCGAGCGCGGGATGGTGGATGACGTTGCCGCCGCGCTTCGGTCCTTCCAGCTTGTCCAGCCGCTGCTGCAGCTCGTCGATCGTCTTGCTCTGGTCGGTGACGATTTCCGTCAGCGCTTCGTTCTCCAGAACCTCCAGTTCCTCGTCCTTCTTGCCGACCATGCGGCCGAAGAGCCAGCCGAGCAGCCGCGATACGTCATCCATGATCAGGAAGAACGACGGCACGACGAGAAGCGACAGGACGGTCGAGACGATGATGCCGCCGATAACCGCGATCGCCATCGGCGCGCGGAACGAGCCGCCCTCGCCGACACCGAGCGCGGACGGGATCATGCCTGCCGACATGGCGATCGAGGTCATGATGATCGGCTGGGCCCGCTTGCGGCCGGCCTCGACCATGGCCTGAACACGTCCCATGCCATGACGCTTCATCTCGACCGCGAAATCGACCAGCAGGATCGCATTCTTGGTGACGATGCCCATCAGCATCAGCACCCCGATCATGACTGGCATCGAAAATGCGTTACGCGTGAGAATAAGTGCCACGGCGACGCCGCCGATGGCAAGCGGCAGGGACAGGAGGATGGTGAACGGCTGGATCACATCCTTGAAGAGCAGGATGAGGACGACCAGAACCATCAGCAGGCCGAGCAACATCGCGTTGCCGAAGCTCTGCATCATTTCGCTCTGGATCTTCGCGTCTCCGCTTTCGGCAAGCCGCACCGTCGCCGGCAGTTTCGTTTCATCGACGATCCGCTTGAATTCCGCGGTCGAAGTATCGAGCGCGGTCCCCTGCGGCACATCCGAGCCGATGGAGGCCACGCGGTTGCGGGCGTTGCGCAGGATCGAGCTCGGGCCTTCCGAGTAGCTGATATCGGCGACGCTATCGATCGGAACGGTCGCGCCCGACGCGGTCTTCACCTTCAGGGCGCCGATCGCCCGCAGGTCACGGCGGACGTCAAGCGATGTTTGCACCCGGATCGGGATGAGCCGATCATCGAGCGAGATCTTGGTGAGTGCTGCATCGACATCGCCGGTCGTGGCAACGCGGATGGTCTGCGATATCTGCTGCGGCGTAATGCCAAGGCGGGCGATTTCATCCTTGCGCGGGTGAATCTGGAGTTCCGGCCGGGGGAGGGCGCCCTCCGAGCTGACATTGGAGAGGATCGGCGAGGCGCGCAGCTTGCCTTCCAGCAGGCCGATGGCTTCATTCAGGTCGTCTTCGTTCGACGACAGGAAGTTGAAGGTCAACTCGCGCTCGCCGCGATCGTTCAGCTTGGTGATGCGGACATCGGGAATACCGCGCAGGTTGGCGAAGATGTCCTTCTCGACATCCCACTGCGGACGGGTGCGGCCATCCATCTGCATCTTGGGCATATATTGCCCGATGAGCGGAAGACCACCGAGGCCCTTGTTCACCAGGGTCTTCAGCAGGGAATGATCGATCTTGCCAAGGATGATGCGAACCGTTGCACGGCGCAGTTCGAGATCGCCTTTCGGCGATGCGCCGCCGAGGATGAACACGCTGTCGACACCATCGACATCATGCACGGCATCATAGATTCGGGCTGTCGTCGCATCCGTTTCTGCAAGCGTGGCATTCGGCGGCAGTTCGACGGAAAGAACGACGCGCGAGCTGTCGTCCGGCGGCATGAAGCTGCCCGGTACCTGGGCCATGAGATAGAGCGATCCGACCAGGAATGCGAAGGCAGCCAGCATCGTCGCGTAGCGCATGTACCAGCGCGTTGTCGTGGTGGTGACCAACCGCGTGTAGGCCTTCATCAGGCGGCCGTCATTGTCATGATGATCGTCGACGCCGTCTTCGGGTCGCATCAGATAGGCTGCCATCAGCGGGGTTATCAGGCGCGCCACCAACAACGAGAAGAAGACGGAGAACGCAACCGTTAGGCCGAACTGGATGAAATACTGGCCGGCGATGCCCGGCATGAACGATACCGGTACGAAGACGGCGATGATCGTGAAGCTCGTGGCGATGACCGCCAGCCCGATTTCGTCGGCCGCATCGAGCGAAGCCCGGTACGGTGTCTTGCCCATCTTGATATGCCGGGCGATGTTCTCGATCTCGACGATCGCGTCGTCGACCAGAATACCGGTTGCCAGTGTCAAGGCGAGGAAGCTGACGAGATTGAGCGAGAAGCCCATCAGGTCCATGATCCAGAATGTCGGGATCGCGGACAACGGGAGTGCAACGGCGGCAATGAAGGTGGCTCGCCAGTTTCTCAGAAACAAAAGCACGACGAGGACGGCAAGGATCGAACCTTCGAGCAGTGTGTGCAGCGCTGCTTCATAGTTGCCGTAGGTGAAGTAGACGGCATCGTCCACCATCGCGATATTGACTTCAGGATGGGCGGCACGGACCGTGTCGAGGCTTTTCGCTACCGTTTCGGCGACCGAGACTTCGCTTGCTCCCTTGGAACGGAAGACGGCAAAGGTGACCGACGCATCGCCGTTGAAGCGCGAGAAGGATTTCTGCTCCTCATAAGTATCGGTGACGGTGCCGAGATCCGACAGTTTCACGAAACGGCCATTGGGCAGGGCGATCGTCGTATCGGCCAGTTGCGCCACGTTGCGCGCATCGCCGAGCGTGCGGATGGTCTGCTCGTTGCCGCCGATCTGGCCGCGGCCGGAGCCAAGATCGACGTTGGTGCTGCGCAGCTGATTGTTGACATCGGGCGCGGTGATGCCGAAGGAATCGAGCTTGCTCGGGTCGAGCTCGACCTTGATTTCCCGGTCCGATCCGCCGTAACGGTCGATCCGGCCAACGCCGGGCTGGCCCTGCAGCGCGCGCTTGATGGTGTCGTCGACGAACCAGGACAGTTCCTCGAGCGTCATGTCCGGCGAGGTTACGGAGAAGGTCTGGATCGCCTGGCCTTCGACATCGATCTTGGTGACGACCGGTTCCTCGACATCGGCGGGCAGATCGCTGCGGATGCGGTCGATGGCGTCCTTGGTGTCCTGGACGGCTTCTTCGGTCGGCTTTTCGATGCGGAAGACGATACTCGTGACCGACTGTCCGTCCGTTACGGTCGACTGGATTTCGTCAACGCCGGCAATCGATGCAACGGCGTCCTCGACCTCCTTCGTCACTTGCATTTCCAGTTCCGACGGCGAGGCGCCGTTCTGGGTCACCGTGATGGCGACCACCGGAACGTCGATGTTCGGGAACTTCGTGATCGGCAATGCGTAAAACGATTGGATGCCGAGGAAAAGCAGAAGCGCAAAACCGAGTATCGGTGCGATGGGATTTCGGATGGACCAGGCGGAAAAGTTCATCGCTATGACCTCGATCAGTTCGATACGGTTTCGGCGTCTGCAAGTACGGGCTTGATGCGATCACCATCCCGCACGAAGGCGCCGGCCTTGGTGATCACCCGGTCACCCTGCTTGAGGCCTGTCCGGATCTCGATATATCCGTTGTCCTGTATGCCGGTTTCGATCTTGGCAACGTGGGCCACGTCGCCTTCGACCTTTCGGGTGACCATGCCGTCCTTGGTATTGGTGACCGCCGAGAGCGGCAGGACGAGCGCCTCTTTCTCGGTGACGATGATCTGCGCTCTGGCATACATGCCGACGCGGGCTTTTTCCGGTTCCAGCAGGCTGATATAGACATTGCCGAGGCGGGTCTGCGTGTCGATCACCGGCGAGATCAGCCGGATCTTGCCGTCGATCTGCGTCTTGCCGTCCGCGAGCGTTATTTTTGCCCTCTGGCCGATCTCCAGTTTTGGCAGATCGGTCTCGATGATATCGGCCTTCATTTCCACGGCGCCGTCGCGAATGATGGTGAATAGGGGCTCGCCGGTACCATTGGCGATCGCCCCGACCTTGGCCGTCCGGGCGGAGACGACGCCGGCCACCGGCGTCTTCACGTCTGTGCGGGCAAGACGCAGATCGACATCGGAAATCTGGGCATCGACAACCTTGATATCTGCCTGCGCAACGGAGACCAGTTGTTCGGAAGACCTGACACGTGCAAGGGCGACTGTAGCCGCGGCCTTTTCTTGATCGCGCTGCGCCGTCGACATCGAGCCCGCATCGGCCAGCTTTTTCGATCGCTCGCTGACGCGGAGGGCTTCCTCGGCATTGGCTTGGGCCTCGGCGAGTTGCGCCTGATACTGAGCGAGAGAGGCGTTGGCCTTGGCAAGGCTCGCCGCATACTGGCTTTTCTGCAGCAGGAGCATGTCCGGGTTCAATGTGGCAAGCGTACTCTCGGCCTCGACATGGTCGCCGACATCGGCGTTCAGCGTGCGGATGGAAAGTCCATCGACCAGCGGGGAGACATAGGTCTCGTCCACGGCTTTGACGGCGCCGGTTGCCACGACCCGATCGACGATGGGTTTCATTTCTACCTGGCTGACGACGATGGACGGCAAGGCCTGTTCGGTTTTCGGCGCGACGGCTTCTTCCGCAAATGCGGTACTCGACAGGAAGGCCAGCAACAGGGCAGTGGAAACACCAAACGCAAACGTCTTGTTACGGGCCATCGGCTCACTTTCCTCGAATTCCGGATAAATCAGTTTACTGACGCCGCAGGCCTTCAAGGAAGGATTTGTCGTCGTCACCTGCTGGAAGGGAAGGAAATCTCGCCTCAGTCTTGCCGAGCGATAAATTTTCCCCCGCATCCTCCTCAAAAATGCCTCGGGCTCTATTTAGTTAGGCCCTTTCGGCTATGCAAGATGATACAAAAAAACAATGGTGCCTCATTATTTTATTTGTTGAATGCCATCAATGCAATTTCTGATTTATGTTGTTTTGTTGCGGAGAAGTGTTTTCCAAGTGTTGCAAATGAGAAACGCGCGGGGCCAACCGCGCGTTTCTTGTTCAAAAAAAACGATTATAACAGTCTACTTAAGAGCAGCGTCGGTGATCTCGTGGGTGAAGGCGCCGACTGGCTCCTTGGTGATGACCGGATCGGATCCGCCCTTCATCAGCGAGGCGACGGTCCGCTTGTAGTCGGCCTCATCGAGCGCACCGTTCGAGCCGGCGGTCAGCTTGGCCACTTCGCCCATCATGCGTTTCTGGTGCATTTCCGTCTGCGCACCGGTCGAATCGTTTTCAAGAACGATGCCGGCCGCTTCATCCGGATTGGTTTCCGCGTACTTCCAGCCCTTCATGGAAGCACGGACGAACTTGACCATCTTTTCCTTGAAGGCCGGGTCCTTGAGCTTGTCTTCAAGGACGTAGAGACCGTCTTCCAGAGTGGCGACGCCCTGGTCCTCGTATTTGAAGGTCACGAGGTCTTCCGGCTTGATACCGGCATCGATGACCTGCCAGTATTCGTTGTAGGTCATGGTCGAGATGCAGGCTGCCTGCTTCTGGATCAGAGGATCGACGTTGAAGCCTTGCTTCAGCACGGTGACGCCGTCCGGGCCGCCGTCCGTCTTCAGGCCCAGCTGGCTCATCCAGGAGAGGAACGGATATTCGTTGCCGAAGAACCAGACGCCGAGCGTCTTGCCCTTGAAATCGGCAGGCGAGGCCACACCGGATTCCTTCAGGCAGGTGAGCATCATGCCCGAGGACTTGAATGGCTGGGCGATATTGACGAGCGGCACGCCCTTTTCGCGGGTGGCGAGCGCTGATGGCATCCAGTCGACGACCACATCGGCGCCGCCGCCGGCAATCACCTGCGGAGGGGCGATATCCGGGCCGCCTGGCTTGATCTCGACGTCGAGGCCTTCGGCTTCATAAAAGCCCTTGTCCTTGGCGACATAGTATCCGGCGAACTGGGCCTGCGTGACCCATTTCAATTGCAGGACCACCTTGTCGGCAGCGATCGCCTGGAATGCGGACAGCGAAAAGGCGCTTGCCAGCAGCAAGGATGCAAGTTTCGTCTTCATGTCAGTTCCCTCTTTTTTGTTATGCCTCTCCAACCACGAAAAGGCGGGCCTTCCGTTTCGCCTGCCCACCGTGGGCAGGCTCTTTCTCAGACCGTCCGGGCGTTTCGCACGGACGGGTGCCAGAACGTGACGGCGCGCTCGATGAGCGCCACGATCCCGTAAAAGGCGGAGCCAGCCACCGCCGCGACGGCGATCTCGGCCCAAACCATGTCGACATTCATGCGCCCCACTTCGGTGGAGATCCGGAACCCCATGCCGACGATCGGGGTGCCGAAGAACTCGGCGACGATGGCGCCGATCAGCGCCAGCGTCGAGTTGATCTTGAGCGCATTGAAGATGAAAGGCCATGCCGCTGGAAGCCGTAATTTGACCAGCGTCTGGAACCATGTCGCGGCATAGGTCCGCATCAGGTCCTTTTCCATCGAACTCGTGGCCGCAAGCCCGGATACCGTGTTCACCAGCATCGGGAAGAAGGTCATGATGACAACCACAGCGACCTTCGACTGCCAATCGAAGCCGAACCACATGACCATGATCGGCGCGACGCCGATGACCGGCAGGGCGGAGACGAAGTTGCCGAGCGGCAGCAGGCCCTTCTGCAGGAAGGGCGAGCGATCGATGGCGATGGCAACAAGGAAACCGAGACTGCAACCCAGCGCATAGCCGATGATGACCGCCTTCAGGAAGGTCTGGCGGAAATCGGCCCAGAGGATGGGAAGCGAGTGGATCAGCCGGGTCCAGATCATCGAGGGCGGCGGGAGCAGGACGGAGGGAACGTTGAACCCGCGCACGAGGCCTTCCCACAGAACAAGGATGCTGATGCCGAACAGCAGGGGGACCGCGAGGCGAACAGCCCTGTTGGCCGACCGGTCCCTGAACTTCTGGCGGACAAGCCATTCGTTGGTTGCCCAGGCGGCAAGCCAGAATACGATGGCACCGAGGATGAAGCTGGAATTCATGGCTTGATCCCCATGCGCTTGAGGACGGCGGTGTGGGCAAAGCCGACGATGATCACCAGAGTTGCGGCGAGTGCCGCCGCCATGAACAGGGCCGACCAGATCTGCACCGTCTGGCCATAATAGGAACCGGCCAGCAGGCGTGCGCCGAGCCCGGACACGGCGCCGGTCGGCAATTCGCCGACGATGGCGCCGACCAGCGAGATGGCGATAGCAACCTTCAGCGAGGTGAAGAGATAGGGCATCGATGACGGCCAGCGCAGTTTCCAGAAGGTCTGCGACGGGCTGGCATAATAGGTGTGCATCAGGTCAAGCTGGATCTGTTCGGGGCTGCGAAGCCCTTTCACCATGCCGACGACGATCGGGAAGAAGCTGAGATAGGTGGAGATCAGCGCCTTCGGCAGCAGGCCGGAAATGCCGACTGCATTCAGCACGACGATGATCATCGGGGCGATGGCGAGGATCGGAATGGTCTGGCTGGCGATGACCCAGGGCATCAGCGACCGGTCCATCGCCCGATTGTGGACAATGCCGACAGCCAGCAGGATGCCAAGCACGGTGCCGATGCCGAAGCCGAGCAGCGTTGCCGAGAGCGTGATCCAGGCATGATAGACGAGGCTGCGCTTGGAGGTGATCGGCATCAAGAATGTCGTATTCCAGATTTCGGCGATCACCTGATGCGGGGCCGGCAGCACCGGCCGTTGCTGGAACATGGTTTTCGGCAGGATTTCGGAGAAGGTGATTTCGGTTCCTGCGCGGGCAGCCGTATCGCGTTCGAACGGCGCATTGAGGAAGATGACCGCGACATACCAGATGACGAGCAGGGCAAGGAGAATGACCCCCACGGGCATAACCCTGTCATTGAAGAAGCTCGGCTTTTCCATGCTCAGGCCTTCCCCCCGGTTGGTAGCATCATCAACCCCATCGATACGATGCCGAGAGCAACGCCGGCCAGTTGCGGCAAGGTCAGCCGCTCGCCGAAGACGGCAAAGGCGATGACATTGATCAGAAGAAGCTGGGCAATGGCCGAGGCCGAGATCGCAAGCCCGAGCCCGCCCTCGCGCATCAGCCGCACCATCATCAGGTTGCCGATGCAGTAGAGACCAAGGGAGAAGAGCAGGATCAGGATGTTGTTGCTGGACACGTAGTAGCGCGACGCCGTCGCGGCGCTGAGGAAGATGGCCATGGAGGCTGCGAGCCAGAGGATGAAGCTGGGATTCATGATAGGCACCTCGCCGTGCCGTAGCACCCCCCTCTGTCCCTCCGGGACATCTCCCCCTCAAGGGGGGAGATTGGTCGCACCCTTAGTGCCTTCCTTACAAAGGCGGTAAAGGAAAAGAATGATCTCCCCCCTTGAGGGGGAGATGTCACGAAGTGACAGAGGGGGGTATGCCAAGGCGCAATCGATCTACTCATCATAGCTATGCCCCGCTCTCAGGCCTTCGCGCACCCGGCTGGCGATTTCCAGGAACTCGGGGCTTTCGCGGATATCGAGCGGACGCTCCTTGGGAAGCGTCGATTCGATGATGTCGGTGACGCGGCCGGGCCTTGGGCTCATGACGACGATCTTGGTGGAGAGGTAAACGGCTTCCGGGATCGAGTGGGTGACGAAGCAGATGGTCTTGTTGGTCCGGTCCCAGAGTTTCAGGAGTTGTTCGTTCAGGTGATCGCGGACGATTTCGTCCAACGCGCCGAAGGGTTCGTCCATCAGCAGCAGGTCGGCGTCGAAGGCGAGAGCGCGGGCGATGGAGGCGCGCTGCTGCATGCCGCCGGAGAGCTGCCAGGGGAATTTCTTGCCGAAGCCGGTGAGGTTGACGAGATCCAGCGTGCGGTCGATGCGGGCTTTCTGGTCGGCGGCGCTGTAGCCCATGATCTCCAGCGGCAGGGCGATGTTCTTTTCGATGGTACGCCAGGGATAAAGCGCGGCTGCCTGGAAGACATAGCCGTAGGAGCGGTTCTTGCGGGCATCTTCGGGCGTGGTGCCGTTGACGGTGATCGAGCCGGAAGTGGGTTTTTCCAAGTCTGCAATGACGCGCAGGAAGGTGGTCTTGCCGCAGCCGGAAGGGCCGATGAAGGAGACGAAATCGCCCTTGTTGACGTCGAGATTGACGCCCGTCAGCGCGTTGACAGGACCGTCATTGGTCTCGAAGGTGAGGCCGAGATCGCGGGCCGAAACGACGGATGCTGGTTTGGTTGTCATTATGTCCGGTGCGCTCCGCCCTGAATGCCATTGGCTGGAAGTTTGCTGTGACGTCATTCGGCTCTCTGTCTTGGATAGTCGTACTTCATATTTTTCGAATGAGGTATGCTGCCGGTGACGTTGCCGTCGAGGAGATGGGAAAATGTTGCAATCATCGAAACCAACCTGCCGGATTGTCCGTCCCGGCCAGACCTATGACGGCAAGCAAGGGTTCAGCTATTTCGAGGGAGTTTCGGCGGAAGCCGTCGGATCGACCGGCATCTGCATGCATCTTCTGACGATCCCACCGGGCGGCCGGGCCAAGGCGCATAAACACGAGACCCATGAAACGGCGATCTACATGCTGTCCGGCGAGGCGCATACCTGGTTCGGCGAACGGCTGGAGGAGCATGTGATCGTGCGGGCAGGGGAGATGTTCTACATTCCGGCCGGCGTGCCGCATCTGCCGGCCAACCTGTCGGACCAGCCCTGTTCGGCGGTGATTGCGCGGACAGATCCGAACGAGCAGGAGAGTGTCGTTCTGTTGCCGGAACTGGAAGCCCTGGTTCCGCTGTAACATGAATGTTGCCTCAGCAGGCCTGTCGTGCCGCTCTTTGCCTGCCGGCCGGCGACAGAGCGATGTGCTGACTTGGGCGCGGCTCACTTGCATTTCTTCAAAGGTCCCCAACGTGTTCCGTCTTCGAAGGCGATGGTATAATCCTTGCCTGTTCGCAGAATTTCGACGCTATCTTCCGTCTCTCCGCCTTCGCCTTCTTCGGCGCACGACACCGCCGCGGTGAAGGAATCCCCCTTTTTCGTGACCGTGCCCTTGAATGCACAATAGGAAGCCGCTGTCGTGATGCCTTCGTCCGTCAGCAGAAAGAAGTCGTCTGACCCGGTCGACTCGCCGCTCTTGGCATAGGCACAGCCGTCCTTGTTGCCATAGGCACCGTCAAGGAAAGTTTGCTGCGCCAAGGCCGGTATGGCCATTGCGACGCTGGCAAAAAACAGCAAAACAATATGATTTGCCGCTCTCACCCTCACACCCCGCTTGCCGGAATGCCGGTGCGCTGGACCTTGCGCGGCGCGGTAATGTCTTTCCAGGTCGAGAGCGCCTTGTTGACGGCGGTAAAGGGTTCGCGGCTGACGAATTTGCCCTGGCCTTCGCGCGTCTTGATCGTCGATTCCTCGATGACGACCACGCCGCCCGTCAGGGTGTA
>Ga0307515_10016026_pt1 | contig 13756 bp, 16 predicted proteins | sample 17_EM_MG_FD_194513 | JGI IMG/M metagenome (GOLD analysis project Ga0307515, IMG submission 194513) | Populus trichocarpa ectomycorrhiza microbial communities from riparian zone in the Pacific Northwest, United States - 17_EM | ecosystem: Host-associated > Plants > Roots > Unclassified | place... | reverse complement strand
CTGAGCGGCTCGGCGGTACAGAGGTAGAATTGGGGCCTCTACGGCGACGAATTCCTCTTAACGTCGCGCGTGTATAAGGAGCTAAAGATCTCATAACTTATAGAGTAGGCTTTTCTCTATAATTTGGTGTGATTTTTATGTCGATAGGTATTGTAGGAGGGTAGATTAATTTCGTTAAAGTTAATGAGGTCTCTTATATAAATGGTGTTTAGGTTTTCCTACAAATCTCGCTAAAGTCCCTTAGACTAAGAAAACGATTACCGTCCTAAATCAGCTTAGCGGACGGTGCGGATATTCCTATATCCGCAATCGATTTCTTGGTCTGAGCTTCTGAGGTAAACAACCGATTCGCGAGCTATTCAAGGTTTCGGAGGACGAAAAGCATCCTCACGCAGAGTGATTGCTCTGTTCCTTTTCCACTTCTATGCAAGGGCCAATATATGAGATAACAAAATAGATCGGTCGTATTATTTTCACCGCGCTTGTTATTTACTTTCCATTTATCTTCATCTTATGCGAATATATGGCTTTACAAGCAAGCAACTCTCAGCAACCCGCTGCAGACTGGGATGAGGCTCAGTGCAAGGGAGCTCTTGCGCACCTCGAGAAGCTACAGGATCAAGCAAGTTTGCTTCCCAGGTGCTATGGATGACCTTTTGCTGACTTTGGCAATAGTTGGACGAACTACGCCTTACGATCCCTCGCATAATACAGCCTCTCAGGACCGCGCACACAACCCCAGCAGCGTTCTACGCGGATTTCAGGCAAGCAGCAGTAGGCGCGAACAAAAATATAAGCAAATTCAAAGTAGTGTGGCAAAGCCAGGAGACGCAGTCCATTTTCGAGCATGCAAAAGAGAGTCAAAAGACCGATCCCGACCTGAGCGCATGCGTTCGTGTCCCGAAGTATGGTTGGGTGGATACTCTGGAGAACGAGAAAGAGACTGCAGGCGCTATAGAAAAAGAGGATCAAGTAATGATGCTTAAAAACGAGGAGCTTGACATTACTGGAATTGTCGATGCATTTAAACATGAACATCCAAAATTTAAAGTGAATCTTGAAGCAGATAATCAACTTATTCATGTAGGGAGAATTTACGTTTTCCCCTTTATACGTGACTGACTTAACTATAGATCGTATTCAGATTACCGACATTACTCATGAGATTTCGCGTTGTTCGAAGAAAAGAGGCAAACGGAAATTACAAACTTGACGCCGAATGTGTGGGGAAAATGCCATTGTTTCCTGCAATCACCAGATGTCTCGCTTCAAGACCTCGTCCAAACGACTTGAAATACCTACTGGTTTGCCACCCAATCTAAGTTATTCCTAACGACACTGAATTTCACAGGATATGATTACTGCATATACCAACACCAGACGAGCAAGCTGCGTAAAGTGCACCAAACTTGTGGACAGTAGTGGAATGACCCCTGCAGCGAGACGAAGTAAACGAGTTGAAAGTCCTGAAGGAGCTTCTGATATCGTCTGGGAAGCTCTACATGAACGTTGTTTATGATTAAGGCAATTAAGGTTAACCATCATATCTTTCTATGGATGATCTTCCCACCACTCGCCATCTAGGTCCCTTAGAGCGTATGGATAATAGAAGTCCTCGTTCGGCTCCTCTTGCCACCGCGCATCTGTCCATGTATCCCATTCAGGCCTTCCATACTTTCGAGTTCGGAAGTCATACTTCTTTTCTTGTCCGCGAAAAAACCGAACCCAGTGGCCGATATGCTAACATGGTTAAACATGGGATCCATTGCTTTCTGAATTTCTCCCTAGGGTTCTTTAGGTAGGCGAGCGGACCGCAGGCGAAGCGCATGGGCGGTACAACTAAATGCAAGCAAGGTGTTATGATGTTTGATGTGTTCTGATGCGCAGTTGATGTATCTTTAGTGGGCAAGCAAGGTCTCAGTAATCTGACAGGGATGATTAGAAGACTAAACAAACTCGACGTCTGGGATCAAGTCTAAGAAAGCCGTAGATATTGTCAATCAACTTAAGCAAATTGAATAAGCCTCCAGTTATATTCCTCGCAGACTTCATGCTTTTGGTTCTGCGCCTACTGCCTCTCCGCATTCACAGGGCTTGGCGAAGGGTGCCTGACGAGGTACGGTTGACCCATGTTCTCCGCGAGAAAAGCGGATCCCTAACTCGCGCCTTGCGATTATTTCGAAGAAACAGCAACAACACTGTATATGCCAACCTCAGCACTCGCTGAGCTAACCCCCCCATCCTCCTAGGACCATGTTTTCGAACGCCGGCCAAACGAGCTCCAGCGCACCTTCGCTCTTCTCAAGCAATCCCACAACCTCAGCGCAGTCTAGCGGTTCACTATTTGGCACGACTGGCACGACTGGCACTTCCGCACCCTCACAACCAAGCCTGTTTTCTAACTTAGGAACAACCCCTCAGCCACAATCGTCCAATCCCTTCGCCAATAATCGTTTCGCGGGCACAGGCACAGCCGGGTCACAGGCACAAAACACTGGGGGGTTGTTTGGACGTATTGGAAATACCAACACCTCGCAGGCTCCACAGCAGCAATCAACCGCAACAAGTAGTTTATTCAGTGGCCTCGGAGCCTCAACAGCGCAGCCTCAGCAACCTAACGCTGCTGGCTCTTTGTTCAGTGGCCTAGGAGCTTCAACAACTCAGCCCCAGCAGCAATCAACCACAACTAGCTCTTTATTTGGCGGTCTAGGAGCTTCAACTAGTCAGGCTCAGCAGCAGTCGAACGCATCAAGCTCTCTATTTGGTGGGCTCGGAGCTTCAACAACTCAGCCGCAGTCAAACACTGCAGCTCCACAACCGGGACAAACACTGCAGCAAGGTGGACCTCTTTCGCAATCAACAAATGCTCCTGCGCGATCCGCACATTTCGACCAACTTCTAGAGCGAGGAAGGAAGAGGAATAACCAAGAGAATGGAGCCAATCAGTTCGGCGATTTGCCAAGTTTGCAGCTAGGGCTGGGAGACATTGCAAGAAAGGTTCGAAATCTTGGGGGTAGTGGAGCTTCAGCTCCCCAAGCGCAAGATAGCAGGGCGTAAGTAGGGGAATGAGGCATATGATTTTACGATCAAGCTGACTTGAAGGTTTCAGACACTACTTACTCGCAGCTTCTGGCGTTTCAACTGGAAGTACGCTTCGGGACCTTAATCAATTCAGCGCCCAGGCAGGTTTGAACACTACTGGACCTAGTTCGAATGTCTTGGACACCGATATTGATGGGTATATTGCGAACCTACAGTCGCAATCCACACTTGCATTGATACAAGAGGGTCTGGAACAGTCTAAGCGCGATTTCGACACTTTCTTGGAAGAAAATGTCCAAATGGAATGGGACGCACAACGCAAGCGGATATACGAACATTTTGGATTGGCCAAGCAGAGCGAGAACTTGGCTACAAGTACTAGCGCCGCTCAAAGTCAAGCTGCTCGAGGTGCTTTCGGTAGATCAACTCGAAAAGGACGAGGGCTAGGTGCTGCAACAGCATCAGTAGCTGGCATGTCATTTGGTGCATCCGGTATGAGATCGGTTATTGGGTCACCCGCCACTGGTTTTCAGGGCCAAATGAGCACTCTTCAGGATTCTCCGGACAAAGCAGGAGCGGGCCTGCAATCTGCGCCTCAGAACAGATTCGATAGAGACAAGCAGGAGAAATACGCAGCTAAAGTCAAGGAGCTCAATGCTGCAAGATTACAGGAGGCTATATACCCGGTGCTCCAGCAATTCGCTGAGGTTGAGTTCCAATCCGGTATTGATGTGAGTAGAACTTTTATTTTTACTGTGCTGGCATTCGGAAGGCTCATGTTTTGATTATAGAATACTCAACAACTCGTGGATTCATATAATGCCCTTATTTCCATTACTAAGGAAGATCCCAAAGTTTCACGACCATCAGATCCGGGTGCTATCAAGGAGCGCCATTACTCAACATACTATCTCAACCCTACGTCAACTTCAAACAAGAGCATTGCGTTGCGGAAACGCATCATTGATGGTTCTCGTCAGTTTTTAGAGAAACAGTATGTCTAGCACTAGCTCGTCCACGACGATTTCTAACATTTTCCCAGCTATTTCAATCAACTTGAGGCAGCCATCTCCAAGAATCCCAGAGAAGCAAACCTCGGGGGAATACCTTCAACGATCAACAAGGTCCGTGCCTATATTCGATTAAAATCTGCACGCAAGGAACTCGGCGCCGAAAACGAGCTGTTTAGGCGAATTGGCCAAGACGGGGACTATCCCTGGGTCCTCGTCTTTCATCTCCTCCGGAGCGGCCTTACCAAAGAAGCCGCACAATATGTTGCTGAAAATGAACCTTTTTTCAAGGCCCATGACAGGGCTTTCATATCTGCCATAGCATACTACACGAAAGATCCTGATAGGAGGTTAAATCAAGATTTGCAGACCAGAATCAACAACACGTTCTCATCTCGGGCCAGGATAGCTGCTGCTGATGATGATCCTTATTGTACAGCATGCTACAAAGTCATAGGGCGATGCGAATTGAGCAGGCGGAACATAGAAGGAATTGGCCAAAGCATGGAAGATTGGGTCTGGTTACAGTTCAACCTCGTTCGAGAAACTGTCCGTTCCGAAGACTCCCCTACCGAATCATTTGGTCTTGAGGAACTGAGAGCGACGATCTCCGATATTGGACAACGGCACTTTTCTCCAGGGTCTGAAAATGCTGGTGGATATGGCACATTCTTCTTCCTGCAAATCCTGGCTGGAATGTTCGAGCAGGCTGTCAGTTTTCTGTACCAGCACAATTATACGGCCGCAGTGCACTTCGCAATTGCCTTAGACTACTATGGCCTATTACGGGTGGCTGACTGGACCAGCTCAGGCTCGGAGATCTGTAGGCATTGCCCTCCTTAGAAGTTATATAGCACTAACATTTCGCAGTGACTTTCACGCCAAGCCAGAAACCGCAACTAAACTTCGGGCAAATGATCGGGTACTACACAAGAGACTTCCGTGCCGCCAAAGCAGAAGCCGCTACAGATTACCTAACTCTAATATGCCTCAATGCCGACCTTCCTGGTGAAGCAGGTAAACGGCAGGCCGACCTCTGCCACGAAGCGCTCCGCGAGCTAGTCCTCGAGACTCGAGAATTTGCTGAGCTATTAGGCGATATTAGGTCTGATGGCACAAGCATTAAGGGTGCAATTGAACAACGTTTGCCGTTAATCAAGATTGAGGATAAGAAAAACTTCTTGAAGACGATCACGATCCAGGCAGCAAAGGTTGCAGATGATAGCGGGCGCACAACGGACGCAGTGCTCCTGTACCATCTCTCCGAGGAATTCGACAACGTGGTTTCTATCCTGAATCGCGCCCTCTCAGAAGCCATTTCTGTGGACCTTGGTCAAGAATCGTTGCGTCTAGAGCCGCTGAAGCCTCGTGCAGCGGCCCTTATACCTGGGCAGCCGCAACAACCCCAGCAGCCGGGATCGAGCTTAAGCTTAACGTCGATTGATGATCCAGCAGATCTCGCCAGGAGCATGATTGCGATGTACGACACAAACTCGTCTTACTACGGCAAGATCAGTGCTCGGAATCGGGATACGATTAAACTGTTGCTGGACATGAGCAATGCGAAGAAAACGGTCGAGGCGGGCAGGTGGCCAGAGGCACTAGATGTAAGTCGCTTAACCCTTGAACTCTTCCAGGGCTCCTCCCACTTTACGTTCCCAATATACCAACCATACGACGCTATCCAAACCGTAAACTAACTCAAACTCCTCAGATCATAACCAGCACATCCCTCCTACCTCTCCGCGCCTTAGGTTCCCTCCCTGCGATTCGCTCTTGCGCAACCAACTTTTCCACTTATCCGCCTGAAGTCGCGCGTAATATCGGGAACCTGCTCATGTGGACCATCACGTGCTGTGGCCGTCACCGCGAGGCTCTGCTCAGCTCGCAGTATGAGGACTGGACGAGGAAGAAAATTGCGGATGACCTGCTGCAGGCGGCGAAGGACCTGATGGTCTTTGCGGGTCTCATCAGATATAAGCTGCCACCAAGAGTATTTGAGGTGCTAGCGAGGGCCGGGCAAGATGTTGGAGTTTATTAAGAGAGGATGAGGTTAGGCTGGAGAAGGGCTCTACGGTTGAGAGTGGAAGATGGCAAATAATATTTGTATCAATAGAGCATGGTTGGATTATCATTTGCGCTCGCAATAGTCAAAAGTTAGCAGTAGGTTAGGTGGGCGGTAAAATCAAAAAGTCACTAGCGAGTGAGATTGCTCGAGCTTTGGTTCCATGATTGATTCGATTGAGCACGCCGGTGCTAGTGAGGGCTGCCTCACTTTGTCCATCCGCAATTTTCATGCGCGGATGTCACTTTTGTTAAACGCAGTAGGAATTTCTTCCTAGATATAGCAGTCCTTCCTTCCTTTCCCTCCTTTTCCTCTTTTTTTCCCCAAACATCCACTGCCCTCCTTTACTTCTTCCCTTCAGTAAACTAGTCCACAAGAGGCGGCTTGTTCGGGTCATTCCCGTGCTGTCCCTGGCCCGTCCCGAGCCCACGGCTGCCGCCTCCGCTCGCGTTCACACCTTCGATCCCGTCGCCCTTTTCTGGAGCAGGTGGTGTTGCAGTGCGCTCGGCGCGGTAGATCTTTAGCTGTGAAGGGCGCTTGTTAGTAGCGGTTAGAGGAGGAATGCTAAGCAGCAAGGAGGTCTGTTCGTGATATGAAAGGCTGGATATTTGATAAGGGAAGTGGTAGTCGAGCACACTTCGCCTTGAGTTCCGTGAATTATATTCTCGCCGGGCTCGATGGTGTTGTCGGAGCGGCCTGATCCGTCGCGTGGCATGTTGGATACTTTGCTGTTGGTGGTTTCGAGGTATGATTGAAGGGACCGTAGTTTTATAGAAGCGCTTAAATCAGAGAGTATTCTTGGACAGACTGGAGGTTTCTGTTATGGTCTGAAGTTGTGCAGTGTTTTATGAGGGTTGATGTAGGTTTTAATTGACCATTGAAGGGTTGACGTCACTGTGATGATGTAGCTGCGAAGTACCATTGTGTAATTCAGCCCTATACCAGGACTTCTCATGGAATTTGTGATCTACCTTGTGAAATATACACGGGTTATGGATATCATTTCTAGACCAACACGAATTGATAAAGACTATTAGACGACGAAGATAACCAGTGCTTTTCATAACTGTGGCGTCTTTAGTAAAACCCCTGAGACTAGCGGTCAACCAATCCCAAACTCTCCTCCAGCTTACCATTCTGCCTCCAGTATTCCCTAGGGCTTCGTGGGCTCTTATCGTACGTCCACATATCTAAGTATGCATGCCGCGCGACTCTCTACAATCGGTTTTATGGTTCATTCCCGACAAAACAAGAAACTTGCACCTGTACAGAATTACCACCACAACTACTTCTAATGTTTGAATATCCATGCCAATTTCTAGACGACATGTGAGGAAAGGGATATGATGGTATGGACTTTGTATGCCACAAGGCCCCAGAAATACTATATGTTAGAATCCTAGGGATTACAGTGGATTCAGGTAGGTCTTTAATAGTAAGCGTTGGATTTGTGATTCATTCCATGATAGAGGATTGGGGTGCCTCCCCTGAATCTCATATTGGGCCAGCCTGGTACTCAGGGATGCAGATGTAGAAGGGGAACGCATGGCCTTTGAAGGGTTCACTAGGCAAAATGCATTGAAGGATGCGAAAATTGCCTGCTCTTAATCATCACGCGGTCCAGGCTGTCAGGCTTCTTGGTGGTGAGTAATGTAGTCTGCTTACATCTCCGACGTTTCATAGAGCTATCCCTTCCCACGCTGGCGTCCACAGCTTGGCGCCAAGCCTACGAACATTAGTATCAACGCCAAGCTCTCAGTCGAACGAGAGCCTATGATTGGCCAAACCCTTATCGATATGCGTGGACGTAAACCAGCATGGAAAGGGATAGAAATGAATATACTATATCTTGAACTCTGCAATCGTCGAAATATATATTATGACAAGGTTTGGCGGCTTTCCGGCGGCGATACCCCGAGTAATCGTTCCATATTTCTGGGAATATTCTGGGAATATTAACTCAGTGAAAGGAAGTCGTCTTACCTGCGGCTGACGCTGGGTTGCTATGCAGCTATTGGCTCAAGATAAGATCCCAAGACAAATCCAGGATAAGCTGAGACTGTCTCTGGTTAGTAAGATTTATTTTTGTCCTTGACTTCTTGTAAGTTAATATTAAGATAGTTTTTGTTCTCCTGCTGCGAACTATTAGACGAAAATCTATAGCGTTATTCAAGTTTCTAAAGTGACCATAGCATATTTAATATAGAACTATGAGGACTGTATTCAAGGATTAACAAGCAAATAAGGATTTATTTAGGGTATGCAGACAAAATATTGAGGTAGAAAGATTGGTGTTCGGCCCGGAGGTTCGGCTCCATTGCATTTTCGGCAAGAAAAATTCTCTTCTGATAGATTGATACATGGACCTTGATGCAAATAGCTGGAGATAGACTGCTCGAGAACGTTTGACAGGAAGCTGACACGTCATTATTCAAGATCAAAAACAGGGCGGCAATACGGAATCATAGGAATCATCACCAAAGAACAGAGAGCATGTTTGTGTTGAGACGGGACGTCCTATTCGTAAATAACACTACATAGAATACTCAACACTATCCATCGCTTGTACCCGCCAACCAGGGAGGTCACTGTTAGATTTGAATTGTTCGACTGAAAAGTCTTCGGGACGTCTCCCTTGACCTCGGCCGACCAAAAGTTCTTCCAAGAAAAATACATCACAACCCACCCTTAGAACTCCTTGAACGCCATCACAATCCTTTATGATACTTTCGCCTCCGATGCGGCTTTTCAAAACAATTGTTTAGTGCCACACACGACCTCTTTATGTCTTGTTTCAATGATAGATCTCCTCGATGCCTTGACATTCCGAGTCGTTGCTGCCTAACATACCTTCTCCACTCATCCCGTTCCAACACAGCCTTACCACCAAGCCCGTTGGACCGTTGTGCCACACCAGCGCTAAACTTCAGCTGCGAGGCCAGTCTCGTCGCTAACAAAATTTGTTGCGCCTGAGTCTGCCTGCAAATCGAAGTGCTTCGCGCCAATTTGATCACAGAGGCCGTACGGGTTGATGATGTTGTCCTGCGCCATGAACGACGAGTTGAAGAAGTCCTGCGAGGCGTCCACGAGGCTAGACTCGGTGGCGTCAGGGAACTCGCTAAGGTCGAAAAAGTTGTCGACAGAATTCTCATCATAGAGATCTGGAGGTTGAAGAGAATAAGGAAAGCCATCGACATTTGGAATGACGGGCTTGTAGTCGAGAGACGCGGGGAAGCCGACTGACACTGCAGGTCACACAGCATCGCAGCAGGATGTTGTGTCTGGTCAGCTTCGATCGCGGCCGTCTCGCTGTAAGCGGGTGTCGATGGCTGGCTCGAGGATTCTTGGGGCGTGTCCATGCTGTCCATGGACTCGGGACTGGGAAATGATGCCTGGCGAGGGCAGATAGTGTCTGATTGGAGGAGGATGTCGTAGTCTTCGATGGGTACGGTGACGTTGGACTCTGGAAGACTGTTTGGGTGGCGTTTACGGAATTCTTTGAGCTCGGCGGCCATCCGGTTCATCTGTTCACGCATGGCCATCATGCTTCGCTCCAACGCCTCCTTCTCCGATTGTAGTTGCTCAACCTCTTGCCGCTTTCGTTCTCGAGAGTTGTGTGCAGCGAGGCGGTTGCGTTTTACGCGCTCTATGCGGCGTTGCTCCTTCTCATCCTCTGTCTTGGCTCGCTTACGAGGTGGAAGGTTTGTCTTTGGTTCTGGAAGCACCTGGCCCCATGACTTTCGCTTCTTGGCTGGCTTTGAGTCGGATTTGGAATCAGTCGAAGCGAGAGATGGGGTCTCGGGTGAGGGTGATGGTTGGTAGAAAGTCTGGAGGTCCTCCATCTTGATGGTGGTGGTGGAAGGGTTGACAGTAGAGAAGGCTGAAGATGAGGTGGGTTGTTGAAAGATTATGTCTGGAGTGATCAGAGCGGTGAATGTAGATTGAAGTGGTTCTGCCCCCATAGTGGTTGACTGCAATGGTTCTGCATCTGGATGGTGTGGGCGGGTGTAGAGACAAATATCAGATTTACGGAGAGGCAACGTGGTCTTTATGTTCAGGGCAGGCGAGGCAGGGGGCTCGTAACGCATGCTTGGAAGGGCTAGTGTGAGGCAATAGTGTGTAGGATTGGTCAGTGCTTTCTTAATTTAGCCTTGAATAACGCAAAAGCCCTCGCGCCCTTAGTGGCTCTCTCATGCGCCCGCGCTTCTCACCCTTCGATCCTCGCTCCCTCCGCCCAAGCCCGCCGCCTCCTTCAGTCTTTGCCTAGAATTGAGCAATAGTGCAGAAGGGACCGCAGGCCCGGAGGTCGATTGCTGTGTATTGAAAAAAAGCATTTCGGTTTCAGGAGTCGCCCGATGCGCCCACTTCTGGGCTGGAATCTGATCGCCTCCTGAGCCGCCAATCCAACCGGACGGAGCAGGTAGCCCTCCTGCGAGTTCCAGGGGCACAAAACCAAACGCACCAAAGCACACCGACCTAGGCCGGGCTTTGGGCCGAGTCCAACAGGCAGCGAACAAAGGGCCCAGTCAAACAATGGGCGATGATACACACAGCCGGCCGCCCTCAGCGCATTCAGCTTTATTACTCAGCTGCTGGTACACTGTGTTTTGTAAGACCGGCGCCGCTGGAAGAAAACTGACAAACCCAATTCAAGTCTCACCTTACATTATTCTCACGTTATCCACCTCATATTCCCCACCATAGCAATTCCACACAAAGAAATAAAGGAGATTTTCTGGAGTCATATATTGCGGTCAACTTCGCCAACCGATCCTCCCCGCAATGCCTTTGCATTATTGTATTTCCCCATAGTTACAAGGGGTTCAATGCCGTAGCATCGTCCGTCGTCCCGCCGAACCGCCTGGGGAACTATGTTCTTTTTTCCCACTTTGAATTTTTGATGAATCCGTATCGCCATTGTGTGACTCGTGACAGAAGCGATGTGGGATAAATTTAATCTCGGAAATTCTGCGATGGGGGCCTGGTAGCAATGCTTACAACCTTGGGGAAATGCCCGCTCGAAATTCCAATAATTTTCCGTTGCTCCGTTCTCAATTCGAGCGTCCCTTCGAACTCGTGGTTTCAATTCAAACCAAGCCCTTTCATCATTGAATTTCAACTTTTGCGCAGACTAGCCTTTCCCAAAGAAATGTCTTCTCTTTTATTTTTCTGAGTCAGCTGGATTTTGGAAGAATTGAGTCAAACCAAGCTATTCCTTTTCTAATGATGTCTCGTTCCGGAAAAGTGAATTCTGTACGTTTTAAGCGCCGGTCAATCGAATTTTCCACAGCCACCACCAAAATCGAATCCCTCCAGGAACACCAGTTCATGTCGGGCATGATGCACATGATGCACATAGCGGGCCGGGATCGATATAGATGGGATCCTTCAAACCCCAAACAACCGATCCTACGGCACGGCTTAGCCATGGGTTGCGGCACATAAAACAGTTAACACTGCGAACTGCTTCCTCCATCCCTCAGCGAGCCTTCCCGTGTCTGCCTACTGCTCTTAAATACCATGACGAACGGCACATAGCCCGTTGCTTTCTGCTATTTGCCCAGCTTTTTAATTTCGCGGCGCCCTGACTCAGCCTGGGTTGCGCTCCTACAATCCCTCCAAAGCCACCGAACAGCGGAAGTACTTGAAACGAAGAACTCGTCTGTGACTAGGCATGTATCCTTGCTGTTGGACTTCTAGAAAATTCAAGATCTGGCCATAATGACAGAAGTGGCGAGGTGATGGTGGTGAAAACCAACAATAACGCCGTCGGATCCTGCGGCTGGCACTGCGGATGTCAATTCTCCCGACTGCCTCTCTTCCTGGATTGCCCTGAAGGATGTCAAGGGGGATCAAGGCGAGTAGTAGTCTTGTCTGAACGAACAAAGACCATCCTGATCGCGCAGCAGTTTGCGAATAGAAGCAGAAAGAGAACAGTTTTCAACTCGCATGTTCGCCACTCTAACATTCCGAGAGATCAATATCTGCGCAATGCGCAGTCATTTTGCAAGTCCGACTAGAGCTAACGCTCGAAGTCCGGTACGGATTTGGAGCCGGAAGTAGAACCTATGACAGCAAGGGTCATCTAGGGACACCATGAGATATCTTTGGAACTGGTAAAATTGAATCGTTTGGCCACTGGTCTATAACACCATCCTTGAGAGTGACATCAGGCCAAAAAGACACTATAGCCGCTGATCGCTAGGAGCGTTCGGAACCTCTTTCCCTATAGGATGAAAGAATGCCACAAATGAAGGTGCCAGTGAAGCAGTAGAATTCTCGTCACCGCAATTTTCCACTCTCCAGCCAGCGCACCAGTGTCTTTGACAACCATGTCGAGAGATCAAGTAAGCCACAAACTTGTCGACCGAACTTAGTGTTGCAGACTCGACCGCGCAGACGAAGTCTTTGACTGATCGATCACCAGGCACCTCCGCAGATCTAACGCCTTGCACTCAGTATACACTTTCTCTCATTCCTGCAGCCAAGCCTCGTAGTCCTGGCTCTTCGGCCCCTTCCTCAGCCTTGCATACTGGGCGGTCAATTGGAGCTTTCGGGCATAGTCAGATGGAGCCGCCCGTTGCTTAAGCGAAGCAAGCACGTCGTAGGTGGTATCGCATCTGAACGTGTATACGAGGTAGGTTCGAGAGATGGTGCCTTGTATTTGGACTCGTAAGCCGTCAATCGCTAGCTGTAGCTCCTCATATTGACGGTGGTTCATCTTGTAATCGTCTCGCTGTACAGCAAGTTCGTACTTCTCGTCTTCATCGAGCTCCGAGAACTTCGACTTATTAGGGTTGACAGTCGATGGCGATGGACGAGTTGGTTCTTCGGGTACTGGAAGGTCTTCTCTTTTAGTGTACGGATTGACGTACTTCCACGCCCCCCCGATCATTGCTTTCGATTTGGTTATCTCAATCCATTCGTCCCAATCGGCTGGGCTCGCAAGGATCACCGAAGTGACGGTAACGGGTGTATCGTGTTGAGAGGTCATTGTGGGCGTCTTAGATGCAGCCTGACGATTGGGCAATAAAGGCTTCGGGTCGGGTACAACGCAGTGGATGGCCCGGGGTCATAACTATTAAACGAAATATCCAGAATGAGAACTGTCTTGTTAAATGAGGCTTTAGAGCCTCTATATATAGACGAGGTAGGGTGTCGAACGGACTCGTGATCATTGAAGAAAATGAGGCTATCCATTAACCCGTCAAAATTGGTCCTTACGGTATCGATAAGAGCCCACCAATCAAACCGGTCGAATCAAGCAGCCGTTCTCGGGAGTACGAAGCCTTTAACTTCGCTGAGAACAATATTCCGCACGGACCACTTACGCCAAAGGCCTTGACGGGTTAAGGGATATATACATGAGGAAGGGGTAGTAGACTAAGTACCCTTAATTAGCGAAATTTAAAACTAGATAGGTAACGCGTAAATCTTTATAAAGATATATTTAAGATAGGCGTACTATTAGATTAGGATTAAGAAAGGTAATAAATAAAAGGCAGCCTTTAGGTTAAAGGAAGAATTATAACATGCGGAACGTTGATCCCCCAACGTAAATTTTGACCCAAGTTTATAAGTAATAAGCCAATCAATTTTAGAGCTTTATTATATAGACTTTAATTAATATATATAGAGA
>Ga0307515_10016025_pt1 | contig 13756 bp, 14 predicted proteins | sample 17_EM_MG_FD_194513 | JGI IMG/M metagenome (GOLD analysis project Ga0307515, IMG submission 194513) | Populus trichocarpa ectomycorrhiza microbial communities from riparian zone in the Pacific Northwest, United States - 17_EM | ecosystem: Host-associated > Plants > Roots > Unclassified | place... | reverse complement strand
AAAAAGAAGTTTTATTAGCGATGATAAAGGCTGGTGTAAACGTTTGCCGCCTTAACTTTTCGCATGGACGCCCCGAAGATCATAAAGGAGTTATTGATACTATCAGGGAAATTAATGCAGAATACAAAACCAATGTTGGCATCCTTGCCGATTTGCAAGGCCCTAAAATTCGTATTGGTTTAGTAAAAGATGGCGGTATCCACTTAGTAAACGGTACCCAAATAAAAATTACTACCCAGGAATGTATTGGTAACGACGAGCAGATTTATATCACTTACGATACCTTCCCGCAAGATGTACAGGCCGATGAAATTATTTTATTGGATGATGGTAAGCTACAGTTAAGGGTAATTGAAACAAACAGGGTTGATACAGTAATGTGCGAGGTTGTACACGGTGGTATATTAACATCGCGTAAAGGTGTTAACCTGCCAAACACCAAAGTATCTATCCCCAGCTTAACCGAAGAGGATTTGATTAACCTGCAATTTGCATTAAAATATGATGTAGAGTGGATTGGTTTATCATTTGTACGTACCGGCCAGGACATCATCGAACTTAAAGAAATTATTGCCAAAAGCGGTAAGGCTGCCAAGGTTATTGCTAAAGTAGAAAAACCTGAAGCTATTGATAATATAGACGAAATTATTGCAGCTACTGATGGCGTAATGGTTGCCCGTGGCGATTTGGGTGTTGAAATGCCTTTGGAAGAAGTACCATTGCTGCAAAAAATGATTGCCCGCAAATGTCGCGCGGCTTCAAAACCGGTAATTGTTGCTACCCAGATGCTGGAATCAATGATAACCACCCCGCGCCCAACCCGCGCCGAAGTTAATGACGTGGCCAACTCCGTATTGGATGGCGCCGATGCAGTTATGCTAAGCGGCGAAACATCTGTTGGCGAGTTCCCGGTTATTGTTATTGAAACCATGGCCAAAATTGTACGCAATGTAGAAGAACTGGGCTATCCCTTTAATTCATCAAAACAAGAAAAAGTTGACGCCTCTGCTGTAAATTACCTGAGCAACGCCCTTTGCGAGTCGGCAGTGCACCTGGCACAACGTACCGATGCGGTAGGCATAGTATCTATGACTACTTCTGGCTATACCGCTTTTGAAATATCAAGCCACAGGCCTAAGGCAAGTACCTACATATTTACATCAAACAAGCAATTGCTTAACGCGCTTAGCCTGGTTTGGGGTGTACGTTCTTTTTATTACGATAAACTGGAAAGTACAGATGATACCATCAGCGATGTAAACAACATACTTAAAAGTGCAGAGCTTATTAAAGCCGGCGATGTAGTTATTAACACAGCAGCCGTGCCAATTATTAAACAAGGCAAAACCAATATGCTTAAAGTAAGCGTTATTGAATAATAATAAAGTGTAATATTACAATGAGGGCGGGTAGTGTTTATGCATTACCCGCTTTTGTTTTTTATAGGATTTAAACTACGCTCCTGCTTTAATTAACCAGGTCAATCTGCTGCCCTATCGCTTCCAGTTCATGCTGATGAAAGGCACTGGTATATGACAGTGCTTTGTATTGCTCCATACCTGTTTTATAAATATTGGCTATCCAAACCCCATGCATATAAAGCGAATAATAAACCCCTTTGATCACCGAGTCGGATTTGGCGCGGATATTCAGATCAAACTGCTTGCCTTTTACGGCATATTTTATGTCGAATTTTTTCATAGATGTAAGTGATTGATGATTTAAACATTCAAAACCGGCGCTTTGTTTGTTTAAATCATTGGTTTGTAGGTGCCTTTAAAAACCCAATTTAAGAAAAAAAATAAATCCATCCTAATCATTGCAACGTACGTTTTAAATACATACCTTTGATTTAACATGAAAGATACAACCAACCAAACGATACCCACCAAAACCGAAATGGATGTACTACAGGTACTTTGGAACCACGGACCATCAACCGTGCGTTTTGTGCATGATAAGCTTAACGAGCAAAAAGACGCTGTAATTTATACCTCAACCCTGAAGCTGATGCAGGTAATGAAAGAAAAAGGCATGCTTGACCGCGACGAAACCAATATGAAGCATATATACCGCGCCACGCTTGAAGAAGGCAAAGTTAAGGTAAACATGCTGGGCCGCTTTGTTGATTCGATGTACGATGGATCGGCAAGTAACCTGATGGTTGCTTTATTGGGCAGCGATAAAACATCTGATAAAGAATTGCAAAAAATAAAGGAGCTACTGAACAATTTTGATAAAGCTAAATAATTAATTACCCAAATTATGCCGCTGCTTACCACAACCACCGATACTGCCGGCCGCCTGATACAGGCCTTTAGCTGGATGCTTATCCACTCATTATGGCAGGGCTTGTTAATTGCTGTGCTGGCCGTTATAAGCTTAATGCTGGCCCGCAAAGCAAGCGCGGCGGTAAGGTATAACCTGGTGTTTTTACAATTTTTATTGTTTGCCGGTTCATGCACGCTTACGTTTATATGGATATGGAACAGCAATGCGTTGCAACCCGCTGCAAAGCCGTTTGCAGGCGCTGTAGGCTATAATGCCGCGCAATTTTTTAATTTAAATGCGGCAGGTATAAAAGCATTTACACAAACCTGTGCCAACTACTTTACGGCCAATGCCCCGGTGGTTGTATTGCTTTGGTTTACTTTGTTTGTGTTTAGGGCTATAAAAATGATGCGGTCGGTACTTTACATCCACCAGGCCAGGCGCAGGTATATATCGGCGCCTGCCCAATACTGGCAACAAAAGGTAACTGCGCTTTGCCAAAAGTTGCAATTAACAAAAGCTGTACAGCTTTTTGAGTCGGGCTATGTAAAAGTGCCTTTGGTAGTAGGGCATTTAAAACCCATCATATTAATACCTGTAGGTTTGCTTGCCGGTTTACCAGCCGGCCAGGTTGAAGCTGTGCTGCTGCATGAACTGGCCCACATCAGGCGTAATGACTACGTTGTTAATTTTATACAGGTGCTGGTAGAAACCGTTTTCTTTTTCAATCCCGGCCTCCTGTGGATTTCTTCGCTGCTGCGCGACGAGCGCGAAAATTGTTGCGATGATATAGCCCTGGCCCAAACACAAAACAAACGCGAGTTTGTGCAGGCGCTCATCAGCTTTAAAGAGTATTCTTTGTATGGCACGGCATACCAGGTGGCCTTTCCCGGCAAAAAAAATCAATTGCTGCAACGCATCAGCCGGATACTTCAAAATCAAAATAAGGGTATCGGCACATCCGAAAAAATTTTCTTCCTGGCTGGTATTATCATATTATCGTCAATGGTGGCAACGGCTGCCATTAGCCAGGTAAGGGAAATAACCCGGCACATGGCCAAAACGGAAGTTGTACACCGCAATTCGTTTAATCATAAAGTTACAGCATCTGTTAAGTTAAACGATGGCACAGCGCTAAACCATCAGGCAAAAACAGCTGCCACGCGGCCAAAACATAAGCAGTCTTTCGCCGAACCGGCAAGTTTGCCTATGCCAAAAGCACCCGCCGAAATGAAACCGGTTGACCGGCCGCAACCTCCTCCGGCCGCCGAAATGCAGGAAAAATTAAAAAAAGATGCCGCGCGAATGGCCGCTGATGCAGAAAAAGTGATTGCCGACCGCGAATTACTAAACAGCCATGATACCCCGCTTAAACCGCGGCAAGCAGAAACGACTGAACAGGCAAAACGCGATCAGGAACAGGCCCGCAAAGACCAGCAACAGGCCGCACGCGACCAGGAGCAGGCCAAACGCGATCAGCAGCAGGCTTTGATAGATCAGCAACAAGCCCAAAGAGACCAGGAGCAGGCCCGTAAAGATCAGGAGCAAGCGTTTAAAGACCAACAAGCCGTAAAGAAACCAAATGTAAGTGTACAGTTATAAATATACCCGCTAATGGCAGTTAGCAAAGGGAAAGCGCGCCCCTTGCTGCAGGCTTAGCATTTTTAAAACCCAACAGGTTATGCATTTTTTAAAACTTGCCGCAAGGCGGGCCGGAATTGTATTGCCTTTTTTTAACCCACAAATCCTCAAAAACAAAATGAAAACAAACTATTTAAAACATGGCATGCTTATAGCCGCCATTGCCTTTACAACTACAGCTTACGCACAAAAAAAAGAAAAGCTAAGCGACGAAGATTACAAATACAGTAATTACGACCAGGTAGTAAGCCGCAACGGCAAACGGGTAGAAGAATTTAAAACCAACTGGAACGGCACCGTTTATAAAGCAGAACTGATAGCCGGGAAACTGACAGAACTTTATGTAGATGGCGAAAAAATACCTGCCGCCAAATGGGGCGAATACAGCACAATAATCAGCAAAATAAGGGAGCAGATCAGGCTGGATAAAATTCAAGCCAAAAAGGATCAGGCACAGGCCGCCCGCGACCAGGTGCAGGCTAAAAAAGATCAGCAACAAGCCCTGAAAGATCAGGAGCAAGCCAAACGCGACCAACAGCAGGCCGCGCGTGACCAGGAACAGGCTAAACGTGATCAGGAGCAAGCTAAGCGCGACCAGGAAAATGCCGCAAATGAGCAAGTGCAGGCCCGGCACGACCAGGAAAACGCCGCCCGCGACCAGGAGCAGGCAAAAAAAGATCAGGAGCAGGCCATGAAAGACCGGCAACAAGCCCGGCTTGACCAGATACAGGCTAAAAAAGACCAGGCACAGGCCAAAGCAGACCAGCAACTGGTGAAGCAATTAATAGCCAATTTGGTGAGCGATAATATTGTAGCCAATGAGAATAGCGTTCATGATTTAACGCTGAATGCCGATGAGATGACGGTTAACGGCAAAAAACAACCCGAAGCGATTTTTAATAAGTACAAAGAAAAATACAAACGATTTACTGTAAGCAACTTTAGCTACGGCAATCAATCGGGAGTGCATACTTATAACGGGCTGCATATTAGTCATTAATCCGGTCCACTGATGTGCAGGTTATAGCCTTCAGATGTTTGCAAATGACATTTCTTTTCCAGGGGCCTGCGAACAAACGGGCCCCTTACTGTTAATGCTCGTTTTGGGCATATTGTTCAGCACCTGTTTTGGCTATAAGCAAAACATTCGATGCGCTTAAATTGTGCAAAACCTCAATTTTAGTGTTAACCATGAAAAAAATCAACTTATTGTTTATCAGCTATTTACAAATTAAATTCTTGAAATGTGTTAAGTTATGTTAACCATGTTTATATGCCTTTGCCCCGGTTGAACCCCTTAATGTTAAGCGCTGCAAATTCAAAAATAAACCCTAATTTTAAGTTAATAAACCGCCATTCCAAATAGCCGGTTCTCAAATGAAGTATTACACCATTGCTCCACCCGAAATATTGAAACCTTATGTGAGGTTTTACTGGGTGCTGGAGCATGAGCTAACAGTGGGCGAACCGGAGTATGTTTACCGTTCCATTGCGGACAGTTGCACCGAAATGGTTTTTCATTACCGGTCGACATTTGATGAATTAACCAATAAAGGGATCGAAAACGGCGGGCCATCAAGCATTCAGTTTCAAAGTACCAGGTACCGGCGGTTTATAACCACACAAAGCTTTGGCATTTTCGGCGCGTATCTTTATCCTTTCGCGGTGCCCTTGTTATTTAATATTCCAAGCAGCCAAACCAGTAACCTGGCTTTAGATTATGATACCTTTTTAGGAAATTCAGGCCGGTTGCTGGAAGAGCAGATTATGCTTGCCCCAAATAACCTGCAACGGGCCAATATTTTATCAGCCTATTTAATAAAGCTGCTCCGGGGCAGTGCGAGCCGGGACGATAGGGTTATCACTTCCATAAGGCAGGTTATCCATGCCAATCAAAACCAAACGGTTGCCCAACTGGCCGATACTTATAACTTATCGGTAAGGCAGTTTGACAGGCGGTTTAAAGAGTACGCGGGCTTTAGTCCCAAAACCTACCTGCGCGTGGTGCGCCTGCATAATGCCATTCAACAATATGACAGCAGCAAAACCCTCACACAAATTGCGCTGGATTGCGGCTATTACGACCAATCGCATTTTATACACGATGTAAAAGCGTTTACCGGCTACCATCCCGGCTTTTACTTTTCTGGTAAGGCCGAGGGTTTTATCAGCATTGGTTGAAATCATAAAACATTAGCGTTCATAAATGGAATAATGTCTGGTTTTTACAATTTTGATTGCTCGCCACATTTTACTTTTGTTTAAAAACAAACCAAAATGGAACCTGAAAAAAACATCCCCGAAAACTATCAGCGCATTATGCCTTACCTTGTTGTGCCCGATGGCGATAAGTTTATTGAGTTTATGAAAAGCGTATTTGGTGCTACCGAACAATACAAAGCCATGCGTGATGAAAACACCATAATGCATGCCGAGCTTAACATTAAAGGCAGCACTATCATGTTTGCCGGCTGTACCGATACCTATACCCAGCAAAATGCCGGCATGTTCATTTATGTAGATAACTGCGACGAAACCTACCATAAAGCCCTTAATCACGGAGCCGAAAGCATTATACCACCGGCCGACCAGCCTTACGGGCGCAGCGCAGGGGTTAAAGACCCGTTTGGGAATACCTGGTGGGTGAATAGTGTGATATAGGCTACAGAATTAATGTGATACAGATAAGTGTCCTTACAACTTCAGCTTAAATATAAATCCTGTTGCTAAACCCAACTGTTGGTTGTTTAGCAGCAGGCCCGTGTTGTGCGTGTAAAACGCATCGTAGTGTTTGGCATTGATAAAATAACCTATGCGGGGGCTTAGTTCAAAAGTGAGGTTAAGGCCATATAGCCAGCTTTGTTGGGTATAGTAGTCGGTTTTGTGTTTGCTTAGTTTTATTGTCGAAAGGCCAAACATGGGTGATAACATGATGGGATGGCCTGCATTATTTAAAATAAAGTTATAGGTAAGATCATAGTCCGACTCGTAGTTTTTTATGCCGCCGATACTTGAATTAAACTGCCCGTCGAACAAGAAAAACAATTCATGGTATAGCCGGAACTGTGTATTAATGTTAAACCCATAAACACTGATGCCGCTAACACTTTTTGATAATACCGGCTGATAACCCGACAGGCTAAGCGGCAGCTTGTTGATGCCGAGGATATAACGGACGTTATCATCAATCATATAGTTAACAATTACCGTCAGTACATTTTTACGCTTTTGTTGTGTACCGGTGGTATCAACCAGTGGCGTGGCTATACTGGTAAAACCCGTATCTGCTTTGGTAATAATCATTTGCCCGGGACCATCAGCCGACGGCTTTGCAGGATTGCTCACTTTTATATCTTCCGAAAATTCGGGGATGATGCTGGGGTAAGGCAGGCGCTTTACCCCGCCGGTATCGATACTTGTTGACTGGTAGTCGATCACCGTATTCAGGTCGAACTTGCCGTGACGGGTAATACTGATTTCCTTTACCCCATCAAGATACCATTTATGCCCCAGTTGCCGGTAATCGGTGATTCCGGTATTTTTATCAATAGGGATAAATATAGTGTGGGTAACGTGGTATTTGGTAACGGCTATACGCACAAAGGCATAGGTAGCGGTATCAATGTATAAAGTACCACCATTGCCCTTATTTTTGGTGCCATAAAAATTAACTACAAACACGCGGTGGCCATTTATCCAATCTTTGCCATTCAGGGTGTATTGATAATCTTTGGATTTGATATCGAGTACATCCATACGGCTGTGTACATAATCGCGCGTTACGGCATCGGTATAGCCGGCCAGCCAATGCACATTCAGGTCAGAGTTTGGGTTTGCTGCTAATGTATCTTTCTTGTGCACCAGCATTACATTGGGGCGGCTGTTATCGGTATAAGGCGGATAATACATTTTAACCTGGGCATTATTATGGTAAAAGTACTGGTAGGCTACACTGTCGCGGGCTTCGTGTATCATCTGTATATCGCCATTGATAATGATGCTTTTATCCGGGTAGTTTTGCGGAATTTTACGGATAGCCCGGTGTACAATGCTTTCGCTGTTTGCAATTACCACCTCGGCCATCTGCAGGGTAGCAGGTATTAGTTGAATGTTATAGGGGACATCCGGCTTAAAGGGCCGCTGCTGTTGCTGGTAACCAATGCAGGTAACATTAATACCAAACTGCACGGCTACCTCTTTTTTTGCAACCAGCACAAACTCGCCATCGGCATTGGTGGATGTACCGTAATTGCCCATTTTAATGGTAGCCCCTGGTATGCCCTGCCCGGTTTTGGCATCGGCAACCTTACCATTTAACGTAACTACCTGTGCCAGCGCTACCGAGCAGCAAAATATGAGCAATAAAAAGCATCCAGATACTTTTTTCATCATTGTGTTTGGGGTTTTGGTATAACAAATAAGCCTTACCGGTCGGATGCAGGGAGCGATAAGCCTATTTAACCTAAAAGGTAAGTATTATTTATGGAAAGTAATAAGCTATAGCATCATTAATAAAAATTAAATTTATAACATGATCCCGTTTCTTCATTTCCGTTTTAAAAAAGCAATTGCAGCTATATTGCTATGCTCAATTACTTGCGTTGCTATGGCGCAATCCGATAGCGCATACAAGCAGTTGCCAGATGCGCGGCAAAAAGTGCCGTTGTACATCATCAACTCGGATATTATTGGTGGCGGCGGTTCCATTAATGTTAGCAACATTAAAGCGATAAACGTTTTAAAAGGCAATGTGCCCGATTTGGCCCAATATAAAAACCTGGATAAATATGGGGTTATTATATTTGTACTTAATGATAGTGTGAAGGTAGAAGCTAAGTCGTTAAACGACATTAAACTTTGGCTAAATATGAAGGGCGAGGTTGATTTTGCGGTCGATGGTTTTTTTGTCGATAATAAAAACTTACGGGTAGCTACTGCAGATATCAACGAGATTAACGTGATAAAAAAGGACCAGCAAAATAAGCTGCTCAATAACGTTATTAACGTTTGGACCATACCGCCCGGTTCCCGAAAAGGCGAAGCGCCCCACAGCAATCCAGGTAAACCAGGCGAGATTTATATCAGGTGAGGGATTGTTGTTATATTAGTAAAAACAATATCGCAATGACAACAACATTTGAGCTATCAAATAATACATCATCCGAAATAACCATAGTTCATGAGCCTGAATGCTTCGAATTTCAGCTTCCGGTAAATGAAAATATCACTATTGAAACCAACGCCTGCGCTGAAAGCATAGTTTTAAATATCTGGGAACTTAATGGAGCAGTAGGAATTTCTATCCTTGATGATAAAAGCCATTATAACGTATACCATAAAGGCGAAAATGTATTTGAAAAATATATGGACTGAATTTGAACGCAGGCTAAGACTCACCCGCTCTTCAGCTTCGTTGGAACTGGGCTTTGAAAACCAGGTGCTGCTTTGGGCATTACTATACAACTAACCCACATTCAAGCCCCTCTTTCCTGCGCAGCAGAAGAGAGGAATGGCGAGCGAAGCAATGCCCGGGTGAGTCTTCGCTCTCACGCTTCTCCCCATCAAATCTTACAGCACCTGGTTAAACTCCAGCCTTTCCCCATCGGGTCCGGTGATGTTAAAATATTTACAGCCCTTTTCCCAGAACTGCAGGAACACCGGTTCGGGCTCAATTACGTTAAAACCGGCTTCGGTTATCTCCCTAAAGGCTTCGTCGATATCGCTTACATCAAACGCTACATGATCTATGTGTCCGTTGTTTCTTGACCGGATTTCCGGCAGGCCCGCATCGGGTAGCTGGTATAGCTCCATGATGATATTACCGCTTTGCATCATCACACAGGTGCCTGTGCCGTCGTTATCGGTAAACGGCGCTTCCATTACATTGCCAAAGCCAAGCCGGCTGTAAAAAAACTGCGACGCCTCCAGGTTGGTTACTGGCACGCCAATGTGCTGTATGGCGTTGATTTTTAAATTAATAGCATTGCTCATAACAGGTAGCTGTTTTATGTTTTATAATAGTAAAAGTTACTTAACGAAGTTAAATCATTTTACACAGTGTTAACACATTTGCCATAAATTGCTGTTAAACTTGCATCGAAATCAATCATAGATGAAAATTGGAATCGTATGTTACCCAACCTTTGGCGGAAGCGGGGTTGTTGCTACCGAACTTGGTAAAGCCCTTGCAAACCGCGGTCACCAGGTACATTTTGTTACTTATAACCAGCCTGCACGGTTAGACCTTTTTTCTGAAAACCTTTTTTACCACGAGGTATCGGTAAGCAATTACCCGCTGTTTGATTTCCCGCCTTATGAACTGGCCCTGGCCAGCCGTTTGGTTGATGTGGTACGCCACGAGCAATTAGATGTATTGCATGTGCATTACGCTATACCACATGCTTCGGCAGCGTTTATGGCCAAACAAATACTGGCCACTTATGGCATCTATATCCCCGTAGTTACCACCCTGCATGGTACCGATATCACGTTGGTTGGTAAAGACCGCACATTTAAACCGGTAGTTACCTTCTCTATCAATAAATCAGATGGCGTAACCGCGGTATCCGAAAATCTGCGATCAGACACTTATAAATTTTTCGATATCGAAAACGATATTAAGGTAATCCCCAACTTTATTGACCTTACCCGTTTCAGCCTAAAAGCAAAGGACCACTTCAAAAAAGCCATAGCGCCATTTGGCGAAAAGATACTGGTGCATACCTCCAACTTCCGCAAGGTAAAACGTACCGAAGATGTGGTGAAGATATTTGCCAAGGTGATTAAATCCATCCCTTCAAAATTATTAATGGTGGGCGATGGCCCCGAGCGCTCGGGCTGCGAGCAGTTATGCCGCGATCTTGGCGTTACCGATAACGTGCGCTTTTTGGGCAAACAGGATGCCATCGAGGAGATCCTGTCGGTAGCAGATTTGTTCCTGATGCCATCACAATCCGAGAGCTTTGGCTTGGCCGCGCTGGAGGCTATGGCATGCAAGGTGCCGGTTATCAGCAGTAACGCCGGCGGCTTACCGGAGCTGAATGTTGACGGCGAAACCGGCTACCTGAACAATGTAGGTGACGTGGATGGCATGGCCGAAAGAGCGATATACATCCTGGAAGATGAAGCCCGCCTGGAAACCTTTAAAAACAACGCCCTTGCCCGTGCCAAACAATTCGACCTGGCCACCATACTCCCGCTTTATGAAAACTACTACATAGAAGTGGTAGAACGCTGCAAAGATAAGGTGGTGTAAAGAGCCTCACCCAACCCTCTCCAAAGGAGAGGGCTTTAAAATTGCACCGCTATTGCGCAATTATAGCAACTGGGTATACTGGTCTACATCCAAAACGGCCCAGCGCCCAATAAAGTTAATCTGCACACCTGAAATCTGCATATCTGCACATTTAACGCAGCTTTGTAACAATCTCACATCCCTCAAATAATCTGCACATCGGCATATTTGAAATTTGCACATTTATTGCACCTTTGCAAAAACTACTAATTATTCAATATCAATGAAAGAAGGGCTTAAAATTGCCATTGGCGCCGATCATGCCGGCTTTGATTATAAACAAGCTTTATCGGCCGATATCCCGGCCTACCAGTTAAAAGATTTCGGTACCTATTCCAATACCTCCGTTGACTACCCCGATTTTGCACACCCTGTAGCATCAGCAGTTGAAAGTGGTGAGTGCGATTTGGGCATCCTGGTTTGCGGCAGCGCCAACGGCGTAGCCATTACCGCCAATAAACACCAGGGCATCCGCGCTGCCATTTGCTGGAACGAAGAGCTGGCCGTATTGGCCCGCAGCCATAACAATGCCAATATTGTATGTATCCCGGCACGATTCATCAGCATCGACGAAGCTAAAAAAATAGTGCAGGCCTTTTTTGCCACCGAATTTGAAGGCGGCCGCCACGCCACCAGGACAGGTAAAATTTCCTGCTGATTTTAGGTGAAAGGGTAAATCAGGCGAAAGGGTAAAGGTAAAAAGCGAAAGGTAGAAAATTTCTTACGCTGATGGATAAATCACTTGCAGCGGTCTTGCTACTTGATACTTGATACTAAAAAGAAACTGACTTAATTAATTACCATACATGAAAAAAGTAACATTACTGGCATTTTCTGCTGCAATAGCGGTTAATGCCTGTGCGCAGCAAAACCCTACTGCCATGAAGTACGGGAAGCTGATTACGGCCAAGGATGCCAAAAAACACTTAAGCATCCTGGCGTCTGACGAATTTGAGGGGCGGGAAACCGGTAAGCCCGGAGCTGAAAAGGCCGCAAACTACATAGCCGGCGAATTTAAAAAATTAGGGCTGCAGGCCCCGGTAAACGGATCGTACTTCTTTAACGTACCACTTGTACAAAGCGCGTTAAAAGTATCGGCCTTTACTGTTAATGGAAAACCATTTGTTTTAGGGCAGGATTTTATACCTAACGGCACAGTGCCCGATAAAAATGTAAGCGGCAGCGAAGTTGTATTTGTAGGCTTCGGCACCGAAAGCGAAATAGGATCAACTGATATTGCGGGCAAGGTTGTATTGTGGATAAACGAGGACAAACCCGAAGAAGGTAAAACACCAAATGTGGCCGTTCGCATGACCACCGCGCGTTTAAAAGTATTTGCCAACCTGCAAAGCAAAAAACCTGCAATTATTTTGGCCGCCAACGGCGATTTAACTGCTTTACTTAAACGTTTCGGCAGAAGTATTGCAAGCCCGCGTTTAACTATTAAAGAAGATGCTGCCAAAGCCAACACTGGCGTACCTGTTTTTCATGTAACTACAGCAATTGCTGATGAGCTGGTAAAATCAACCGGAAAAACCTACAGCGATTTAAAAGCCGCCGCCGCTACTACACCTGTTGTAACAGCAAAAGCCGATTTTACAGCCAATTTTTCAAATGACCGTACTGATGTTAAAGCTGTTGATGTTGTTGGCTTTATGCCAGGCACCGATTTAAAAGACGAAGTGTTGGTGTTTTCGGCCCACTATGACCATATCGGGTTAGAGGCTGACCCTAAAGCTAAAGACAAAGTAAATAACGGTGCCGATGATGACGGATCGGGCACTACAGGTATTCTTGAAATTGCCAGGGCATTTTCTAAAGCAAAAAAGCAAGGTCACGGCCCGCGCCGCAGCGTTTTATTTTTAGGCAACGTTGGTGAAGAAAAAGGCCTTTTAGGCTCTGAATACTATACCGATCATCCTATTTACCCTTTGGCTAACACCATTACCGATTTAAATATTGATATGATTGGTCGTGTAGGCGAAGAGTACATCGGCAAACCAGATTCTGCCAACTATGTATACCCTATCGGCTCGGCTATGCTAAGCAAGGACTTGCATGATATTGGCGAAAACGCAAACAATACTTATACCCATTTGAAGCTGGACTATAAATATGATGACCCTAATGATCCTAACCGTTTTTACTACCGCAGCGATCATTACAACTTTGCAAAACACGGCGTGCCCATTATTTTCTACTTCAACGGCGTACATGCCGATTATCATCAGCCAGGCGATGAAGTAAGCAAAATCAACTTCCCGTTACTGGCAAAACGCGCGCAATTGGTATTTTACACAGGTTGGGAGTTAGCCAATCGTGATAAAAAACCCGTTGTTGATGGAGCTAAATAGTTTTGAGTAATAAGTAGTGAGTTTTGAGTTAAAAATAATCGACGGAATTAATATTTCTACGTTTTAACTCAAAACTCATTACTCAAAACTCACTGTTGTCCGGTAAACATATTAAAGAAAAAAACAGGGGCAAATAGCCCCTGTAAAGTTTAACTTTGAATTACCACACCCAAAGTTTGAACTTATGCCCAAAAGT
>Ga0307515_10016024_pt1 | contig 13757 bp, 9 predicted proteins | sample 17_EM_MG_FD_194513 | JGI IMG/M metagenome (GOLD analysis project Ga0307515, IMG submission 194513) | Populus trichocarpa ectomycorrhiza microbial communities from riparian zone in the Pacific Northwest, United States - 17_EM | ecosystem: Host-associated > Plants > Roots > Unclassified | place... | reverse complement strand
TGCCGCGCGCATGGGGTTCGATCCGTCCTACGTCAGTCATGTCGAAGGCCGCCGACACAAGCCGACCGAGGACTTCGCGCGGCGCGCCGAGGCGGTGTTGGCCGCCGGCGGCGTGATCTGGCAGAGATTCCAGGAGTACGACGAACTGCGGCACGCCCGCGGCCCGGTGCTGCACCGCGACCCGCCCGTGCCCGCCCAGTGGATGCCGCCCGGCACCGGCCTCATCGTCGAGCAGGAGGTTGCCGAGCTCACGTACACCGAGGGCGCGTACCGGTGCGTGATCCGGCGGGCCCTCTACAACGCGGGCGTCGAGCCGGTGACGCGCTACCTGGTGAAGATCTCCGTCGACCGGTATCCGCACGATCCGGCCGGCTCCAACCGGCACCACCGGCAGCACCCGCTCAGCTTCGAGGAGATGGACCTGCGCGCGATCGCCGGCGAGGGCGACGCGACCGAGCCGATGCAGTGGCGGCTCAAGCTGGACCGGGACGCCGCCAAGGAGGTGTGGCTGCTGTTCGCGAACGACCACGGCCAGTTCCCCCTCTATCCGGGCGAGCGGACCACGATCGAGTACGCCTACACCGTCGGCGAGGAGAAGTGGGGGCAGTGGTTCCAGCGGGCGGTCCGCCTGCCGACCCGCAACCTCACCGTGCGCCTGGACTTCCCGGTCGAGTTCGAGCCGCAGGTCTGGGGCTTCGAGACGTCGCTGGCCGCCGAGGTGCCCGTCCGTACCCCGCTGGAGCGCCACAACGACGCCCGCCGCGCCGTCTTCGAATGGTCGACCGACGCGCCGCTCCTGAACGCCCGATACCGCCTGGAGTGGCGGTTCCGCGGGCAAGCCGCGCCGACCACCCCCGACGAAGGAGGCATTCGACCCCAGCACAACGGTCACGAGCTGAGAGCGAGCCAGCGGATGCGCGGATTGGGCATCGTGCAGCGCGGCGCGGATCTACTCCGCCAGCGAGCCCGGCACTTCCAGCTACCCCGGGAGGAGTCGGCCGCCCGCGACGCGGTCGCCGGCCTCCGCTCCACCCTGGACCGGCTCGAGGCCCTGCACGACTTCAGCAAGGGGGTCGGGCTGGCCGCGCCGCAGATCGGCCTGGCGGTTGCCGCCGCCGTGGTACGCCCACCTGAGCGCGGCGCGGAGCCGGTGATCCTGCTGAATCCACGCGTCGTCGACGAGTCGCGGGAGAACGACGAGCAGTACGAGGGATGTCTCTCCTTCTTCGACTATCGGGGCCTGGTCGTGCGGCCGCTGCGCCTCGACGTGGAGCACGCCCGCTTCGACGGCACCCGGATGATCACCTCCTTCGAGCTGGCGATGGCCCGCCTGGTCGGCCACGAGATCGACCATCTGGAGGGCCGGTTGTATGTGGACCGGATGGTGCCGGGCGCCAACCTCGTGCCGGTCGAGGAGTACAGCCAAACCGGCCAGCCGTGGATGTACTAATCGGAAAACGTGTCGTACTTGATCCGGACGGACGGGACCTGTAGCTCGGCGAGGGTCTTCAGGGTCGCCTTGACCATCCGGCCGGAGCCGGAGACGAAGAAGTCGTGCTCGTTCCACGGGCCGTAGCGGGCGACGACGTCGGAGATGGCGCCCTGCTCGCCGGGGAACGTCGGATCGTCGCTGCAGGCGGTCACCACCGACAGCCAGGGGTAGCGGGCGGCGAGCCGGTTCAACTCGGCCAGGTCGTACAGGTCGTCGCGGGTCTTCGCGCCGAAGAAGACATGCACCCAGCGGGTCCGGTTGTACCGGGTCAACTCCTCCAGCAGCGACTTGATCGGCGCGAGGCCGGTGCCGCCGGCCACGAACACCGCGTCGCGGGTCGACCGGCGATCCAGGTTCATCGTGCCCATCGGCGCCGCCAGCCGGATCATGTCGCCGACCTCCAGGCGCCGGACCAGCGCGCTGGAGACCCAGCCGGCGCCGATCGCCCGGACGTGGAACTCCAGCGTGTTGTCTCGGCGGGGGGCGTTGGCCGGCGAATACGTGCGCCACAGGCGCGGCTGAAAGCGCGGGCACTCCACGCTGAGGTACTGGCCGGCGCGGTACTCCAGCGGCTGCATGGGCATGACCGTGAAGACCGCGATGTCTTTGGCGCGGCGTTCGTGGGACATGACCTCCGCATACCAGTACGGCGGGTTGGTGTCCGCCTCCGCGCCGGCGAGCATCTTGGAGGCGATCACCGCGTACGCGTCCGCCCAGGCCTGGTCGTACTCCACGCCCCACTGCTCGCCCGCGAACTGCCGCATCGCCTCGATCAACGCCCCTCCGACAACCTCGTAGTGATCCGGCTCCACGTGGAACTTGCGGTGATCGCGGCCGAGCGCACGCAGGTACGCGTCGAACTTCTCCGGATCCTCGAGCGTCTGCACCGCGGTCACGATCGCGCCGAGCAGCCGGGCGCGCTGGACGTCCATGTGCACGGGGAAGAGATCCCGTAGGCCGGGGTGCGACAAGAAGATCCGCGCATAGAAGTACCCGGCGACTTTGTCCTGGTCCTCCTCGACGAGACTCCAGCTCTCCTTGAGCAAACGCGCCAGGTCTCCCATGCCCTTTAGGGTGAGCAGCCGGGAGGGTTACGCATCGCACCAAAAGTGCGATGTAGGACGCACAATTACCGACACTCGGCGCGTCGCTTGCCCCGATAGGTCCGAATGTGCCTAGAGGCGCTCACTCGAACGGCTGACCCGAATCTAGAGTGGGCCCGTGACGGTAGCTCTTGATCGACCCCCGGCAACCCGCGACCAACTCCGCCTCGAGATAGCGATCGTCCTGCTGCTGTCGCTGGGCCGGTCGGCCGTCTATGCGGTGGTATCCCTGGTGGCGAAGCTCACTGCCGGGCCGCCGCTCTCGCAACAGACCGCCACGCTGAACCCGTCTCAGTCCCCCCGGCCGTACCTGGACCTGACGTACCAGTTGCTGGGGACCTTCTTCGCGCTCGTACCGGTGCTGCTGGCCCTTTATCTGCTCAGCCGGGACCGGCTCGACCCGGCCCGCAATCTCGGGATCGACTTCCGCCGGCCCGCCGGCGACGCCGGCTGGGGCACCGCGCTGGCCGCCAGCATCGGCCTTCCCGGTCTGCTCCTGGTGTACGCGGCGGCGCAACTCGGGCTGAACGCGCAGATCGTGCCGGCCGCCCTGCAACCGGTCTGGTGGGCGATCCCGGTGCTGATCATCGCGGCCATGCAGAACGCGATCCTCGAAGAGGTGATCGTGGTCGGCTACCTGATCACCCGGCTCCGCGGGCTGGGCTGGCGGCTCCCCTACATCGTGGCGGCCAGCGCAGTGCTCCGCGGCTCATACCACCTGTACCAGGGCTTCGGCGCCTTCGTGGGCAACGCGGTGATGGGCGTGGTGTTCGCCCTCTTCTTCCTGCGGAAGGGGCGGGTGATGCCGTTGATCGTCGCGCACAGCCTGCTGGATATCGCGGCCTTCGTCGGCTACACCCTACTGCCGAAGGACTGGCTCAGCTGGCTCTGATCCCGGCGGCAGCCCGATCCCGGTAGAACAGGGTGGCCCGGGCGGCCAGGCTCCGGGCCGCGCCCCGGCTGGTCAGGGTCGCGGCGAGCAGGGTGGTGCCGGGAAAGTAGCGGTTGACGGCCCTGAGCGCCGCCCAGCCGCCGGCCTGCGCGGCGATCATCCTGCCCAGCCGCCAGGTCGCCTCGGTGAGCCCGGCGTTCTCGTAGGAGTGCTCCTGGGCGGCGGCTAGCGCGGCCTCGGCGTCCTCCCGCTCGGCGTGCACGCGGGTGAGCACCAGCAGGTCGGCGGCCCGGGCCCGATCCGTGGGATCGAAGCCGTAGGCGGCGGCGATGTGCAGCGCAAGCTCGGCGTGCGTGAAAGCGGCCGCACCGAGCAGGGCAACCGGCGCGTACGAGCCGGCGACTGCCGCGAGCAGGCTGCTCACGCTGCCGAACCTGGTGAACTGAAGTTCGGCCAGCCGGGCCACGGCGGCCGGGGTTGCCGTCGGGTAGGCGGCTCGGGTGCGGCGGGCCCACTGGATGGCGCGGGGGCCGATGGTCTGGGTGGCTGCCACGGCGAAGAGCTCCGGGGAATGGGCCGGGTCGGCGATGATGCCCGCCCAGACCTCGGTGCGGGCGGGGGCGGACACGGGGTCCGTCGCGGGCGCGGCCGGGCGCGGCAGGGTCGGGACGACAGGCCCTGGTTGCGCCGGGGGCTCGGCGGCCGGGGACGTCGTCGCGACCTGCGTCTGTCGCTCGCTCGGCGCGTTGCCTTCGGTGGGGGCCGGCTGCGCCTTGGCGGCTGGGGTGGCTGTCTCGGCGGCTGCCTTTACCGGGGTTGCCTTTGCCGGCGGCCTGTTTGCTACCGGCGTGGCCTTTCTCGCGGGCTGGGTTTTTGCCGAGTTTGGGGCTTTTGTCATGGTTTGGGTCTTGGCTGGCTGGGTCTTTGCCGCGGCCTGCGTCCTGGCCGCCGGTTGCGCCTTGGCGGCGGGCTGGGCTTCCGTCGGGGGCTTGGGCTCTTGAGTCGGTGCGGCTGGGACCGGGTTTTCCGGTGGTCCCTGACCTTGGGGCGCTTGGCTTTGGGGCGCGCGCTTGGCTCGCGGCGGCGCTGGCTGGGCGGCTTTGCTCGCGGGCTTCGCCGCTCGTGGCGCGGTGGCCTTGCGGGGTGTCGACTTCTGCGGGTCCTGCGGGGGCCGCGCCGGCGGTGTTGCGGTTGTGGAGTCTGCGTCCGTACGGGAATTGGTTTCGGTTTCGGACGGTGGCCGGAAGGTCACCGCCGGCGGCGCCTTGGCCGGCTTGGCCGGAGAAGTTGGCTGGTCAGGCGTGCTGAACGCGGGGTTGGCGGTCCGCGGACGGCGCTGCGTCGGCTCGTTCTCCTCCATGCCGTGGCAGCCTAGCCTGGCGGCGGCCGTTTCACCGGTCCGAAGGCCGTGCGGTCGGTCGATTCCTGCGGATTTCGGGGCCCGGCGTGGCCAAGGGGCAACCTCTTTGCCGGGCCCCCAGGCGGTCCGGTATCCTCAACCGTCGGTGGCCTGCAGGCTATCGGGGAGACTTCGCCTAGTCCGGTCTATGGCGCCGCACTGCTAATGCGGTTGGGGTTTTAAAGCCCCTCCCGGGTTCGAATCCCGGAGTCTCCGCTCGTCACTCAGCGGCTTATCGCCGTGAGTTCGGTGATCCGATCCATCAGGTTCTGGAGATCGCCGGGCGCGCCGTCGCCCTTGGCGACGATGGCGAGGGTCTTGCCGGCCAGCCGGTTGCGGTCGCCCTGGGTAAGGTCCTGCGACGTCAGGACCAACACCGGTACGTTGCAGGTGGCCGGGTCGTCGTGCAGCGCCGCGATGACGGTGTATCCGTCCAGGCCGGGCATGAGCAGGTCGCAGATGATCAGGTCGAAGGTGTGCGCCCGGGCCAGCCGGAGCCCGTCGGTTCCGTTCACGGCGTCGATCACCCGGACGCCCTCGCGCTGCAGCGTCTGCCCGACGATCGCGAGCGTCGCGGGATCGTCGTCGATGACCAGCACGTTGATGGTGTGGTCGTCCAGCGGCGGGATGAAGCTGTGGTGGACGAGCCAGCCCAGCAGCGCATCGTGCTGGACCGGCTTGACGAAGTAGTCGACCGCGCCGAGCGCCATGTCGACTTCCCGGTCCCCGGCGACGCTGATCACGGCCACGGGGATGTGCCGCAGTTGCGGGTCGTCCTTGAGCTGCTGCAACACCCGGCGGCCGTCGACGCCGGGCAGCACCAGGTCGAGCAGGATCAGGTCGGGCTCGCAGGAGCGGGCCGCGGCCAGCCCGTCCTCGCCGGTGGCGGCGACGGTGACACGGTATCCGGCGTGTTCGAGATGGCTGCGGAGCAGCCGCGACGCCGCGGTGTCGTCCTCGATCACCAGTATCCCGCCGGCCGGATACGCCGCTGCCGCCGGATCGATCGGCGTGCCGGGCGCGGCGTGCGGCGCGTCCGGCAACGTGAGGGTGAAGCGGGCGCCGTGGCCGGGCTCCGATTCCAGGGTGATGTCGCCGCCGTGTGCCTGCGCCAGGCGCCGCGCGAGCGGCAGCCCCAGGCCGGTGCCGCCCTTGCGCAGCTTGACGTCGCCGACCTGGGCGAACTCGGTGAAGACCCGGGCCTGGTCGGCGAGCGTGATGCCCGGCCCGGTGTCGGTGACGGACACGTGCACCTGGTCGCCGGCCCGGTGCGCGTTGATGAAGATCTGGCCGCCGCTGGGGGTGAACTTGATGGCGTTCGACAGCAGGTTGTCCAGGATCTGCCGGAACCGCACCCGGTCGGTCGGAATGGTCAGCGGCGGGACCGCGGTCATCACGCGCAGCTGCTGCTCGCTCAGCAGCGGGCCCAGCGCGGCGACGGCCTCGTCGATGGCGGTGGAAAGGTCGAGCGGCTCCGGAAAGAGCTCGATCCGGCCGGCCTCGACCTTCGACAGGTCCAACACGTCGTTGATCAGCACGAGCAGGTGCCGCCCGCCGGTACGGATGTGGTCGATCCACTCGCTCGGCACCGCGCGGTTGCTCCCGTCGGCCGGCTCGTTCGCCATCAGCTCGCTGAACCCGAGGATGGCATTGAGCGGGGTCCGCAGCTCGTGGCTCATGTTGGCCAGAAACTCCGACTTCTGGCGGGAGGCGGCCCGAGCCTCATCGCGGGCGACAGCGAGCTGGGCCTCGGCGCGCCACTGGCGCCGCTGAGTCCGGAGGAGCAGGAAGATCCCGGCGCACACCATGGCGCCCAGCGGGAGCGCGATCGCGAGAACTGTGTTTCGGATCGAGCTGGCGCCCGCGTACGCCTGGGCTCGTGGCACCGCCGCGAACACCGTCCAGCCGAGGGGGGCGACTTGCTGGCGTACCGCCAGCAGTTCCTTGCCGTCGTCGTCGACGCCGACCAGTCGGCCCGCCGGAACCGACGCGGCGGAACTGATCGGCGCGCTGGCCACAGGATGCAGCGCCGTGGGGCGCCCGCCCGGCGCCGCGACCAGGCGGTCCCGCTGGTCCGCGATCCACAGGTTCACGCCCTGCACCGCGGCGACGTTGTCGACGATCTCCTGCACCTCGCCGAGCTCAATACTGGCCGCGAGCACCGCGAGCGGCCGGCCCAGGGCCTGCCCGCCGGTGGCCGGCGCCCGGACAAACGTCGCAATCGACACAACGAACGGGTGCGCCCGGGTGGCCGATACGAACGCTTCCGAGACGTAAGTGTCACCGGTGGCGACGACACCCTTGAAGTAGCCCCGACTGCTGAAATCCTGCCCGATCAGGTGCGGCGCGCCCGGTATGCCCCGCAGGATGCCATCAAGATCGAGCAGACCCGGCGTGGTCCGCCCGTGGCGGTACTCTTGGAGCACCAGCAGCTGCCGGTCGATCTCCGCCCGGTCGAATCGGTCAGGATCGCCGTCCGCGAGCGCCTGAACCAACCGGGGCCGCTTCGCCGCGCCCTCCACCAGGGAGACGATCGACCCGATCTGCTCCGCGATCAAGGCGCTGGACAACGCGGTCGTCAACCGCAGCCGAGCCGCGACCTCACTGCGCACCGCGTCCTCGGACTTCGTCAGCGTCAGCGTCGCGAGGACAACAAGGGGCACAAGAGCACCCAGCACCGCCAGCGCGCCCACCTGCACCGCCCGACCTCTGCCCATCCCCACAACATAGGCTCACCGGCCTAATTTATGACATAAAGGGGCGAGATGCTGACCCGTCGGCCGGGCTATCCAGCCGCCAGGCCTCGTAGTGCGGCACGGCCGCGACAGCCACCGACATGCAAGCCCTACCTGACGACATGCTAGAGTCGTCGTCTAGCAGGTCCGGGAGCACCACAACGCCCGGACCAGCGGAAACGTAACCGCGACCCGCTGGACGCATCGCTACGCGCCAGTACGGGGAGTGGTTGCACGAGCGCCCGTAGCTCAATGGATAGAGCATCTGACTACGGATCAGAAGGTTAGGGGTTCGAGTCCCTTCGGGCGCACTTTTTAAGAAGGCCGTGACCTGCGGAAACGCGGGCTACGGCTTTTTGTTTCCCATGCTTGACCGTGCTAATACCGCTGTGGTGTGGGACCTGCGGGCGTGCCTTAATCCGCGGACGTGTACATGCCAATCCAGCGTTTGAGGCGTTCCATGACCCGAGGATCGGCCTCTAGGGTGTCGATGCGGGCCGCGGCTGTAGCCGGGTCGATCAGCCCCGTCTCAATCAGCGCGTTGACGAAGGCGTAGTCCTTCTCCCGGCCGGCCACCAGCTTGGAGACTACGCAGTCGTGCGGCTCCAGTGCGTAGCCACGTCCGGGTTGCGTGCTTTGTGATTCGACCAGCACCAACCGATCGCGCCATCCCGGGGGCAGCGTTGCGGTCGAAACGCTGACCCCTTGGGCGTAGTAGCCATTCATCTCGTGGAACGCCGAGAGCTCACCGATCGCTCCGTCGACCTGGTCGGACTTCCGGTTGTCAGGGTCGTCGAAGAACGCCACGTCGACTTCCATGGAGGCGGTGGCCTCCAACGGGAGGCGGTCCTCCGGGATGGCCCCCAATATTGACTGGCTGCCGATGACGACAACGTCGGGATCGTCGGCGATCTGGCTCGCTGCGCGCAAGACGTGCTCGAGTTGCTCCCGCCTCACGCCGCGTGTTCCCAGCCGCTGTGGGTGAAGGTTTTGAGGACCTGCTGGCGCTGAGGCTGGGAAAGAACTCCGGCGAATGGGGAGTTCTGTCGGAGCTCCACGGCCTCGGGATCCTCCGAGGTCAGCGCCGTGATAACCGCGCCGGGCCCTTCGCTTAGCTTCTGCCGCCAGAGCAACAGCCAGACCTCGGTCATGGTGCCCTGGTGCTGAACCAGGAGCCGGTCGAGGTTTTCGGTGGCCTTACCCAGAACCGTGTCTGGGTCGGTGACGAGGTTGCCGGCGACTGCCAGATGCAACCACAGTGACTTGAGCTGATCGCGCGTCAGTTTCTGCTTGGGGCGAAGCAGCGCCTCGACGGCGCTGCGTTCGACCCTTCGGTGTTTGCCGACCATGACGAACGGCAGGTCTCCCCGCTCGCAGAGGTTCACCACCTGTTGGCGCGATGTGCCCAAGAGCTTGGACACCTCGCCGGTGGTCAAGAGTCCGTTGCTGGTCATCACCATGACTGAAGCCTATTTCGCAAACGCCAAAAACACAAATGGCCAGCTTTTGGCATCCCGACCGCCTCCCAGTCCGCTTTGGCGTCGAGGGGTCGGCCGTTGGGCTGGCACCAGACGAGGTTGTGGTCTTCCCGCATGTCCCCGGCGGCGCGCCGGTCGCGGTCCTGGTCGGCCTTGTGTGCGGGATGGGGGAGTATGCCGACGCAGGTGGCGTTGGATGACCTTGCTGTGATGGCGGCTGTCGATGCGAACCACCGCTACGAACGCAGCCCCCGAGGGAGTGCTGTCAGCCCTGCCGCCCGCGGATCCTGATCGCCGTGGTGCTGTTTGCGTCAGCAATACTAACGGCACCGACAACGGTTTTTAACGGCGCATTTCTTGCCTCGTTACGAAGGCGTTCCTAATCTTGGACATTGAACAGTCACGATAGACGCTGTCGCAATGTGGTTGTCGGATGTGTTTCGACAATCAGTAGCCGAGAAGAGGGAAATGAAATCGCAGCCCGTGCGGGTTGGCCTCACGAGTGCGCATCAAGAACTGACGGAGGCTAGATTGAGCAACTCCGATCCGGCAGGGCGTGCCATCGGACGGCGCGCCGTCCTCAAGTACACGGCGGCCGGTGTGGTCGGCGTTGGCGCCGCGGCGATCGCGCAGTCCGGCGTCCACGCGGCCGCTTCCTCGCCCGCCGCCGAAGACTCAGCGCTGCAGCGGCTCTACCGCGACGCCCTCGACGAGGGCGGCGGGCTGGTCGTGTGGGCCGGCGGCAGCGTACCCACTCAGGAAGATCCGACCCGCCAGGCGTTCACCACCGCGTTCCCTGGCATCGACATCAGCATCACCGTCCGCTACAGCACCGAGCACACCGGCCTGATCGACCGGCAGCTGGCCCTCGGCGGGCTGGAGCCGGACATCGTGCAATTGCAGACCCTGCACGACTTCGAGTCCTGGAAGGCTCGCAACGTGCTGCTGCCGTACCGGCCGCCGGGCGCGCAGGCGGTGTTCTCCGAGTACCGGGACCCCGACGACACCTTCATCGGCATCATGGTTCCCTCCTTCGGCCGCGTCTACAACAGAGCCCTGCTGTCCGCCGGCGAGGCACCCCGCGACGCTGTCGACTTCCTGGCGCCGGCGTTCCGCGACAAGCTTGTGATACCCGATCCCACCACGGACGACGCCCCCCTGTACGCGTTGTACCTGGTGACGCAGAAGTACGGCCTGGGCTACCTGGAACGGTTCATGGAGCAGCGGCCGCTGATCGTCGCGAATGCGCCGTCGGTCAGCGCGGCACTGGCCAGCGGCCAACGCACGGCCAGCCTGGCCAGCATCGCGGCGTTGGCCCCCGCGCCGGGGTCGCCCGTCCAGTACGTCGTGCCGCAGACCGACAAGTTTATGACCTGGCCGCGGACGGCAGCCATTTTCCGCGCGGCGCGCCACCCGGCGGCTGCGAAACTCTACCTGGCGTGGCAACTGTCGGTGGCCCGGCAGCGGACCGTCCTGCAATGGCCGAGCCGCCGCGACGTCCCGCCGCCCACCGGCTGGAACAGCATTTCCCGGTACCACAGCCCGATGACCGGGTTCCGGGAATTCCTCCGCGATCGCGCCGCAGTCGAACGCTACCGGGCAATCGTCAAGACATTCATCGCTCCGACCGGCTGACGCGGCATTTCCCGCGCATTTCGTGGGACTCGACCGGGCCTTCCGGCAGCGCTCGCGGGAAGGCCCGGTCGCTTGTAAAGGTCGCATGTACCAGCGGCGACATTCGGTGGTTTCGGCAATGCCGTTGCCGAAAGCTTGCGTGCGACGTCAGAGCCGAAGCGGCTCAGCGCCAGCGGTCGCCGGTGAGCCGCTCGTACACCTCGACGTACCGGTTGCGGGTGGCCTCGACGACCTCGTCGGGGATTTCCGGCCCGGGTGCCGTCCGGTCCCACTCGGTCAGCCCGGCTGACCAGTCCCGCAGGAACTGCTTGTCCAGGTATCGCTGGGTGCCGCCCGGCTGCCACTCGTCGGCGGCCCAGAAGCGCGACGAGTCAGGCGTGAGCAACTCGTCGCCGAGCTTGAGGGCGCCCGCGGAGTATCCGAGCTCGATCTTGGTGTCGGCGAGGATGATGCCCTGCCGAGCCGCGACCTCGGAGCCCCGCCGGTAGACCTCGAGGGTGATCCGCCGGAGTTCGGCGGCAACGTCGGGCCCGACCGACTGCTCCACCTCGGCGTACGTGATGAACTCGTCGTGCCCCTCGCCCGGCGCGACCTTGGTGGTCGGGGTGAAGGCGGGCTCGGGCAGCCGGGACCCCTCGATGAGCCCATCCGGAAGGGCAACCCCGCAAATCGCGCCATCCTTCTCGTACGCCTTGAGCCCGGAGCCGGCCAGATACCCGCGGGCGATGCACTCGACCATGACCATCTCTAGCCGCTCGCACCGTACGGCCCGCCCGGCCCATTCGGACGGCACGTCGGTGGCGGAGATGATGTGGTTGGGCACCACGTCGGAAAGCTGGTCAAACCACCACAGCGAGAGCTGGGTAAGGATCTTCCCCTTGTCGGGAATGGCGGTCGGCAGCACCACGTCGTAGATGGAGATCCGGTCGGACGCGACCAGCAGGATGTCATCCCCGTCGGCGTAAACCTCCCGGACCTTCCCCGAGTGCAACAGCTCCACGTGCTCCCCTTGGCCGCAACGGACTCGTACGCAGGTCACGCTATCGGACGTGGCAGCCGACCGTCCCTCTGCGGGGGTTCACCTCGGGGGAATCACTGATGATTGCCGATGGCCGCTGCTCCTAGCGTGTCGACCATGGCGACCAGTGACCCGAGATGCCGGCGATGGAGCTGATCAACAACGTGCTCGGCGGGCTCCCTCCGCTGCTGGTGTACGTGGTGGTGGGTGCCCTGGTCGCCGGCGAGGTAGCGATCACCGCCGGCCTGGTGCTGCCCGCCGCCACCGCCCTGATCACGCTGGGCCTGCTCGCCAACGCCGGCGCCGTGGAGATCGTGCCGGCGCTCGCCGTCGCCGTCGGTGCCGCGTGGATTGGCGGCACCATCGCGTACCACTCGGGCCGGCGCCTGGGCCCGAGGGCCCGCACGATCCGCCTGGGCCGATGGATCGGGCCGAAGCGCTGGGACCGCGCGGACCGGCTGTTCGCCAGGTACGGCGGTCGGGCCATCTTCCTCGGTCAGTGGGTGGTGGTGGCACGGACCCTCATCCCCCGCCTCGCCGGGATGAACGCCGTGCCGTACCGGCGCTTCGCCGCCTGGCACACGCCAACGGCTGCAGTCTGGGCAACGTGGACGGTCGGCGCGAGTTACCTCCTCGGCGCCTCGTACGACCGGCTCGCCAGCCGGGTCGGGCACGCCAGCGGCGCGCTGGCGGTGCTCGTCGGCATGATCGTGGCGCTGGTTCTCGTCGGGCGGTGGATCGGCCGCAATCCCGACCCGGTGCGGGCGTTCGGCGTACTGCTGCGCCGGCTCGTCCCGGCCCGGGTGCTGGCCCGCGGCGGCGCGCCCGGTCGGTCCTGGCGCGAGCGGGCCGCGCGCCTGCACCCGCTCCTCGGTCTGGGCGTCGATCTCGCGCTCAGCGTCGTCGCGCTGTCGTTGGTGGCCACGCTGCTGGTGGTGGTCACGCCCGTGGTGGTGCGGTTTAGCGGGCTTGCCGCCGTCGACGAGACGGTCGCCGGGTGGGCGCGCTCGGAGTGGACCTCGGACGGGTACCTGTTTGCGCTCGGCACCGCCACCAGCGCCCAGCCCGAAAACTTCATCGCCGCGGCCGCCGCCGTCTCGCTCGTACGGTGGTGGTGGGTTTGGCGGCGGCAAGGCCGACGCCTGCGCCGCAGCGACGCTTTCGATGTGCTCGGCGCGCTCGGCCCGGTGTTTCCCGTCGCGGTCTTTACCGTCGTCCTCGATGGAATCCTGCCGTCTGTGCAGCGGCACCGGGCCTTCGCGCCGGACGGCTGGCGCGCGCCCGATTCGATCGTGTTTCCGTCGACGGCCGAGTTCGACGGGAGGCTGCCCTCGGCCGACGCCCTGAGCGCGCTCGCCAGCATGGCGGCCACCGAGACCGCGCAACTCGCCGCCGCCGTCGGGCTGCTCACCTGGCTCCTGGTCCGGCGGCTGCCCTGGTCGCTGCGGGTTGGCCGGGTGGACGGCCGCGGCGATCTACGTGGTGGTGTGCGCCGGCTCGTGGACGTACCTGGGCTGGAGCCGGACGAGCGAGACCGTGGCGGCGCTGGTGCTCGGCGCCGCATGGATGGCCCTGAACGCGGCGATCTGGTCTACCCGCCGGGCTGGCGCTCGGTCAACTGGGCATCCGCAGCAGCATCGAGCCGCCCCAGACCAGCGCCGCGCTGGTGCCGATCAGCTGAGCAAAAGCCCACAATTCGGAAGGTAGCATCGTCACCTTCTTCAGCTGCGCGGTGTCGGACTTCTCGTCGAGATAGGTCTTCGCGCCGAGGTAGACGATCATCCGCTGCACGGCGGCGATAAGCAGGAACCACGTCCAGACGTACGCGAACAGCGTCAGCCTGGCCGGCTCGGCCCGCGTCGCCACGAGATACAGCGCCACCAGCAGCAGGGGCACCACGACCCAGCCGATCCAGCCGCGCACGGCGAACAACATGAGTACCAGGAACGCCATGCTGCCCCAGACCACCATCTCCGGCTGGCCGTGCAGGAGCAGCCACGCGGCC
>Ga0307515_10016023_pt1 | contig 13759 bp, 9 predicted proteins | sample 17_EM_MG_FD_194513 | JGI IMG/M metagenome (GOLD analysis project Ga0307515, IMG submission 194513) | Populus trichocarpa ectomycorrhiza microbial communities from riparian zone in the Pacific Northwest, United States - 17_EM | ecosystem: Host-associated > Plants > Roots > Unclassified | place... | reverse complement strand
AGAACACGCTCATCAGGTCGAGCCGGCGCAGCAGCGGCACGATCCACACCGCGACGAACATCAGCCCGACCACCGCAATCAGGTTGTTGGTCATGTACTGCCAGTTGGTCTCGAAGGCCTTGGCAGGAATCGCGATGTAGCTGATGGAGCTGGTGTTGGCCGCGTACAGGCTCACGCCCGCAGCCCAGAACGGGATGCTGCGGCCACCGACGAAGAAGTCCGAGGTCGAGTTGCGTTTCTCGCGCAGGTAGAAGTACAGGCCCATGCCAAGCATCGAGACCAGGTAGACGATGAGTACCAGCCAGTCGGCCCAGCGCAGCAGCTGCTGGCCCGATTCGATCTCGGCGCTGCTGGCGCGGCCGTCGGCACCGACCCAGGCGATGCCGTTGCGCCACGGCATCGCCTGCACCGCGTCGGCGGCGCCGGCTTCGTCGGCCAGCGCCGCCCACGAACCGGTGATCGTGTGCATCGTCACCAGCCGCGGCGCAGCGCCCGCGCGGCCTTCGATCAGATAGAGGCCGTGGGCCTGGCCGAGCGGCCGCGCGGCACCGATGCGCACCACGCCCGGCGCGTCGGCCTTCGCAGTCCAACCGCCATCGGCCGACCAGCGCCAGAGGTGTTCGCCGCTGGTGACGAAGACGGCGCGCGTCTGCGCCAGCAGCGAACCCGGCGCGCCGCCGGGCCAGCCGGGCAGCGTTTCCCACACGGCACGGGTGTCGCCCAGCGCCAGGCGCAGCAGGCGCGGCTGGCCAGTGGGGTCAAGGCCGGCCAGATAGAGCGTGTCGTCGGTGGCGGCGCCATGTGCAGCGCTCAGCGGCTGCGGCAGCGCGGGCATCTCGCTCGTTGCCGGCGCATCGGCCGGCAGGCTCTGGCGCCACACGCGCTGCACCGCGCCGCCACTGCCGGTGAGCAGGAAGGCCTGGCGCGGCGTCGAGACCGCGCCCAGCACCGGCGCCGGCGCGCGCCAGGCGCTGGCGGCCCACGCCTTCGCGTCGGCATCGAGCAGCCACGTGCCGCCATCGGCGACGGCCAGCGCTTTGCCATCGACCAGCGCCAATGCCTTGATGCCTTCGTTCGAGGGCAGCGCAGGCCACGCAGCGCGGCGCACCTGCGCCAGGTTCTCGGCCTGCGCCGCCGGCACCAGCGCCAGCCAGGCCAGCAGCCACAAGCACCACGGCCGCTTCATCGCGCCGCCGCCAGCAGGGCCTGCGCGCGCTGCACGAAAGGTGCGTCGACCATGCGGCCGTCCAGCGCGAACGCGCCGCGGCCGGCCGCCTGGGCCGCGTCGACGACGCGGCGTGCGTACGCCAGTTCATCGCTGCTCGGGCTGAAGACCTCGTTGGCCGCCGCGACCTGCCGCGGGTGCACGCAGCTCTTGCCGACAAAACCCAGGCGCCGAGCCATCTGCGCTTCGGCGCGGAAGCCGGCCTCGTCGTTCAGATCGGGGTAGGCGCTGTCGAAGGCGAAGACACCGGCCGCGCCGGCCGCGAGGCGCAGCGCGAACATCGCGGCATGCACGTTGGCCACATCGCCGCGCGCGATGCCCAGCGGCTCGAACAGATCGCCCAGGCCCAGCTGCAGGCCGACCACGCGGGTGTGCGCGGCGCCGATCTCGGTGGCATGCTGCAAGGCGGTGGCCGTTTCGATGTTGACCAGCAGGCCGACCGGCTGCGCCAGCCCGGCGGCCGCTTCGGCCTTCTGCAAAGCCGCCACGGCGCGCCGCACATCCGCCGCGCTGCCCACCTTCGGCAGGTTGATCCAGGCCAGGCCCGGCTGCAGCACGGCGTGCAGGTCGGCCTGGAACGCCGGCGAGCCCAGCGGGTTGATGCGCACGATCAGCAGCGGATGGTTCGGCAGCGCCGCGGCCCGGCGCAGCGCATCGGCCACCTGCGCACGGGCCAGCGCCTTGTCCTCGCCACGCACCGCGTCCTCGAGGTCGAACGACACCGCATCGGCCGCGCTGGCCAACGCCTTCGGAAAGAGCTCGGCGCGTGCGCCGGGCACGAACAGCTTGCTGCGGACGAAGGGGTTGCGCACCGCGCGCAGTGTGTTCGAACTCAGGCCGCGCCAAACCCCGGCCCGGCGCATCTTCAGACGATAGATTTGCTTCGGATCAGATCTCGACCTTGGTGCCCAGCTCGACGATGCGGTTGGTCGGCAGGTGCAGGAAGTCGGCCGCCGCGGCGGCGTTGCGGTGCATGCTGGCGAAGAGTTTCTCGCGCCACATCGCCATGCCGCCGCCGAAGGTGGGGATCACGGTGTCGCGGCTGAGGAAATAGCTGGTCTCCATGTCGTCCAGCTGCACGCCGCGGCCTTCCAGCAGCTTCAGCGCCTCGGGCACGTCGGGCTCGTTCTTGAAGCCGAAGTGCAGCGTCACCTGCCAGCAGTCGTGGCCCAGCGGCTCGATGTGGCAGCGTTTGTCGAAACCGATCCACGGCACCTCGTGGTTCTGCACGGTGACGAACAGGTTCTGCTCGTGCAGCACCTTGTTGTGCTTCAGGTTGTGCAGCAGCGCAAACGGCGTGCTGCCCTTCTCGGCGCTAAGGAACACGGCCGTGCCCGACACACGCTGCGGCGGGCTGATGAAGATCGATTCGAGGAAAGGCTCGAGCTCCAGCGCCTCGTCGCGCAGCCGCTCGGCCATCAGGCGCCGGCCGGCCTTCCAGGTGATCATCAAGGTGAACATCGCGCCGCCGATGACGAGCGGGAACCAGCCGCCTTCGAGCACCTTCACCGCGTTGGCTGCGAAGAAGATGATGTCGATGAAGAAGAAGAAACCGGTGGCCAGCACGCACAACGGCAGCGGCAGCTTCCAGGCGTAGCGGATCACGAAGAACGTCAGCACCGTGGTGATCGTCATGTCGATGGTGACCGCGATGCCGTAGGCCGAAGCCAGCGCGCTGCTGCTGCCGAACATCGCCACCGCGAACACCACGCAGACGAACAGCGACCAGTTGACGAAGGGCACATAGATCTGCCCCGTCTCCTTGACGCTGGTGTGCAGGATGCGCAGCCGCGGCAGGTAACCCAGCTGCATCGCCTGCTTGGTGACCGAGAAAGCCGCGGTGATCAGCGCCTGCGACGCGATCACCGTGGCCAGCGTGGCCAGCGCGATCAGCGGGTACAGCGCCCAGGTCGGCGCCATCTCGTAGAACGGGTTCTTCACGTTCTCGGGCTGCACCAGCAGCATCGCGCCCTGGCCGAAGTAGTTCAGCATCAGCGCCGGCATCACGACGACGAACCAGGCCAGGCGGATCGGCTTCTTGCCGAAGTGGCCAAGGTCGGCGTACAGCGCCTCGGCGCCGGTGACACACAGCACCACCGCACCCAGCGCGGCGAATGCGATGCCTGGGTGTGCGCCGAGGAAACCCAGCGCGTGTGTGGGCAGCAGTGCCACCAGCACCTGCGGGTGCGCGACGATGTGCGGCACGCCCAAAGCGGCCAGCACGACGAACCACACCATCGTCACGGGGCCGAACAGCTGGCCCACCAGCGCGGTGCCGAAACGCTGCGCGGCGAAGAGGGCGGTCAACACCACCAGCGTGACCGGCACCACGAAGCGGTGCAACCCGGGCGCGGCAACCTCGATGCCTTCCACCGCCGACAGCACGCTCACCGCCGGCGTGATGACACCGTCACCGAAGAAGATTGCGGTGCCGAAGATGCCCACCAGCAGCAGGCGGCGGCGCAGCGGCGGGCGGTCTTTCACCGCCACCGAGGCCAGCGCCAGCATCGCGATCAGCCCGCCTTCGCCGTTGTTGTCGGCGCGCAGGATCAGCGCCACGTACTTCAGCGAGACGATGATCGTCAGCGTCCAGAACACCAGCGACAGGATGCCGAGCACGTTCTCGGACGTGAGCGGCACACGGCCGTGTGCGAACACTTCCTTCAGCGCATAGAGCGGGCTGGTGCCGATGTCGCCATAGACGACCCCGATGGCGCCCAGGGTAAGGGCAGCCAGGGCGCCAGCGGTCTTGGGTTTTTGGTCGGCGCTCATGGGCGAGGGGCCGGCCATTGTGCACTGCGGCACAGTGGCCGCCGTGACAGCGTCAGTCGTACGTTTCCGCCTCCGGATCCGTCGCCTCCAGCTCGTACGCCGCCGCCAGCATCGCCAGCCGGCCGATCACGCCGTACATGTAGAAGCGGTTCGGCGCGCTCGCACCCGGCTTCGCACCCGGCTTCGGCAACTGCGTGCTGCCGGCAAACGCCAGCGGCACATAACGCGAGCCCGGTGCGCAGAGGTTCTCGTCCGGCGCGCGCTCGGCGTGCACGCGGTAGAAGCCGCCGACGACGTAGCGGTCGATCATCACCACCACCGGTTCGGCCACGGCGTCGTGGATGCGCTCGTAGGTGGGCACGCCTTCCTGGATGATCACTTCCGACAGCGGCTCGCCTTCGTGCACCAGGCCCACGCGGGCCCTGGCCAGGCGCTCGGGGTCGTCGAGCTCCTTCACGTCGCGCACGGTCAGGATGCCGGCGCCGGCGGCGTTGTCGGCCTTGATGACGACGAAGGGCCGTTCGTTGATGCCGTATTCCTTGTACTTGCGCCGCACCTTGGTCAGCAGCGCGTCGACGTTGTCGCGGATGCAGTCCAGCCCGCCGGGGCTCTCGAAGTCGACCTTGCCGCACTGGCCGTGCAGCGGGTTGATCAGCCACGGGTCCATGCCCATCAGCTTGGCGAACTTCTTGGCCACTTCTTCATAACTGTCGAAGTGACGGCTCTTGCGCCGCGCCGGCCAGCCGGCGTGCAGCGGCGGCAGCAGGTACTGTTCGTGCAGGTGCTCCAGCGCGCGCGGCACGCCGGCTGCGAGGTCGTTGTTCAGCAGCACGGTGCAGGGATCGAAGTCCTTCAGCCCGACGCGCCCGCGGTTGCGCAGCATCGGCTCCAGCAGCAGTTCGCTGCCGTCCGGCAGCGCCAGTGGCACGGGCGCTTCGAGCGCCGGGTCCACCGACCCCAGGCGCACGTTCAGGCCGGCCTGCGTGAACACCTCCACCAGCCGCTGCAGGTTCTGCAGGTAGAAGCTGCTGCCGGTGCGCGGCCCCGGCACCAGCAGCAGGTTCTTGGCCTCGGGGCAGATCTTCTCGATGGCCGCCATTGCCGCCTGCACCGCCAGCGGCAGCATTTCGGGCGTGAGGTTGTTGAAGTTCTCCGGGAACAGGTGCGTGTCCACCGGCGCCAGCTTGAACCCGGCGTTGCGGATGTCGGCCGAGGTATAGAACGGCGGCGTGTGCTCCATCCATTCGAGCCGGAACCAGCGCTCGACCGCCGGCATCGACTCCAGGATGCGCTGTTCGATCTCGTTGATAGGCCCGTTCAGAGCCGTGATGAGGTGGGGAACCATAGCGCGCGCCTTGGTGGGGAGGCGAGATTCTAGAAACCCTAGAGAGTGAGGGCGCCACCACAAAACGCAAGGGGGCGCCGCAGCGCCCCCTGAGTGCCCTGGCAGGATGAACCGCGGGCGCAGCCCGTCGGTTCGATCCAGCCGAGATATTCCGGCGGTTAAGCCGCCCGGAATATCACTTGTTGTAAGCCGTTTCGCCGTGTGACGTGATGTCCAGACCTTCGCGCTCTTCGTCTTCCGCCACGCGCAGGCCGATGGTCAGGTCGACGATCTTGAAGGCGATGAAGGCGACCACACCCGACCAGATGATGGTCACACCCACGGCCTTGGCCTGGATCAGCACCTGGTCGAAGATGCCGCTGCTGCCCACCGTGGCCGTGACCCAGTCGGTCACCAGGCCCGGGCCGCCCAGGCTCTGGGTGTTGAACACACCGGTCAGCAGCGCACCGACGATGCCGCCGACGCCGTGCACGCCGAACACGTCCAGCGTGTCGTCCGCACCCAGCATCTTCTTCAGGCCGTGCACGCCCCACAGGCAGGCGAAGCCGGCCACCGCGCCGATGACCAGCGCGCCGACGATGCCCACGTTGCCCGCGGCCGGCGTGATGGCGACCAGACCCGCCACCGCACCCGAAGCCGCACCCAGCATCGAGGCCTTGCCCTTCATCAGCGCTTCACCTGCACACCAGGCCAGCACCGCCACCGCGGTGGCCGAGAAGGTGTTCAGGAAAGCGAGCGCGGCGCTGTTGCCGGCTTCCAGCGCCGAGCCGGCGTTGAAGCCGAACCAGCCCACCCACAGCAGCGAGGCGCCGACCATCGTCAGCGGCAGGCTGTGCGGCGCCATGGCTTCCTTGCCGTAGCCGACGCGCTTGCCCACCAGGTAGGCACCCACCAGGCCGGCGACGGCGGCGTTGATGTGCACCACGGTGCCGCCGGCGAAGTCGAGCGCGCCCCACTGCCAGATCAGGCCGGCCTTCGCGTTCATCGCGTCGACCACTTCCTTGCCGGTGTAGGCGTCCGGGCCCATCCAGAACCAGACCATGTGCGCGATCGGCGCGTAGCTGAAGGTGAACCAGATCACCATGAACAGCAGCACCGCGCTGAACTTGATGCGCTCGGCGAAGGCGCCGACGATCAGGCAGCAGGTGATGGCCGCGAAGGTGGCCTGGAAGACCACGAACACGATCTCGGGAATCACCACGCCCTTGCTGAAGGTGGCCGCCATCGCGAAGGCGCCGGTGGCGGGGTCGAACACGCCCTTCAGGAACAGCCGGTCCAGGCCGCCGACGAACTTGTTGCCCTCGGTGAACGCCAGGCTGTAGCCGTAGACGAACCACAGCACGCTGATGAGCGAGAACGTCACCAGCACCTGCATCAGCACCGACAGCATGTTCTTGCTGCGCACCAGGCCGCCGTAGAACAGCGCCAGGCCCGGGATCGACATCATGATCACGAGCACGGTGGACACGAGCATCCAGCTCACGTCACCCTTGTTGGGCACGGGGGCCGATGCAGCCGGGGCTGCGGATGCGGCGTCGGCAGCGGCCGAAGCCGACGCAGCCGCTGGCGCGGCGGCCGATGCGGGCGCGGCCGCCTCGGCGGCGGAAGCAGCCGGCGCCGGGCTTTGCGCCAGCGCCGCCCCGCCGAAGCCGAGGGCAGCGATGCCCAGGGCAAGGATGGTGATGAGTTTCTTCATGGCGTGTGTCTAGGCTCTCTCGTGGGTGTGCGGCTTTTTAGAGCGCGTCCTTGCCGGTCTCGCCGGTGCGGATGCGGACCACCTGCTCCAGCGTGGTGACGAAGATCTTCCCGTCGCCGATCTTGCCGGTGCGGGCCGAACTCTCGATGGCCTCGATGACGCGGTCGACGATGCTCTCGTCGACGGCGGCTTCGATCTTCACCTTGGGCAGGAAGTCGACGACGTATTCGGCGCCGCGGTAGAGCTCGGTGTGGCCCTTCTGGCGCCCGAAGCCCTTGACCTCGGTCACTGTGATGCCCTGGACGCCGATGCCGCTCAGCGCCTCACGAACTTCGTCCAGCTTGAAAGGCTTGACGATGGCAGTCACCATCTTCATGGCTGTCCCCGATCAGAAGTTGTAGGTGTACTTGACGCCCAGCACGAGCGTCGGTTTGCCGAGCTCCTTGCCGTTGACGGGCGAGACGTAGAACGCCTTGTCGGCGTCGGTACCCACCACCGCGGCGCTCAGCGACAGGCCCTTGACCACTTCCTTGCTCACGGTGAGCGAGTAGTCGGTGTAGGAACCCGGGTCCTCGAAGGGGCCCTTGATCTTCTGGTAGCCGACATGCGGCACCACCGAGACGCCGGCCACGTCGAAGGTGGCGCTCAGGTCGACGTAGAAGCTGCCCTTGCTGTCGAAGTTGGCGAAGGTGTCGGTGACGGCGTGCGAGTACTTCAGCGTCGCCGGACCGTAGGTCAGTGCGCCGTAGATCTCGGTGGTGTTGGCGTTGGCGCCACCGATCGGCTTCATCTTGTTGCTGGGGTACTGGTAGGTCAGCACGCCCACGTCGTAGCTGAGTTCCTTCGTGATCTCGCCCTTGTACCCGCCATAGACGTCGATCTCGACGTTGGCGTCGCCGCCGAAGTCCTTGATCCACTTGATCGTCGAAGCCCAGGTCCCGACGTAGAAGCCACCGTTGCTGTAGTCGAAGCCACCTTGCAGCGCGGGCTTGTTGCGCGTCTGCGAAATGCCACGGTAGCGGTAGTCGGTGACGCCGCCGACGTTGAACGACGCGTCGGCGTACGAGGCCAGCGGCAACGACGACAGCACGACGGCGGCGAGTGTGCCGAGGATGGTTTTCTTCATGGGTTGCAGGCTCCGGGGTTGGCTGATAACGCGGTCCGGGTCCGGGTTTGCAGCTTCCGTGCCACCGGGCTGGCCATCAGCTCGCCCCAAGCTGGCGCATTAACCCACTCGCTGCGTCAGGGCAACCCCACAAAGAGGGCCCCGAAAGGGTGCGCACCAAGGCGGTGCTATCGCGCCGGCGGCCCGCTTCCCAGAATCCGCCGCAGGCAAGGGGAGCAAGACGAGATGACATTGGCCGTGGTGATGAGCCGTGCCCTGGACGGGCTGCAGGCGCCCGAGGTGCATGTGGAGGTGCAGCTGGCCAACGGCCTGCCCAGCTTCACGCTGGTGGGCCTGGCCGACACCGAGGTGAAGGAAGCGCGCGAGCGGGTGCGCGCGGCGCTGCAGCAGAGCGGTTTCAGCTTTCCGCACAACAAGCGCATCACGGTCAACCTGGCACCGGCTGACTTGCCAAAGGAGTCGGGCCGCTTCGATCTGCCGATCGCGCTGGGCATCCTGGCCGCGGCCGGGCAGCTCGATGCCGCGCGGCTGGCGGCCTGCGAGTTCGCCGGTGAACTCTCGCTGGCCGGCGAACTGCGCCCGGTGCGAGGCGCCCTGGCGCTGGGCCTGGCCGCGCAGCGCGCCGGCGCGTTGCGCGCCCTGGTGCTGCCCGCGTCCAGCGCCCGCGTGGCGGCGATCGTGCCGGGGCTGGACGTGCGCGCGGCGCGCACGCTGGCCGAGGTCGTCGCCGCGCTGGTCACCGGCGATGGCCATGTGCCGCTGCCGCGCGCCGAGCCGCTGCCGCGCGCCACCGTCGAAGCGGGGCCCGATCTGCGCGAGGTGAAAGGCCAGGCCGGCGCGAAGCGTGCGCTGGAAATCGCCGCGGCCGGTGCGCACAGCCTCTTGATGGTGGGGCCGCCCGGCAGTGGCAAGTCGATGCTGGCGCAACGTCTGCCGGGGCTGCTGCCGCCCTTGTCCGATGACGAAGCATTGGCCAGCGCCGCGCTGCGCGGCCTGACCGCGGCCGGCGCCGAAGACAGCAGTTTCGGCCGTCGTCCGTCGCGCGCGCCGCATCACACGGCCAGCGCGGCGGCGCTGGTCGGCGGCGGCTCACCGCCGCGGCCGGGCGAGATCTCGCTGGCGCACGGCGGCGTGCTGTTCCTGGACGAGACGCCCGAGTTCCCGCGCAGCGCGCTCGAAGCACTGCGCGAGCCGCTGGAAACCGGCCGCATCACGATCTCGCGCGCCGCGCGCCAGGCCTGCTTCCCGGCGCGCTTTCAGCTCATCGCCGCGATGAACCCCTGCCCCTGCGGCTGGCGCGGCGCGCCGGCCAGCCTGGGCCGCGCCTGCAGCTGTTCGCCGGAGCGCGTTGCGCGTTACCAGGGCAAGCTGTCGGGGCCGCTGCTGGACCGCATCGACCTGCAGGTGGAAGTGCTCGCCGCGTCCGCCGCCGAGATGCTGGCGCTGCCCGACGGCGAAGCCAGCGCGGTGGTGGCCGAACGCGTCGCCGCCGCGCGCCAGTGCCAGGCGCAGCGCCAGGGACGGCCGAACGCGCTGCTGGAGCCGGGCGAGATCGACCGCCACTGCGCCACCGACGCCGCGGCGGCGCGTTTCCTGCGCAGCGCCGCCGAGCGCCTGGGCTGGAGCGGCCGGCGGCTGCACCGCTGCCTGAAGGTGGCGCGCAGCATCGCCGATCTGGCCGGCGCCGAAGGCATCGCCACCCTGCACATCGCCGAAGCGCTGCAGTTGCAACGCGTGCTGGCAACCTGAAAACCTAACGTTTCAACTGCTTGCTCCACAGGGCTTCGTCGAAGCCGACCGTGATCGCGCCGCCCGGCCACTCCACCACCGGGCGCTTGATGACGCTGGGCACCGCGCGCGCCAGCGCCGCGGCGGACGCGGCATCCATCACCGCGGCGCGTTCGGCGTCCGACAGCTTGCGCCACATCGTGCCCTGGCGGTTGACCAGCCGGTCCCACGCCACCGCCTTCAGCCAGGCCTGCAGGTGCTCTTCGGGCACGCCGGCCTTTTTGAAGTCGTGGAAGGCGTAATCAACGCCCTGCGCAGCGAGCCAGGCACGCGCCTTCTTGACGGTGTCGCAGTTCGGAATGCCGTAAACCTTCACGCGGAGTTCCTTCAAAGTCAGATGGCCAGCGGGTCGATGTCCACCGCCCAGCGCAGCAGCCCTTTATGGCCGGCACGCACCTCGTTCAGCTGCGGCAACCAGGCCGCGAGCATGCGCTGCAGCGCGACGCGCGAGGCCGATTCCACCAGCATCTGCATGCGTTCGACATCCGCCACCTTCGAGACATGCGGCGGCACCGCGGGGTAGACGGTGACGCCTTCGTGCGCCTGCGCCAGCAGCGACGCGTCGGCCAGAAAGCCGCTGGCCGCGTCGGCCGTGCGCGCGTCGGCGCGCAGCAGCGCCAGGCTGGCGAACGGCGGCAGGCCGGCCGCGCGCCGCTCGGCCAGCTGCGCGGCGGCGAAGGCTTCGTAGTCGTGCGCGCGCAAGGCCGCGTAGAGCGGGTGGCGCGGGTTCCAGGTCTGCACCCACATCTCGCTGCGCGCGGCCTGTTCGGCGTCGCGCCCGGCGCGGCCGGCCGCCTGCATCAGCAGCGCGAACAGGCGCTCGGGGGCGCGGAAGTCGCTGCTGAACAACGCCGTGTCCGGGTTCACCGCGGCCACCAGGGTGACGCGGCGGAAGTCATGGCCCTTGGCCAGCATCTGGGTGCCGACGAGGATGTCGACGTCGCCCGCATGCACCGCCTGCAGCTGCTGCTCCAGGCGGCCTTCGCCGCGCGTGCTGTCGGCGTCGAGCCGGCCCACGCGCGCCTGCGGAAACAGCGCGGCCAGCTGCTCCTGCAGTTTCTCGGTGCCGCGGCCGATGGGCGCGATGTCCAGGTTGCCGCACTCGGGGCAGGCGCGCGGCACGGGTTCGCTCAGGCCGCAGTGGTGGCAGCGCAGCGTGCGGTCGAGCTTGTGGAACACGCGCCAGGCGCTGCAGTGCGGGCAGCCGCTCTTCCAGCCGCAGGCGCCGCAATGCAGCACCGGCGCGTAGCCGCGGCGGTTCAGCAGCAGCAGACTCTGTTCGCCGCGCTGCAGGCGTTCGGCGATGGCCGCCTGCAGAGGCGGCGCGATCACCCGTTCGTCGTCGCGCGGCAGCAGGCTCATGTCGACCAGCCGCACCCGCGGCATTGCGCCGCCGCCGATGCGCTGCGTCATCGGCAGGCGCCGGTAGCGGCCCTCCTGCACGCGCTGCCAGCTTTCCAGCGACGGCGTGGCCGAGCCCAGCAGCACCGGCACGCCCAAGCGGTGGGCGCGCCACACCGCGAGGTCACGCGCCGAATAGCGCGCGCCTTCCTGCTGCTTGAACGACGGGTCGTGTTCCTCGTCGACGACGATCAGCGCCAGGCGCGGCATCGACGCGAACACCGCCAGCCGCGTGCCCAGCACCAGGTCGGCTTCGCCGCTATGCGCCAGCAGCCAGTGGCGCAGGCGCTGCGCCGGCGTCAGCGCGCTGTGCAGGCTGACCATGCGCCGGTCGGGGAAGCGGGCCGCGAAACGCGCTTCGAGCTGCGGCGTCAGGTTGATCTCGGGCACCAGCACCAGCGCCTGGCCACCGGCGGCCAGCGCCGCGTCGGCCGCGCGCAGATAGACCTCGGTCTTGCCGCTGCCGGTGACGCCATGCAGCAGCATGGGTTTGCGCTCGCCGGCCAGCGCCTCCAGCGCCGCCGCCTGCTCGGCGCTCAGGGACGGGCGTTCGGGCGGCGCGCCCGCCGCAGGCGGCGGCGCGCCGGCCAGGCGTTTCAGGCGCCGTGCCAGCTGCGTGTCGTCCAGCTTGCGCAGCTCCGGCGGCAGCACCGACAGCGCCAGTTCACCGACGCCGCGCTGGTAGTAGGCGGCGGCGAACTCGACCAGCTCGCGCCAGGCCGCGCCCAGCGGCGGCAGGCTGGTCAAGGCGGCCGCCAACGGACGCAAACCTTCTGTCGGTTCGGCGTCTGCCGGGCGCGGCCAGACGATGCCCGGCACCTCGCGCCGCCCCAGCGGCACGCGCACCAGCGTGCCCGGCGCGAGCGGCTGCTCACTCGCGTAGTCCAGCAGCCCGGCCACCCGGGTGTGGCGCGGCGTCTCGACGGCCACCGACAGCACCGTCACCCCCCGCTCCGCCTGAAGCTCGGCTTCACTTCAAACATCGGCCGCAAGTAGCTGATATGCAAAGACTTTTCACCCTATCCACGGTTTCTGTGGATAACTATGTGGGGAAGCTGCGCCGAGATGCGCCAAGTGCTTGATTTTTGGGGCTTGCGCGGCGCCGTGCCCGATTTGCGAGCACGACCAGCAAATCATAAGAATCAACGACTTAGCACCAAAACGGGCAATTCTCGACAGCCCGTGCCGTTGGACGGGAAGCGGTTGCACCGCAGCATCCCATTTGGGGATAAGTCAAGCCCTGAGCGCTCACTCACGGGGCTGTTCAACAAGGCCGCCACACCGGCTTCAAACGGGTTCGCGCAGGCGGCGCGAATGGCTGTGCACGGCCTCTACCAGCGCCGTCACGTGCTCGGGCGGCGTGTACTGGCTGATGCCGTGGCCCAGGTTGAAGACGTGGCCGTCCCAGCTGCCATCGGGGCGCTGTGGGCGGCCGAAGCTGTCCAGCACGGCGATCGCTTCGCGCGCCACCACTTCGGGCGGCGCGAACAGCACCGTCGGATCCAGGTTGCCCTGCAACGCGACACGCTCGCCGATGCGGGCGCGGGCAGCGCCGAGGTTCGCAGTCCAGTCGAGGCCCACGACGTCGGCGCCGCTGCCGGCAACCTCGTCCAGCCACGGCGCGCCGCCCTTCGTGAACACGATCACCGGCACACGCCGGCCGTCGGACTCGCGCTTGAGGCCAGCGATGACACGGCGCGTGTAGTCCAGGCTGAAGCGCTGGAAGACGCCGTCGGCCAGCACGCCGCCCCAGCTGTCGAAGATCATCAGCGCCTGCGCGCCGGCGTCGACCTGGGCGTTCAGATACGCGGTGACCGCGTCGGCATTGATGGACAGGATGCGGTGCATCAGGTCAGGCCGGCTGTAGAGCAGGCCTTTCACGAGCCGGTAGTCGTCGGAGCCGGCGCCTTCGACCATGTAGCTGGCCAAGGTCCACGGGCTGCCCGAAAAGCCGATCAGCGGTACACGTCCGGCCAGCGCCTTGCGGATCGAGGTGACCGCGTCGAACACGTAACGCAGCTGGTCGATGTCGAAGCGCAACGCGGCCACGGCGGCTTCGTCGCGCACCGGTTTTTCGAAGCGCGGGCCTTCGCCGGCGCCGAACGACAGCCCGAGGCCCATCGCGTCGGGCACGGTGAGGATGTCGCTGAAGAGGATTGCGGCGTCGAGCGGATAACGCTCCAGCGGCTGCAGCGTCACCTCGGTGGCGAACTGCGGGTTGGTCGCCAGGCCCATGAAGCTGTTGCCGGCTTTCACGCGCGTCGCCTTGTACTCGGGCAGGTAGCGGCCGGCCTGGCGCATCAGCCACACCGGCGTGTGCGTGGTGGGCTGGCGCAGGCAGGCGCGCAGGAAGGTGTCGTTGTGCAGGACGGCGGCGCTCATGCGGGCGATTATCGGCGGCAGCCC
>Ga0307515_10016022_pt1 | contig 13759 bp, 18 predicted proteins | sample 17_EM_MG_FD_194513 | JGI IMG/M metagenome (GOLD analysis project Ga0307515, IMG submission 194513) | Populus trichocarpa ectomycorrhiza microbial communities from riparian zone in the Pacific Northwest, United States - 17_EM | ecosystem: Host-associated > Plants > Roots > Unclassified | place... | reverse complement strand
TCGCCGACGGGACCCTGGACCTGCGCGGGGTCAAGAAGCCGCTCAGCCTGCCCTTCAGCCTGAAGATCGACGGCGACACAGCCACGGCGCGCGGTGTAACCACCCTGGACCGGACCGCGTTCGGGGTTGGACAGGGTGAATGGGCGTCTACGGATCAGATCGGAGCGAAGGTGAAGGTCAGCTTCGCCATCACGGCCAAGAAGAAGTAGCGGCCGCCGCGAAAGCCCTGGCGGGCGGCGGCCTCGTGCTGCTGCCCACCGAGACGGTCTACGGCCTGGGCGCCGACGCCTCGAACCCGGTGGCCGTCGCGGCGATCTTCGCGGCCAAGGGTCGCCCGCGCTTCAACCCGCTGATCGCCCATGTCCACGACGCGGCGAGCGCCGCCCGCATCGCCGCCTTCGACCAGCGCGCGACCGCCCTGGCCGCCGCCTTCTGGCCCGGCCCCTTGACCATCGTCGCCCCGATCCGCGACACGGCCGCTGTCTGCGACCTGGCCCGGGCCGGGCTCGACACCGTGGCCCTCCGCGTGCCCGGCCATCCGCTGTCGCGCGCTGTGCTGGCGGCGTTCGGCGGGCCCGTGGTCGCCCCCTCGGCCAACCGCTCGGGCCGCCCCAGCCCCACCACCTTCGATGACGCCTTCGCCGAGACCGGTCAGGCGACCGCCGCCGCCCTGGACGGCGGACCCTGCGCGGTCGGGCTGGAAAGCACCGTCGTCGCCGTGCTCGACGGTCCCGTTCGCCTGCTGCGCCCCGGCGCGGTGACCCGCGCCCAGCTGGAGGCGGTGGTCGGTTCGCTGGCAGAGGCCGACGACGACGCCAAGCGCTCGCCGGGCCGCCTGGCCCTGCACTACGCCCCCGACGCGCCGGTGCGGATCGAGGCCGTGGCGCCCGAGGCCGGCGAGGCGTTCCTGGCGTTTGGTCCTTGGCCGGCCGGGGAAGGGGTGTTCAATCTCAGCCCGACCGGCGATCTGGCCGAGGCCGCCGCCAATCTGTTTTCATTCCTGCGCGCCGCCGACCGCACCAAGCCCGTCGGCATCGCCGTCGCGCCGATCCCGGACCAAGGCCTGGGCGAAGCGATCAATGACCGGCTGCGGCGCGCGGCCGGGTTCATAGGATAAAGCCGATGAAATTTCGCATCATGTATCTCGAGGACAAGTCCAAGGGCGTGAACGGCCCGGCGCGGATCGGGCGCGTGCGGCTCTCCAAGACCGGCGAGACGCTCTACTACGGCGGGCGGTCGTTCGAGGCCCTGCGCAACTCGGGCCTGAAGGCCAATTTCATCGATCAGGAAACCGGTCAGGTCTTCTGGATCGCCAAGGCCCGCAAGGGCGGCGACGACCGCCTCTACAAGGGCGCGGGCGATCCGCCGGTGATCGACGACGACGTGCGCGAGGAATACTGGCGCGATGTGCGCGGCCTGCCGGATCCTGCGGCGGGCTAGGCGTCCAGCGCCGAGCGCACGTCGGTCAGCGGAAAGTCGTCGCCCTTGTAGAGCAGGGGCGCATCCAGTGACTTGGCCAGGGCGTAGGCGAAGCAGTCGGCGAGGTTCAATTTCGCCGGATGGTAGCGACGGCCATAGACGAGATAGGCGTCAAGCGCCGCCGCCGCGAGGTTCTCATTCGGCATGACCTTGGCGCCCAGACCTTGGAGCCAGATGTCGAGATCTGCCTGGCTCGCCAGCCGTCCTCGACCGATCAGGATCAACCCGGTCTCGACATAGTTCACCGCCGAGATGCATGAGGCGTTGCGCTCCAGGATGTCGAGAAAGCCTTCAGCCTCGGGCTCATCATCGCCAATGGCGACCAGCGCCGAAGCATCGACGACGATCACCGATCGTCATCCAAGTCCGTGACGCCGGGGATTTCCCAAAGCGCGTCGAAATCGGCCTTCGTGACATTGAGCTTGATCTTGTCCAGCCCGGCCTTGCGACGAAATTCCGCCGTCGCCGCCCGCATGCTTTCCAGGGTCCGCCGAGGGGGCGCGGGCGTCTCCCGCGCCAGGGCTTCTCGCGCCAAGGCGTCGATGACTCCGGTAATCGTCTCGCCCCGCAGAGCCGCGATCTCGCGCACGGCCTTCTCGGTCTCGGGGTTCTTGATGAAGATGCCCATGGCGGCCTCCGTATATACCAAGGTATATACTGTTCGTGCCGCCCTCGGAAGCGTATCCTCCGCGCCCATGACCAAGCCCGTTCCCGCCGATGTCGTCTCCCGCCTCAAGGCCGTTCTCGGCGAAGGCGGCTGGAGCCAGGATCCTGACCGCCTGGCGCCCAAGCTGCAGGAGTGGCGTGGACGCTGGAGCGGCCAGACTCCGCTGCTGGCCCTGCCGCGCACCACGGCCGAGGTCGCCGCGGTGGTCGGGATCTGCGCCGCGCAGGGCGTGGCGATCACGCCTCAAGGCGGCAATACCGGCCTGGTCGCCGGCCAGATCCCGCAGGGCGAGATCCTGCTCTCCACCGAGAAACTGACCGCCGTGCGCGATGTCGACGCCTTCGACGACGTCATGGTGCTGGAGGCCGGGGTGACCCTGGCCAAGGCCCACGAGGTGGCCCTGTCGGTGGGTCGCCGCTTCCCGCTGAGCCTGGCCTCGGAGGGCTCGTGCACGATCGGCGGCCTGGCCTCGACCAACGCCGGCGGCACGGCCGTGCTGCGCTATGGCGTCATGCGCGACCAGATCCTGGGGATCGAGGCGGTGCTACCCAACGGCGAGATCTGGAACGGCCTCAAGCGGCTGCGCAAGGACAATACCGGCTATGACTTGAAGCACCTGCTGATCGGGGCCGAGGGCACGCTGGGGATCATCACCGCCGCCAGCCTCAAGCTCTATCCGCTGCTGGCCTCGCGCTGCGTGGCCATTGCCGCCGTGGCCACCCCGCACCAGGCCATCGCCCTGCTGGCCAAGGCCAAGGACGAGACCGGCGGGGCGGTCGAGGCCTTCGAACTGATGGGCCGCCTGGGCGTGGCCCTGGCGCTGAAGAACATCCCCGGCCTGCGCGAGCCTTTGGAGGCGGTCCATCCCTGGTACGTGCTGATCGAGACCGCCTCGGGCGAGCCCGGCGCCGCCGAGGCGGCCATGGAGCGGCTGCTGTCGGGCGCGCTGGACAGCGGCCTGATCCAGGACGCCGCCGTCGCCCAGTCGGACACGCAAGCCCACGCCTTCTGGGCGGTGCGCGAGAACCAGTCCGGCGGCCAGAAGCCCGAGGGCGCGGCCTGGAAGCATGACGTCTCGGTGCCGGTCTCGAAAGTCGCCGACTTCATTGACCAGGCCACGGCGGCGGTCGAGACGCTGTCGCCCGGCGTGCGCGTCGTGGCCTTCGGCCATGTCGGCGACGGCAATGTCCATTACGACGTGCTGCGGGCCGACGGCGCTTCTGATGACCCGCACGACGCCCTGCGCGACGCCGGCGCGCGGATCGTCCACGACATCGTGGCGTCCATGAACGGCTCGATCAGCGCCGAGCACGGCCTGGGGGCGATGAAGTCGGTCGAGGCCCTGCGCTACAAGAGCGCTGTTGAGGTGGAGGCCCTGCGCGCCATCCGCGACGCGCTGGATCCCCAGCGGATCATGAACCCGCGCGTGCTGTTCTAGGCTGTTTTTGATCCGCTCATCCCGGCATTCGCCGGGATGAGCGGCCTTCGAAATGGCGGTTCAAGAACGAAAGGTTGCCTACACCGCGTCCCCGCGCCGCTGCGCCGCCTGCAAGCGGGCTCTGCGCACGCTCACGCAGATGAACATCGAGGCCAGGGCGCCGACCGGGATCGAGGCCTTGTAGAAGCCGGCCTGCTGGCCCGTCCCCAGGATGTTGATCGCCGTCGGCACGAAGCCCCACAGCCCGTCCGAGGCCCGCATCCAGAACGCCCCGACCCCGATGAAGCACAGCACGGCCCAGGCGATGCGCCACTTCAGGCCCTCGGTGCGCAGCACCAGGAACAGGGCCACGAACATCACCAGGGGTGAGAGCAGGGCGGCCAGGAGGCCTAGGGTCTGGGGCATGGTCAGCCGTCCGGTAGAAACGGCGGGCAACATCGCGGTGCGCGTCGCCATTGTCCAGCCGGCACTAGCCGAGCCCTCTCCGAGCCTCTATCTGCACGGCCATGCTGATGGTCATCTCCCCCGCCAAGTCGCTGGACTTCACCGCCCCCGATCAGGTGCTGCCGCTCACCACGCCCGAGCTGAAGACCCAGATCGCCGAGCTGGCCAAGGTCACGCGCAAGCTGACCGCCGCCGACCTGCGCCGGCTGATGCACATCTCCGAAAAGCTGGCGACCTTGAACCGCGAGCGCTTCCAGCATTTCGACGCGGCCGTCGAAGAGGGGCTCCAGGCCGTGATCGCCTTCAACGGCGACGTCTATGCGGGCCTCGCCGCCCGCGAGCTGGACCGCCCGTCGCTGGAATGGGCGCAGGACCACCTGCGTATCCTGTCCGGTCTCTATGGCGTGCTGCGGCCGCTGGACGCCCTGCAGGCCTATCGCCTGGAGATGGGCACGCGGCTGAAGACCAAGAAGGGCTCCAACCTCTACGATTTCTGGGGCGAGACCATTTCCAAGACCCTGAACGCCACGGCCAAGGACCACGCCGATCCCACCTTGGTGAACCTGGCCAGCCAGGAATATTTCGGGGCCGTCGACGCCAAGGCCCTGAAGCTGCCGGTCGTCACCTGTCACTTCAAGGAAGAGAAGGGCAACGAACTGCGGGTCCTGGGCTTCTTCGCCAAGAAGGCCCGCGGCCGCATGGCCCGCTTCGCCGTCGACCACCGCGTCGAGCGCGCCGAGGACCTCAAGGGCTTCGACCTGGACGGCTATGGTTTCCGCAAGGACCTCTCGACGCCGGCCGACTGGGTTTTCGCTCGCCCCCAGCCCTGATTTCATCTACCGATGAATTTATAAGGTCTCGCTGATCGCAACAGCGAGCTATATGCTGCGTTGCAACATAGTTGGGCAGTAGCGCCAGGGAGCTCGCCGATGGCCGTGGATTTCGGGTTGCAGGGTCAGGTCGCGATCGTGACCGGCTCGACCAGCGGCATCGGCCACGCCATGGCCGACGCGCTGGCGGCCCAGGGCGTCAACATCGTCCTCAACGGGCTGGGCGAGATGACCGCCATCGAGAAGACCCGCGCCGAACTGGCTGAAAAGCACGGCGTCGAGGTGCTCTACAACGGCGCCGACATGACCAAGCCCGGCCAGATCGCCGAGATGGTGGCCGCCGCCAAGGCCGAGTTCGGCGAGCTGGACATCCTGGTCAACAACGCCGGCGTCCAGCATGTGGCCCCGATCGAGGACTTCCCGGTCGACCAGTGGGACCTGATCATCGCCATCAACCTGTCGTCGGCCTTCCACGCCACGCGGGCGGCGATCCCGATCATGAAGGAGCAGGGGCGCGGGCGGATCGTCAACATCGCCTCGGCCCACGGCCTGGTCGCCTCGCCGTTCAAGAGCGCCTATGTGGCCGCCAAGCACGGCATATTGGGCCTGACCAAGACCGCGGCCCTGGAACTGGCGACCTTCGGCATCACCTGCAACGCCATCTGCCCGGGCTTCGTGAAGACCCCGCTGGTCGAGGCCCAGATCGTCGACCAGGCCAAGGCGCGTGGCATTACCGAAGAGGCGGTGATGAAGGACGTGATCCTGGCCGCCCAGCCGACCAAGCAGTTCGTCACCTTCGACCAGCTGAACGGCCTGCTGCTGTACCTGGTGTCCGACGCCGGCGCCTCGGCCAACGGCTCGGCCTTCAGCATCGACGGCGGCTGGACGGCGCAGTAGCGTCCCGTCGGGGACACGCCCAAGGGCATGTCCCCGACCGTATGACGGAGTCCGCATGCCTATCGGTCCGTTCAAGAAGAAGCCCGCCGGCCCCAAGCCCCTCAGCCTCGCCCTGCAGGGCGGCGGCTCGCACGGAGCCTTCGAATGGGGCGTGCTCGACCGCCTGCTCGAGGAAGGCGACATCGAGATCCAGGCGGTGACCGCCGCCTCGGCCGGGGCGATGAACGCCGTTTGCCTGGCCCAGGGTCTGATCGACGGGGGGCGCGACGGCGCCAAGAGCCGGCTCGAACGCTTCTGGAAACAGGTCAACCGCAACGGCGGCCGCAACGTGTTCGGCGACACCAGCATCTGGACCAACGCCTTTTCCGGCGGGACCGACTGGCTGAAGAACAGCCCCGGCTGGCGGATGGCCGAGACCTTCGCCCTGTCGATGAGCCCCTACGAGTTCAACCCGTTCAACCTCAACCCGCTGCACGACGCCCTGGAAGGCGAGATCGACTTCAAGGCCCTGCGCGAGCGCTCGCCGATCAAGCTGTACATCGCCGCCACGGAGGTGCGGACCAGCAAGTCCAAGGTGTTCCGCGAGACCGAGCTGACCGCCCGTCACATCATGGCCAGCGCCTGCCTGCCCCAGGTGTTCCAGGCGGTGGAGATCGACGGCGAGCCCTACTGGGACGGCGGCTTTCTCGCCAATCCGCCCCTGTGGCCGCTGTTCTATGAGGACACCCCCGACGACATCCTGCTGGTCAGCCTCAACCCGTTCGTCCGCGACGAGACGCCCAAGACGCCGGGCGAGATCATGGACCGGCTGAACGAGATCACCTTCAACGCGGCGCTCGCCAGCGAACTGCGGGCCATCGGCTTCGTGCAGAAGCTGTTGGACGAGGGCCTGCTGAAGGACACCGCGCGCGGCCGCTACCGCAAGATGCTGATGCACGCCATCACCGCCGACAAGGCCCTGGCCGACCTGTCGCTGGGCAGCAAGTTCGACACCGAATGGAGCTTCCTGACCGACCTGCGCGAGCGCGGGCGCAAGGCGGCGGACGACTGGCTGGGCAACTGCCTGACCCAGGTGGGGGTGAGCTCCAGCCTCGACCTGAGGGCGGGCTTTCCTTGACGGGAAACGGGACGGGCGTATCTGACGCGGCCATGTCTTCCGAGTCGCGCCCCGTGTCCCCCGTTCCCGTCGCCACCGTCGGCGTGGTCTGCCTGCGCGGCGACCAGGTCCTGCTGATCAAGCGCGGCAATCCGCCGAGGCAGGGCCAGTGGAGCCTGCCGGGCGGTCGCCTGGAATGGGGCGAGACCACCAAGGTCGCCGCCCTGCGCGAGCTGCTGGAGGAGACGGGCGTGGAGGCCCAGCTCCTGGGCCTGGTCGACGTGCTGGACGGCCTGTTCACCTCGCGCGCCACCGGCGAGACCACCCTGCATTATGTGATGATCGACTACGCCGCCCGCTGGACCTCGGGCGAGCCGGTGGCCGGCGACGACGCGGCCGAGGCGCGGTTCGTGTCGCTGGACGAGGCGCTGGCGCTGGTGGAGTGGGACGTGACGCGCAAGGTGATCGCCGAGACGTTCGCGCGGTTTGGGGTTTAGGGGCGGCTTTCGACCCGTTGCGGACTCAGGTCACGGCGAAGATCACCAACTCGTAGGTCACTGAGAATACCGAACCGACTGCAGGATCGCGTTCCCGGCGGGTTGTTGCCCAAGCTCGAGTGCTGTGGTCGCCATAAAGTAGACGCCACGCCCTCTCGATTCAGGGTTCCAGCCTTGGGCCATCGCCGCGCGCGTCTCGGTCTCGACAATCGCCGCCGACAGCTTTGGGCGCTGCGGGAAGAAGGTTGCCCGGTCGTAGGGATATTCGATCGTCAATTCGCGGTGCGCGCCTTGGGCAAGTCGGACCGAGACGCACAAGCCCTTAGGACCGTGGGTGGTCCATTGAGGCTCGCTGACGAGTTCCCATACGAGGTGGAGACCATCGATCTCGAACTCGCTGGATAGAGATCGCTTCCGCCGCTTCTTTTGACCGTGCATTGTCGATGGCTCGCTGATCGAAGTCGTGGTGACTACGGTAGCTGGACGAATGGCCGCTCACCACCCTTGGCGGACCTTCAGACGGTCCGCTTGTTGGTCGATGCTCTGCGGATAGCCAATAGAGTCTAGAGATTCCAATGCGCTAGACTTTCTCGACCCGAACTTATCCCCACCCCCCCTCAAACCGCCCGCATAATGCTTGCACCTGAGAGCACGGGAAGGGCGTCCGGCCGGCGACCAGATGGCTTTCAGGGGTGGTCGAGCGGGAAGCGCTCGTTGATGGCCTTGAGTGGCGACTTCACGACTGACCTGGGCAGGCTCTCCTTAGTCGGGACGAAGCCCAGGCGGTGAAGGGATCGGCGGACGCAGCAGGGGTGGGCTGAAATCGCCCATGTGGTCCGGGATGCGCCAGCATCCCGCCCGTCGGGGGCCTCTATCGGAGCGGGTTAAAAATCCGCGATCCGAAGGCTTCTGGATAACGGTCCACGCGGAGCGCTCGTCTTCGTCGAAACGGTACTTGTTACAAACCTATTCCGGGCGAGGCCCGGGCGCTTCGCACCCTTCCCGCCCCATCGCAGCTCTCAAGCGCGTGAGCGTGAAGCCGCGCCCGTGAAGACCCCCTCTGTCGGCCCGACGGAGGGGGTCTTGTGGCGCTGGACGATCCGCCTGCATCCTCCCCTCTCAATCTGGAAACGCCCCATGACCCTCTACGCCCTGGCCGTCCCGACCTTCACCCAGATGCTGCGCAACCTCTCGGCCTGGCTCGACAAGGCCGAGGCGTTCGCCGCCGCCAACGGCCTGCAACCCGCCGACCTGATCGAGGCGCGGCTGGCGCCGGACATGTTCCCGCTGTCGGACCAGGTGCGGTTCGCCTGCCGCCAGGCGGCCGAGGGCGTGGCCCATTTGACCGGCCAGACGCCGACCGCGCGGCCCGAGGTCGAGCCGAACTTCGCGGCCCTGAAGGCGCTGATTTCCGAGACCCTGGCGCTGCTGGAGGCGACACCGGAGGCCGCGTTCGAGGGCGCCGAGACGCGGGCGATCGAACTGGTCATGCCCAACGGCATCGTCTTCGACATGACCGGCGAGCAGTTCCTGCGCGACTGGAGCCTGGCCCAGTTCTATTTCCACCTGATGGCCGCCTACGCCATCCTGCGCCACAAGGGCGTGGCCCTGGGCAAGCCGGACTATGTGGCGCATGCCATCGCCTATATCCGGCCGGGGACGATGCCGGGGCGGTAGAGGCCTCCAACCCGCTCGGGGTAAGTGCGTCTTCAGATGAAAACTGGACGCCATGGTCCACGAAAACTCCTTATGAATAAGGAACTTGCGGAACTTTTGTCCGGGTGAGAAGCTCTCGGTTGTCGACAGCCTGGGCATCAGACCCGGGCGTCGTCAGAGGAAACGAAGATGACCCCGCAAGACGTCGTGAGCCTGGCTCCGCCCCGAGGTACGCTGGCCCTGATCGCCATGATCCTGACCTCGATGGCCGCCTGCTTCTGGACGTCCGAAGCCGAGGCCCAGCCCGAGGCGCTGTGGCGCGACTGATTCCCTTCGTTATCGAAAGCTGACCTCGCGGCACGCTTGCCGCCGGCGCGCAAGCGCCCACCCTTCCGGAAACGGGAGGACGTCCATGACCCTGCACACCCCGCTGTGCGACCTGCTCGACATCGAGCATCCGATCCTGCTGGCCGGCATGGGCGGGGTGTCCTACGCGCCGCTGGCGGCGGCGGTGTCCAATGCCGGCGGCTATGGCGTGCTGGGCATGGCCGGAACCACCCCCGACTTCATCCGTGAGCAGATGGCCCAGGTTCGGTCCCTGACCGACAAGCCGTTCGGCGTCGACCTGCTGGCCGCCACGCCCGACGCCCTGACCGCCGCCGTCGAGGTCATCATCGCCGGCGGCGCCTCGTCGTTCATCGCCGGCCTGGGCGTGCCCTTGCCGATCATCGCGCGGCTGAAGGGGGCGGGGCTGAAGGTCATGGTGGTCTGCGGGGCCGTGAAGCATGCCGTGAAGGCGCAGGCGGCCGGCTGCGACGCGGTGATCTGCCAGGGCGGCGAGGGCGGGGGTCACACGGGCCTGGTCGGAACCTTGCCCCTGGTCGCCCAGGCGGTGGACGCCGTCGACATCCCGGTGGTGGCGGCCGGCGGTCTGCATGACGGACGCGGCCTGGCCGCCGCCCTGGCCCTGGGCGCCCAGGGCGTCTGGATGGGCACGCGGTTCATCGCCTCCAACGAGGCCCATGCCGGAGACCTTTATCGCCAGGCGGTGCTGGAGGCGGCCGACGAGGACACGGTCCGCACCCGCTCCTATTCCGGCAAGCCGATGCGGGTGCGCAAGAACGCCTGGGTCGACGACTGGGAGGGGCGCGCGGCCGACATCCAGCCCTTCCCGCAACAGGCGATGATCTCGATCCAGGCCGGCGCGCTGGGCGGCATCGGCGGCCAGGTCGAGGGGCTGGACGCCGACAAGTCCTGCTTCGCCATGGGCCAGAGCGCCGGTGGCATCCGCGAGGTGCTGCCCGCCGGCGAGATCGTGGCGCGGATCATGAGCGAGGCGGAGGCGGCGATTGGAAGGGTGGCGGGGTTGCGATCCTAAATCCTTCTCCCCTTGCGGGAGAAGGTGGCCTTGCGAAGCAAGGTCGGATGAGGGGTTGATGGTCGGCTCAACCGCGAGCAACGGACAGGTCGGCGCGACCCCTCATCCGTCGGCTGCGCCGACACCTTCTCCCGCAAGGGGAGAAGGAACTACTCCTTCACCTCCGGCAGCAACCGCTGGAAATGCGCCTCGACCTGCGCATGGCATTCGCACGCCCGGCGCTCCAGCCGAGGCTGGTCCAGGATCTCGATCCGGCCGCGGCCCGTGCGGATCAGCCCCTCGTCCTGCAGGGCCTTGGCCACGGCGGTGACGGTGGTGCGCTGGACGCCCAGCATGTCGGCCAGGGTCTCCTGGGTCAGGCGGATGGTGGCGTCATTGGCCCGGTCGTGGGTCGAGAGCAGCCAGCGGCACATCCGCTGGTCGATGCTGTGCAGGGCGTTGCAGGCCGAGGACTGCATCATCTGGGCCAGCAGCACGTCGGCATAGCGCGAGAACAGGTCGCCCAGGGCCGGCGAGCGGTTCTTGGCCTCTTCCAGGCGCGCCGTCGGGATGATCATCGCCGTGCCCGGGATGCGGACCACGGCGCGGCCGTAGGCGGGCTTGAAGCCGGCGCTGACAATGCCGCCGATCGCCCCCTCGCGGCCGATCGAGGCGACCTCGATCTCGTCGCCGTCGCGGGTGACGACCAGCAGCGAGGCCATGGTCGAATAGCAGGGCAGGATGGTGGTGACGATGTCCTCGCCGGCCTCGAACAGGGTCTGGCCCGTGGTCAGGGCGATCGGCGACAGGTACGGGGCCAGGTGGGCCAGGTCGGTCGGACGCAGGGCGGCCAGCAGGCGGTTGCCGGCGCAGCCCGGCGGCAAGGCCGTGCCGGTGAGAGGACGTTCAGCGGTGTCGGCCATGTCGGCCTCCTGGAAGACAGCCAAGCTAATTCACAAGCAAAGCGCGCGAGGGACCGATCAGTTTCCTGTCGACGTCGCGGGGGTTCCGAGTCACCGTCCGGCGACGCTTTGGCTCTGGGGGGAGACATCATGCGAGACCGCGCCGTCATCCGACATCGCCTGAGCCAGTACAGCGCCCTGTGGCTGGGCGGCTTCCTGGTCGTGCTGGTCATCGCCGCCGGGGCCAGCCTGGTGGCGGGGCTGGACCTGATCGACGTGGCCGACGGGGTGCTGCCGGCCGCCTTCGTGGTCTTGGGCGCGGCCATGGCGTTCGGGATCGGGGCCACGGCGATTTCCACGGCCGGCCTGGCGACCAAGAGCCTGGTCACGGCGCTGGGCCTTGTGCTGATCCTGCCGCTGCTATGGGCCCCGGTTCTGGCGGTGCTGGTGACGGCGGCGATCGGCGGGACGGTGATCGAATATTCGACCGCCTATGCGGGTTTCCGGATCGTCGTCAGCCATCTGGTCTATCCCCTCGTCGCCCTGTTCACCGACAGCCCGTTGGCCGCCGCCGTCTGGGCGATCTTCCAGGTCGCCGCCTCGGTGATCGGCTTCCTGGCGTCGATGGTCCAGGTGTGGAAGGCCGTGCGGGGGTTTCTTTACAGCGGGGACGGCGGGGACGTTGAGGCGGCTTAGGGGGCTCGGAAGCGGTTGCTCCAAAGTCCACTCTACCCGTCATCCTCGGACTTGTTCCGAGGATCCCTCGATCCGCTGAGCTGTCGTTGACGAACGAACGCGCCGTCAACGCGTCATCTCATTCGGATAGGGCGACGCGGCTGAACCAGGGGTCCTCGGAACAAGTCCGAGGATGACGGGCGTGCTGGGGAATCCTCAGCTCAGCAGGGTCGGCTGATGCAGCTGCCCGGTGTCGTCCTGCAGGTGCATGCGCACCGGAAGGCCCACGCCGGTGGCCTGTTCGGCCAGGCGCCGGGCGGCGGTCTCGGCCTGGCGGCGCGTGGTATAGGCGCCGACCCGGAGTTGGTCGCCGATGATCGCCCACGTCTCTCCGACGCGGACCACGCCGTAATGCACTTCAGTCATGTCGACCTCCCTGCGTGTGCGTTTTCCCACCTTATCCACAGGGTCGCTCCGATCGATGTCCTTCGCAAGGCCTAACCGAGTCCAGGTTTGGCCACGCGGTTCGCCTAAGGCGCGCGGGGCGGTGACAGGACGGCCGTCAGCGGGGATAGTGGCGACCATGAACCGCTTGCCGCGTAACGCCTTGCTGACCCTCGCCATCCTGGCGCCGACCCTGAACCTGGCTTCGGGCGCGCTCGCCCAGGATCGCAACCCCGTCGAACGCCAGCGGCTGCTCGACCTGGCCTTCACCATCGGCGAGAGCCACGCCCTGCGACAGGTGTGCCGGGGCGGCGACGACCAGTACTGGCGCTCGCGCATGGTCCGGCTGACCGAGGTCGAAAAGGCCGACCAGGCCTTCGACGCCCAGCTGCGCGACAGGTTCAACACCGGCTTCGCGGCCCGCCAGGGCCAGTTCCCGCAGTGCGACGACGCCAGCCGCCAGGCCGAGCAGCAGGTGGCGCGCAAGGGCCAGGCCCTGTCGGCCAAGCTGTCCCAGTCGATGCGGACCCGGACGGCCCCTGATCAAGCGGCGCCGGATTCCGTGGCGGACCACTGAACCACGCGCTAGAGTCTCCCCCATCGGTTGTGGGAGGCTTGTCCAGTGCTGTCTTACCTTGTTCCGTTGGTGCTCGTGGCGCTGGCGTTGTTCGTCGTGGTCAACGTCATCAAGATCGTGCCCCAGGGGCGCGAGTTCACCGTCGAGCGGTTCGGCCGCTACACCCGCACGCTGAAGCCCGGCATCAGCATCCTGACCCCCTTCGTCGAGGCCATCGGCCGGCGGGTGAACATGATGGAGCAGGTGCTGGACGTGCCGCAGCAGGAGGTCATCACCAAGGACAACGTCTCGGTGAAGGTCGACGCCATCGTCTTCATCCAGGTGATGGAGGCCTCGCAGGCCGCCTACCGGGTCGACAACCTGATGTACGCCATCACCCAGCTGACCCAGACCAACCTGCGCACCGTGGTCGGCTCGATGGAGCTGGACGAGGTGCTCAGCCAGCGCGACCAGATCAACACCCGGCTGCTGACCACCATCGACGCGGCCACCCACCCCTGGGGCGTCAAGGTGGCGCGGATCGAGATCAAGGACCTGACGCCGCCGGCCGACATCACCAACGCCATGGCCCGGCAGATGAAGGCCGAGCGCGAGCGGCGGGCGGTGATCACCGAGGCCGAGGGCGAGAAGCAAGCCCAGATCGCCCGCGCCGAGGGTCAGAAGCAGTCGGCCATCCTACAGGCCGAGGGCCGGCGTGAAGCCGCCTTCCGCGACGCCGAGGCCCGCGAGCGTGAAGCCGAGGCCGAAGCGAAAGCCACCGCCTTCGTCTCCGAGGCCATCGCCAAGGGCGACGTCAACGC
>Ga0307515_10016021_pt1 | contig 13759 bp, 9 predicted proteins | sample 17_EM_MG_FD_194513 | JGI IMG/M metagenome (GOLD analysis project Ga0307515, IMG submission 194513) | Populus trichocarpa ectomycorrhiza microbial communities from riparian zone in the Pacific Northwest, United States - 17_EM | ecosystem: Host-associated > Plants > Roots > Unclassified | place... | reverse complement strand
TTTCTCGCCGTCTATCCCTGCGGTCGCCACCGGGAACCGTCCCAGGTCGCAGCCCTTGCCGCAATGGCAGCGGTTCGCCAGGCCACGGCGCATATGGCTGAACTCAATGCCGACCGCCGGCGTAAAGGTATTGGCGATGTCAATTATGGCATCGGACTGCATGTCGGCAATGTCATGTTCGGCAATGTCGGCCTCAAGGATCGACTGGCGTTTTCCGCCTTCGGCGCCGCCGTCAACGAGGTGGAGCGGCTGCAGGGCCTGACCAAGAAATACACCCAGCCGATCGTTGCCAGTCAGGCTTTCGCCACCTATTGCGGCGGCGACTGGGTGACCCTCGGCCAGGAAAAGCTGCGCGGCGTGCGCCAGAAGGTGACCGTGCTTCTGCCCGGAGATGAAAACATGAAGCTGGACGCGAGCGAGACCATACAAAGCCGCTCGCTCGAGACGCGTTCGGAGGCGGAACAGGTCATGCTGCTCTATCGCAACAGTAAGAAACCGCAGCCGCGCGAGCCCCTCTGGAACAAGCTGCTGCAATAACGGATCAAGAGGCCAACGCGGCCAAGCCCGTTGATTGCATTAGCGGGACGCGAAAAACTGTGATCCCGTTCGAATGATTATCGTTTCTTCGTTCGTGGTGGCTTGCCGCCGCGGCTATATCCGCGCCAACTTTACCAGCCGAAGGTCATGGACACGCCAATTTCCGTGCGATAGTCTCCCTGCGATGAAGCCGGGTCTCCACCCGGAGGCGGTCCCTGCCTGACGGCGGACCGCTATGAAACAAGGACACCTGCTGGCATGAATTCAGGCGCGGACCTGTTGCGGATCGAGGATTTGAGTATCTCGTTCGCGATGCTCGGCGGGCAGCTCGATGCCGTGCGTAATGCCAGCCTGCGCGTTCTGCCGGGCAAGGTGACGGCTCTGGTCGGCGAATCCGGCTCGGGCAAATCCGTCATCAGCCAGGCGGTGATGGGCATCCTGCCGAAAACGGCGACATGCAGCGGCCGCATCCTCTTCTGCGATCCGGCGACCAGCAAGGGGCCGGCCGACTTGCTGCAGATGCCGCGCGACGGGCGGGAAATCCGCAACCTGCGCGGCAATCGCATCGGCAAGATCTTCCAGGAGCCGATGACCTCGCTGTCACCGCTGCACACGATCGGCAACCAGATCAGTGAATCCCTGAAAATCCACACCGGCATGTCCCGACGCGAGCGTCGCGAACGCACCGAAGAGATGCTCGCACTGGTCGGCTTTTCCAAGCCGGCGCGCGCCTTCGACATGTATCCCTTCGAACTGTCGGGCGGCATGCGCCAGCGCGCCATGATCGCCATGGCGCTGATCTGCAATCCCTCGCTTTTGATCGCCGACGAACCGACGACCGCGCTCGACGTGACCATCCAGGCGCAGATCCTGCAACTGTTGCGCGGACTGCAGACCAAGTTGAACATGGCCATGCTCTTGATCACCCATGATCTCGGCGTCGTTGCCAATGTGGCCGACGAGGTCGTCGTCATCTACCACGGCGAGATCATGGAGGCCGGGCCGGTCGAGGCCATTTTCCGCAAGCCGTCGCATCCCTATCTCAAGGGACTGATGGCCGCGGTTCCGCATTTCGACATGAAGCCGGGCGAGCGCTTGAAGGCGCTGCGCGAGGTTCCGGTGAATACCAGCAATCTGCTCGGAAAAAAGATGGTCGTCGCGGCCGACGAAGCCTTGAAGCCGGAAATTTTGCTGTCGGTGCGCGACGTCAGCAAGACCTTCGCCACCCGTAAATCCAGCTGGCTGACGAAGGATACCTCGCCGCCAACCAAGGCGGTCGATGGCGTCAGCTTCGACATCATGCGCGGCGAATGTCTTGGGCTGGTGGGTGAAAGCGGTTGCGGCAAGACCACGCTCAGCAAGATCCTGATGCGGGCGGTAACGCCGGACGAAGGCACGGTCATGCTCGACAGCAGCGATGGCCCGATCGACGTGCTGAAAGCTGAAGGATCAGGGCTCCTGGCACTGCGCACCAAGGTGCAGATGGTTTTCCAGGACCCCGTCTCCTCACTGTCCCCGCGCATGACGGTCCAGAACATCCTGAGCGAGCCGCTCGAAATCCACGGACGCGGCAACGGCAAGTCGCGTGTCGAGACGGTGAAGGCGCTGTTGAAGGCGATCGGCCTCAACGAGCGCCATCTCAATCGTTATCCTCACAGCTTTTCCGGTGGCCAGCGCCAGCGTATCGGTATCGCCAGGGCGCTCGCGCTCGGGCCTGACCTTTTGATCTGCGACGAGCCGGTCTCCGCGCTCGATGTTTCGGTTCAGGCCCAAATCCTCAACCTGTTGAAGGATCTGCAGAAGGAACTGGGGCTGACCTACCTGTTCATCTCGCACAACCTCGCCGTCGTCGATTACATGGCAGACCGGATCGCCGTGATGTGCGGCGGCCGCATCGTCGAGATCGCGCCGCGCGAGACGCTGATGCAGGCGCCCGTTCACCCTTATACGAAATCGCTGCTTGCCGCAGTACCTTTCCCCGATCTCGACCGGCCGCTGAACTTTTCCATGCTCAATCCGAGCGGCGCGTCCGACAAGCGCAGCTGGGGCAAACAGTTTTCCGACGAGGGCGACGGGACCGTGCTGGGAACAGCGGACCTTGGCAACGGCCATCTTGTTCTGGCGCGCAAAACCGCCGATGTCAGGGAGCTCGTATCATGATCACCCGGCGCATGACCCTTGGATTGCTTGCCTCCGCTCTCGTGCCCGGCATCGCCCGAGCGACCCCGGAGCCGCCATTCCTGCGGCCTTATCTGCGGGCTCAGGCCCTGCCTGATCTGCCTGATCGCCTGCCTAAAAACCCACGGCGCATCAATCTGGCCGCCATGGGCCGGCAGCCCGGAAAGTACGGCGGCACTGTCCGCATGCTGATCGGCAGCCAGAAGGACATCCGGATGATGACGATCAACGGCTACGCCCGTCTGGTCGGCTATACCGAGGACCTGCGGTTCCAGCCCGATATCCTGGAAAGTTTCGACGTTCAGGAAGGCCGGATTTTCACCTTCAAGATCCGTGACGGCCACCGCTGGTCAAACGGCAGCTACCTGACCTCCGAGGACTTTCGCTATACCTGGGAAGACGTGATCCTCAACAAGGATTTGCGCAAGGGCGGCATCCAGCGCGAGCTTCTCGCCGATGGTGAAGGGCCGACATTCGAGATCATCGACAAACTGACCGTCCGCTACACCTGGAAAACGCCCAATCCGGACTTCCTGCCGGGCCTTGCCGCCGCCTCGCCGATCGTCATCCTGATGCCGTCGGCCTATATGCGGCACTTCCACAAGAAGTATCAGGACGATTTCCGCCTGTCGGCTTTGATGAAACAGTACCGGGTCAAGAAGTGGGCCGATCTGCACATCAAGATGTCGCGCCAGTACCGTCCTGAAAATCCCGACCTGCCGTCGCTGGATCCGTGGATTCCGCGCACCGCGCCGCCGGCCGAGCAATTCGTGTTCGAGCGCAATCCATTCTTTCACCGGATCGACGAAAACGGCCTGCAACTGCCTTACATCGATCGCTGGCTGCTCAATATCAGCTCGTCGGAAATCATCGCGGCCAAGACCGGGGCCGGTGAAACCGACCTCCAGTCCACCGGCGTCGATTTTTCCGATTACGCGTTCTTCAAGGATGCGGAAAAACGCTATCCCGTGAAGGTCAATCTCTGGAAGAGGACACAAGGCTCTCGCCTCGCCCTTTTGCCGAATCTCAATTGCAGCGACAAGGTGTGGCGCGACCTGTTCTGGGACGTGCGGGTCCGCCGTGCCCTGTCGCTGGCGATCGACCGGCACGAAATCAACATGGTCAGCTTCTACGGGCTTGCGAAGGAAAGCGCGGACACAATCCTGCAGGAAAGCCCACTGTTCAAGCCGGAATATGCGGCCGCATGGGCAAGCCACGATCCCGATCAGGCCAACAGGCTACTCGACGAGGTCGGCCTAACGCAACGCAACAGCGGCGGCATACGGCTGCTACCCGACGGGCGGGAAGCCCAGATCGTCGTCGAGACCGCTGGTGAGAGTACGCTCGAGACCGACGTGCTGGAACTCATCAAGGACCATTGGGCGAAAGTCGGCTTCGCGCTTTTTATAAAGACCTCGCAACGGGACGTTTTCAGCAGCCGGACGATGAGTGGCGAGATCATGATGTCCATGTGGTCAGGCATCGAAAACGGCGTGCCCACAGCCGATATGAACCCGGGCGATCTTGCGCCGAGCAGGGACGACCAGTTTCAATGGCCCTCCTGGGGCATGTACTATCTCTCCATCGAGCAAAACGGAACTGCGCCGGAATTGCCGGAAGCGGTCAAGCTGATCGATATGGTGAAGCAATGGCGAAAGACGGTCAACACCGAAGAACGGACGCACATCTGGCACGAAATGCTGGAAATCTATACGCAGAACGTCTTTTCGATCGGCATCGTCAATGCGACGCTGCAGCCGGTCATGCATTCCGCCTATATCCGCAATATTCCCGAAAAAGGCCTCTATGGCTTCGACCCGACCTGTTATCTCGGGGTCTATATGCCAGACACGTTCTGGTACAGCGAAGAGGTTAGCTGACCATGGTGCGTTACATTTTCTGGCGTATCCTGGCGATGATCCCGACCCTCGTCATCATTTCCGCGCTGGTTTTCACGATTATCGAACTGCCGCCTGGAGACTACTTCGAGAGCTACATTGCCGAACTTCGCGCCCAGGGCGAAGCTGTGGACACCGCTGAGATCGACGCGTTGCGCAAGGAGTACGGCTTCGATCAGCCGCCGGTGATCAGGTATTTCCATTGGGCCGCGGGCCTCGTGCAGGGCGACTATGGCTATTCGTTCGAATATCAGCTGCCGGTCAACGAGGTGGTCGGTGACCGTCTCTGGCTGACAGTGCTGGTTTCCTTTGTCACCATCCTGTTCACATGGCTGATCGCCTTCCCGATCGGTATCTATTCCGCCACCCATCAATACAGCTGGGGTGACTACGGCCTGACGTTTGTCGGCCTGATCGGCATCGCCATTCCGAACTTCATGTTCGCGCTGATCCTGATGTATTTCGCCAATATCTGGTTCGGCACCTCGATCGGCCATCTGATGGACCAGAAATACCTGGCCGAACCGATGAGCTGGGAGAAGGCGAAATCCATTCTCGAACACCTGTGGATCCCCGTGTTGATCGTCGGCACGGCAGGCACTGCCGGCATGATCCGCCGTCTGCGCGCCAATCTGCTGGACGAGCTGCAAAAACAATATGTCGTGACCGCTCGCGCCAAGGGCTTGCATCCGTTCCGCGCCCTGGTCAAATATCCCCTACGCATGGCGCTCAACTTTTTCATCTCGGATATCGGTTCGATCCTGCCGGCGATCATTTCAGGGGCGGAGATCACTGCCATCGTGCTGTCTCTAGAAACAACAGGCCCGATGCTGATAAAAGCGTTGCAAAGTCAGGATATGTATCTTGCCGGCTCGTTCCTGATGTTTCTGGCATTCCTCACCGTGATCGGCGTGCTGATATCGGACATCGCGCTCGCCTTCCTCGACCCGCGCATCAGACTGCAAGGCGGTAGCACCAAGTGACTGTGTCCCTACCTGAATCCGGCGCACCGCTGGCGCATTATGTCTCGACGGCGGCATTCGATCCGCATTCCATCGATGTGATGTCCGAGGAACAATCGCGGGTCTACCAGGCGTCGCAATTGCGGCTGATGTGGTGGAAGTTCAAGAAACACCGGTTGGCGCTGTACTCGCTGTATTTTCTCACCTTTCTCTACGCGACCATCGCCATCGTCGAGTTTCTGGCGCCGTACAATCTGCACACCCGCAACGTCGACTTCATCCATTCGCCGCCGCAGCGCGTCCATCTGTTCCATGACGGCAAGTTCGTCGGACCGTTCGTCTATGGCCGCACGATGACGCTCGACATGGATACGCTGCGCCGGATCTATACGGACAAGCCGGACCGGGTCGAGCCGATCCGCTTCTTCTGCCGGGGCGACGGCTACAGGTTCTGGGGTCTCGTGCAGACCAATGTCCATCTGGTCTGCCCGGCCAAGGACGGGCAACTCTTCCTGCTGGGAAGCGATCGTCTCGGTCGCGACGTCTTGTCACGCATCCTTTACGGAGCCCGGATATCGTTGACCATCGGCCTGCTCGGCATCACCATGAGCTTCGTGCTGGGGATCACCATCGGCGGTCTGGCCGGCTACCACGGCGGTGTCTTCGATCTGATCGTCCAACGCATCATCGAGGTGTTGCAATCCATACCCAGCATCCCGCTCTGGATGGCGCTGGCGGCGATCATGCCGGTGACATGGAGCCCGATCCTGATCTATCTCGGCATCACCGCCATTCTCGGCCTGCTCGACTGGACGGGGTTGGCGCGTGCCGTGCGCTCGAAGCTTCTCGCTCTGCGTGAAGAGGACTACGTACTGGCAGCACAGCTGATGGGCGCCGGCTCAAGCCGCATTATCGGCCGCCACCTCGTGCCCGGCTTCATGTCCCACCTGATCGCGACGGCCACGCTCGCAATCCCCGGCATGATCCTTGGCGAGACGGCATTGAGCTTCCTCGGTCTCGGTCTCCGCCCGCCGATCACCAGCTGGGGCATCCTCCTGACGGAAGCCCGCAGCGTCAGCGTCATTGCTTTTTATCCCTGGCTGCTGTTTCCAACCATTCCGGTCATCCTCGTGATTCTGGCGTTCAATTTCCTGGGCGACGGTCTTCGCGATGCTGCCGATCCGTATAAGTGAAGTGGATACTGATATGCTAAGCACACTCCGCAAGGAGATCGGCAGCGCCATGGGAGACGAGAGGCTCCGCTCATGACACGCCGGATCGAAGATGCCCGTATCCTGATGTACAGCCACGACACGTTCGGCCTCGGTCATCTCCGTCGATGCCGGACCATTGCGCATTCGCTGGTGGAGGATTATCGCGGCGTCAACATCCTGATCATTTCGGGTGCTACGATCGCCGGAGCCTTCGACTACCGGGCGCGCGTCGATTTCGTGAAAATCCCCAGCGTCATCAAGCTGCGCAACGGCGAATACACCTCGATGGACAGGCATATCGATCTGCACGAGACGCTGAAGATGCGCAAGTCGATCATCCGCCATACAGCCGAGACCTTCCAGCCGGACATCTTCATCGTCGATAAGGAGCCGATGGGCCTGCATGGCGAAGTCGAGGAGACCCTTGCCTATCTGAAAAAGCAGGGAACCACGCTCGTTCTCGGCCTGCGCGAGGTCATGGACGCGCCGCATCTGCTCGATGCCGAGTGGAAACGCAACGACGTGATGCGCAAGATCGGTCAATTTTACGACAGTGTCTGGGTCTACGGCCCACCGGATTTCTACGACCCGCTGATCGGCCTGGACGTTCCCCCGCCTGTGCGCGCAAAAATGGACTTCGTCGGCTTCCTGCAGAGAAGCGTCTCGCAGGATGTGGAATCCGAGCACAAGCCGAAGGGCGACTATATCCTGGTGACCACCGGCGGCGGCGGCGACGGCTCCGACCTGATCCACGACGTCATCGACGCCTATCAGGAAGATCCGACGCTCACGCACAAGGCGCTGATCGTGCTTGGCCCCTATATGCCGGCAAAGCAGCGCCACAAGCTGATCATGAAATGCGCCAAGATCCCCTATGTCGAGGTCATCGAATTCGACAACAGGATGGAGGAACTGATCGCCGGCGCCAAGGGCGTTGTCGCCATGGGCGGCTACAACACCTATTGTGAAATTCTCTCCTTCGACAAGCCGGCGCTGATCGTGCCCCGGGTCATGCCGCGCGAAGAGCAGCTGATCCGGGCAAGCCGCGCCGCCGAGCTTGGCCTGATCGACATGCTTCTGCCCGAGGAAGCCGCCGACCCCATGCGCTTCGCTGCCGCTCTCAAGGCTCTGCCGAATCGGAACCCGCCATCGAAAAGCGCCAAAGGCATGACACTCGAAGGCCTTGCGAACATATCGCAGATCGTTGGGGAATGGCTGGGCCGCCGCGACCGCGAGCACCTGACGGTCGTGAAAGGGTGACGACACGTTGACTGAACGCCGCAAGATCGTCGTGGTGCTGAAGGGATATCCGCGCCTGTCGGAAACCTTCATCGCCCAGGAACTGCTCGGACTGGAAAGGGCCGGTTTCGAACTCGCGCTGGTGGCGCTGCGCCACCCGACGGACAAGAAGCGCCACCCTGTTCACGACGAAATCCGCGCTCCGGTTCACTACCTGCCGGAATATCTGCACGAGGAACTTCTCAGGGTCCTGCGCGCGCTCGCGGTCTGCCTGCCGAAGCCAGGCTTCTGGCGCGGGCTGCCCTCGCTTGTTTCGGACTTCTGGCGCGATCGGACGCGCAATCGGCTTCGCCGTTTCGGCCAGGCAATGGTACTCTGCGCCGAGTGGCCGAAGGGTGGCGGGTGGCTGCACGCCCATTTCATCCACACGCCCGCCTCCGTCGCCCGCTACGCCAGCATGATCCGGGGTACGCCCTGGACCTGCTCCGCCCATGCCAAGGACATCTGGACATCGCCCGAATGGGAGCTTGCCGGCAAGCTTGCCAGCACCCGCTGGACCGTGACCTGCACGCAAACGGGATTTGAGCAGTTGCGCCATCTTGCCGGCGGCAAGCCGCATGTGCATCTGAGTTATCACGGCCTCGACCTCACCCGGTTCGGCACATTTGACGGCACCCGCCCATCCCATGACGGATCGCGCCCGGACGCTCCTGTGACGATTGTCAGCGTTGGCCGGGCCGTCGAGAAAAAAGGATTCGATATCCTGCTCCACGCGCTCAGCCTGCTGCCTGCGGATCTCCATTGGAAATTCGAACATATTGGCGGCGGCGAACTGCTGAGCAAGCTTCAGGTGCTGGCGTCCGAGCTTGGCATTGCCGAAAAAGTCACCTGGCATGGTGCCCTGTCGCAAACGGAAGTATTGCAGCATTACCGCAGCGCCGATATCTTCGCGCTTGCCTGCCGCATCACAGCCGATGGTGATCGGGATGGATTGCCGAACGTGCTTGTCGAGGCGTCGAGCCAGTCCCTGGTCTGCGTATCGACGAACATCTCCGGTGTGCCCGAACTCCTTGTCGATGGCGAAAACGGCTTTGTCGTCCCGCCGGAGAACGCCCAAGCGCTGGCCGAGGCCCTGGAAAAGGCCATACGCGATCCAGCCCTGCGCCAGCGGCTGGGAAAAGCGGCGGAACAAACGGTGCGCCGCGAATTCGACCATGAAACCAGCATCCGCCAGCTGAAAAACCTGTTCGAGACGGAATGGCAGGTTTCGCAATGACCGAAGGTCGAACGGCGCCCCGCGCGTTTTTCTACGTCCAGCACCTGCTCGGCATCGGACACCTCGCACGCGCCAGCCGTATTGCCCGCGCTCTCGCCGAAGATGGTTTCGACGTCACGGTGGTCACCGGCGGCACACCGGTCGCGGGCTTTCCGGGACCGCTCGTGCATCATGTCGCCTTACCGCCGATCACGGCAGGGGATGCCGGTTTTTCCGGACTGGCCGATATCGACGGCAATCCGGTCGACGAAGCCTTCAAGGATAACCGCCGGGATCGGCTGCTGACCGCCTTCCGGCAAAGCCAGCCCGATATCGTCATCATCGAGGCCTTCCCCTTCGGCCGCCGGCAGGTCCGTTTCGAACTCCTCCCCCTGCTCGATGCGATCGCCGCGACGGATCCGAAGCCCTTGGTCGTCACCTCGCTGCGCGATATCCTGCAGGAGCGCTCCAAGCCCGGCCGCGACGAGGAAACCGTCGCGCTGGTGAAGCAGTATTTCGACCGGGTTCTGGTCCATGGCGATCCGGCCTTTGCCCGTCTTGAAGATACCTTTCCGCTGGCTGCGGAAATCGCGGACAAGGTCGTCTATACGGGTTTGGTGGCCGCACCGCCGCCGACGCAGCCAATGGAGCGTTTCGACGTCATCGTCTCAGCCGGTGGCGGCGCCGTCGGCAATGCCTTGATCCGCGCGGCGCTTGAAGCCGCCAAGTCCCTCGGCGCGACCCTGTCCTGGGCGCTGATCACCGGCCCCAACCTGCCGCAATCCGATTTCGATGCCATCTCGGCCGATGCACCCGCCCATGTCAGCGTCTACCGCTTCCGTCCGGATTTCGCCAGCCTGCTCGCAGGCGCCAAATTGTCCGTGTCACAAGCGGGCTACAACACCGTCTGCGACATTCTGCGTGCCGGCTGCCATGCCCTGCTGATCCCGTTCACCACTGGCGGCGAAACAGAACAGACAGTCAGGGCAGAGCGTCTGGAAAAGTTGGGACTTGCTCATGTTCTGACCGAAGATGACCTCTCGTCGGAAAGCATGACGCAGGCCATCAAGGCCGCTCTCTCAGCGACCGATCGCCCGCCGCACAGCCTCGATCTCGACGGCGCGCATCGCACCGCCGAAATCCTGCGCGGACTGCTCTAAGCGCCGATCAGACGGTGCCGATCACCATGAAGCGGGTGTATTTCTTCATCGCCAGCGAGCCGGCGAAAGCCAGGTGGCTGAGCGCCGTCTGCTCCTTGAAAGCGTCCAGCGACGGCACGCAGTTGATGTGGGTCGGCTCGCTGAAATAGTCGTTCGACTGTAGGAGAACGCGCGTCCCACGCGGCAAAAGCGAAAGCCATGCCGGCAGGTCGGCAATATGCTCGCAACTGGTGTTGATGACCAGATCGGCACTGCGGGTGCTGTAGTCGAGCGCATACATATCCTGCGTCACCGTGCGAAAATGGTCGCCAGCCTTGGCATTCAGCGTTTCGGCGATTTCCGCGACGTGCGGGTCGATGTCGATGCTCTCGAACAGGTCGATATCGAAGCGGCGGTCGTCGAAGAACATGGCCGGCAACACGCCGTACCAGCCGCCGAGCAGGACAATGTGTTTAAATTTCCCGCCAAGGCTTTCAAACAGCTTTTCGCGTGCCCATATCTTGCTTCCAACCTGCTTGTGGTTGAAGGCCGTGCCCAGGTCCGCGTCAGGATATTTGGCGACAACTTTCGCAAGGCCTTCTATCAGAGAGCTTCCCGTATAAGCGGACAGACCGCGGATAATATCGAAGGCGCTCTCGTGCCAATCTGTTGTGTTTGCTTCGTTAGTTCGGGTGGTTTTCATCATGCGCGTGTTGTAGTCTGGACTTTTCTGGAGTGCAAGGAATGCAAGTCAATCTGAAGGATGCCGCGGCCGTTTCGCCGTCCCTCGAGGCGGGAAAGGACATACCGCATCTGGCAGGACTTGGCGCAACCATGCGGCAGGTCTTTGCCGCGCATTTCATGCGCGACTGCCCGCACATCCTGGAAATCGGTGGCCATATCCGACCCATCACGCCTTATATCACCCACCATCCGCTGTCGGTGACCTCCGTCGATCCGAAGACCGAGGCTTACGAAGCGACCGAGCTGAACGGCAGGCAGTGCCATGTGCGGCATATCCCTGCCAAGTTCCAGCAGATCGACTATCACTATCAGCCCGGCAGCTACGGCCTCGTTCTGCTCGGCTATTCGCTGAAACCGTTCGGCCGCAAGGATCCCCTCGGTGATCTGCTGTTTTCGCTGATCGACAATGCGAAAACCGTCGTCATCGAATACGCGCCCGAGCTTGAACGGGCTGCATCACAGGTGCCGCATATCGTCAGCCGCCCGTCCGTGACGGTCCGGGGACTGTTCGATCTTCACCTGCACGACCCGGAGATCGCCGGCACGCCTTATGCCGCCAGGCGCTTCTACGTCCTTGACACCCGCTATTCGGCCAGTTGAATTCACCCATGGAAAAACGCCTCGCCCGTTACATCTGGACCCACACCCGAGGCCATCAGCTCTGGATCCTTCTGGTCGTCGCCGTCTCGATGATTCCCTACTTCCTGTCCTTCGACCTGCCCAAGCAGATCGTCAACGGGCCGATCCAGGGTCAGGGATTCGACCAGCCGGGCGCTACCCAGACCTTCATGAACATCGGTTTCGACCTGCCCTGGCTCGGCACCGTCACGCTCTTTGACGGCGTCGAACTGACGCGCATGCAGACGCTGTTCGCGCTCAGCATGGTCTTCCTCGTTCTGGTGATCATCAACGGCCTCTTCAAGTTCTACATCAATACCTACAAGGGCAGGCTCGGCGAACGGCTTCTGCGGCGCATCCGCTTCGAGCTTGTCGACCGGATCCTGCGCTTCCCGCCCAGCCAGTTCAAACGCATGAAGGGCGCCGAAGTCTCCAGCATGGTCAAGGACGAGGTCGAGCCCTTGGGCGGCTTCACCGGCGATGCCTTCGTCCAGCCGGCGTTGCTCGGCGGCCAGGCGCTGACGGCACTGTTCTTCATCTTCATGCAGAATGTCTGGCTCGGCCTGATCGCAGCCGTCATGGTCGGCGTTCAGGCGCTGATCATTCCGCGCATGCGTCGGCGGCTGCTCGTACTCGGCCGCGAACGCCAGATCACCGCCCGCGAGCTTGCCGGCCGCGTCAGCGAAATCGTCGATGGCATCGGCACGATCCACGCCTATGACACCTCGAACTACGAACGTGCCGACATCGCCTCGCGCCTCGGCCGCATCTTCCAGATCCGCTACGATCTCTACCAGTGGAAATTTCTGGTCAAGTTCATCAACAATTTCCTCGCCCAGCTGACGCCCTTCCTGTTCTATTGCATCGGCGGCTATCTGGCATTGCAGGGCCGTCTCGACATCGGTCAGCTGATTGCCGTGATCAGCGCCTACAAGGACTTGCCCGGCCCGCTGAAGGACCTGATCGACTGGGACCAGACCCGTCAGGACGTCCAGGTGAAATATGTCCAGGTGGTCGAGCAGTTCAGCGTCGACAAAATGATCGACCCGGCCATTCAGGCAATCGCCATCAAGGATGCCGGCTCGCTGAAGCATCCGCTGGCCGCGGTCAGCCTGTCGCTTGCCGATGACAGCGGAGCCAAGCTGCTGGAACGGGTGTCCGTGCAGATCCAACCTGGCGAGACGGTTGCCATCGTTGGCGGCGCGGCCGGCGGCGGCGACATGCTCGCGGAAGCCTTTGCGCGTCTCATATGGCCGGAGAGCGGCAAGGTGACCGCCGGCGGCGACGATCTGCTGGAATTGCCCGAGTCCGTTACCGGGCGGGCTGTCTCCTATGTTTCGTCCGACGCCTATTTCTTCTACGGAAGTCTGCGCGACAACCTGCTCTACGGCCTGAAGCATGCGCCGCTGAAGGATGCCGTATACCATGGCAGTGGTGCCACCCATCGCAAATGGCAGATCAACGAGGCGAAGCTGGCCGGAAATCCGGACTATGACGTCAACAGCGACTGGATCGACTACGAAGCCGCCAATGCGACGGAGGCGGGCGACCTCTTCGCCCCCATCCTCTCTGTTCTCGACACCGTTCAGCTATCGAAGGATATCCTCGACCTCGCGCTTCGCAGCACGGTATCGCCGAGCGACCATGCGGGCCTTGCCGAGGGTCTCGTCGAGATGCGCCACGCCCTTCGCGAAGAGCTGGAAGAGGCAGGCCTGAGCAGCCTTGTCGTCTCCTTCGAGCCAGGCGCCTACAACACCGAGGCCACGGTCGGCGAAAACCTTCTATTCGGCACGGCAACCGGCCCGGCCTTCATCGGCAAGGCGATCGGCAAGAACGCCTATTTCCGCTCGGTCGTCGGACGCACCGGACTCGACCGCATCATGTTCGACATGGGCTACAGCATCGCCGAAAACGCGGTGGAGCTGTTCGCCGACCTGCCGCCGGATCATCCGTTCTTCCAGCAGCTCACCTTCAT
>Ga0307515_10016020_pt1 | contig 13759 bp, 16 predicted proteins | sample 17_EM_MG_FD_194513 | JGI IMG/M metagenome (GOLD analysis project Ga0307515, IMG submission 194513) | Populus trichocarpa ectomycorrhiza microbial communities from riparian zone in the Pacific Northwest, United States - 17_EM | ecosystem: Host-associated > Plants > Roots > Unclassified | place... | reverse complement strand
ATCACCACTCTGCTCAGCTTCGGTCATCTGACCCGTCGCTATGCCAAATTGTCGGGTTTCGAGATCCATCGCGAGACCGAACCCCTGCCGCGCACTCCGGTTCCGATGCCGACGATCTCGGGCGCGTGTTTTGCCCTGCGCCGCAGCGATTTCGAGGCGCTGGACGGTTTCGACGAGGGTTACTTCCTGCACGTCGAGGACATCGACCTGTGCTGGCGCGCTCGTCAGGCCGGCGGCGAAGTGATCTTCCAGCCCAAGGCCCAGGTCGTGCATCTGGGGCATACCAGCCTGGAGCACCCGGTGAAGGTCGAGTTCCACAAGGGCGTGGGCCTTAGCCGCTACTTCATCAAGCGCGCCGACACGCTCCAGCGCTACGCCCTGGCCGTGTTCCTGGCCCCGGCCATCATGCTGATGTCGGTCTGCCGTCCGCTGCTGTGGAAGATTACCGGCCGCCCGATCTAGGTTGGCATTATTCTAGATCCCGGCCTGCGCCGGGATGACGGCTATGCCGTCACATGGGCGCGATCGTCTCGTACATCAGGCCGTTCGGGCCCGTGATCGAGGTCGGCGCCTTCAGCGCCTTGCCCGGCAACATGGCGCGATAGCGCTCATAGATCGCCTTGGCGTCCCGGCCAGGCTTGGCCTGCAGGCACAGATCATATTCCCCCTCACGACCCCACGGCTTGCGCTCGACCCGAGCGAGGTCGCGATCACCCTTGGTCGCCGCATCGACCTTGTCGGCCAGCGGACGGTCGACGCCCATGCCATAGCTGCCAAACTTCAGGGTGACGTCGCAGCGCGCGGCGGCCTCCGAAACCGGCGGCGTGGCGCAGGCCGCCAGCAGGGTCAGGGCGGCGCCGGCGGCGAGAACCAGACGGGTCATGCGGGAAATCCTCCGGCGCGGGACAGGGACGAGGCGGGCGCCTTGCCCAGGCGCTCGCTGATGGCGCGCCCGGTCTGGATCAACGCGCCAAGATCGTATCCGGTCTCGAAACCGGCTCGCTCCAGCATGTAGACCAGATCCTCGGTGCCGATATTGCCCGTGGCGTTCGGCGCGAACGGACAGCCGCCCAGGCCGCCAACCGAGGCGTCGAGCACGTCTATCCCGGCCTCGACGCTGGCGAAGGCGTTGGCCAGGCCGGTGTTGCGGGTGTCATGGAAGTGCATGCGTAGACGGGCGTCCGGCGCGGCGGCGCGGACGGCCTCGATCCGCTTGCGGACGGTCCAGGGATCGGCGACCCCGATGGTGTCGGCGATGGCGATCTCCGGCACGCGCAGGGCGGCGGCTTCGCGGACGATGGCCACCACCTGATCCTCGCTGACTTCGCCATCGAACGGGCAGCCAAAGGCCACCGAGATCGTCGCGGTGATCGGCGGGCCGCCTTCCACCGCCTGGCGCTCGACGATGCCGGCCAGGGTGTCGATCTGCTGGTTGACGGTCGAGCCCTGATTGCGGGTTCCAAAACCGTCGGTGGCGCAGACCACGACATTGGCCTCGTCGCACTGGGCCGCCACGCAGCGCTCCCAGCCTCGCATGTTCAGCACCAGGCCGATGCGCGAGTGCTTCAGATCAGTCGGCAGCGCCGCCATGATCTCCTCGGCTCCGGCCATCTGCGGCACGCGGTTGGGGTTGACGAACGAGACCACCTCCATGCGTCGGGCGCCGGCGGCTTCCAACTGGCGGATCAGGTCCAGCTTCTCCTCGACCGACAGGGAGAGCTTCTCGTTCTGCAGGCCGTCGCGCGGTCCGACCTCGACGATCTCGATGAAGCGGCTCAAGAGCGGTCCTCCGGTTCTGGTTCCGGACCCGTCGGGGCGGGGGCCTGCGGCTCGCCGCGATAGATCGTCAGGCGCTCACGGTCGCCGTCGGAATAGTTCTGGCCCTCGACCACGGCGACCGGCTTGGGCGTCAGCCCTTCGGCGGTCAGGGTCTTGCGGAACACAGCCTCTTCGCGGGCTTCGACCACGGCCGGGCGGCCCTGGACGACGGCCTGGGCGGCCTGTTCGCCATCGGTCAGCTCGGTCGCGGTGCCCAGCAGGAAGACGAGGCTGGGCTCGGAATAGCCCGTCACCGCCACGGGACCCGGCGCGCCGGAACGCGGTGACAGCTTGGCCTTGTCGAGGGCGTCGGCGATGTCCTTGGACAGGAACAGCGGCTCCAGATGCGGCATCAGCCCGCCCACCAGACAGGCATGGGCCAGCACGCCCAAGACGCCGGAGATCACCAACGCTCGGGCCGATTGCCGACGCAGCAGCAGCACCGCGCCCGTCACGCCGGCCGCCAGCAGCAGCAGTACCGTCAGGACCGTCCAGATCAGGTCGGCGCCCTGGCCAAACGAGGTCATGCCGAACACCGCGACAGCGGCCAGCAGCAGTGAGACGAAGGCGGTCAGGCCCGCGCCGATGCGACGGACCAGATTGCCCAGCGGCTCTCGCACCGCAGCGGCCATCAGCATGGCCATGCCGCCCATGGCCGGCAGGGTGTAATGGGCCAGCTTGGTGGGCAGGGTCTCGAACATCAGCCAGGTCGGGACCAGCCAACAGACGGCGAAGCGCACGCCGGGTTCGGCGCGGCCCTTCCAGGCCAGGGCCAAGGCGGCGGGCAGCAGCAGGGTGGCCGGATAGACCAGCAGCGGCGAGATCAGGGCGTGATAGCCGAAGGGGCCTGAGTGACCCTCCTGGCCGCCGGCCATCTTCGGCGCCAGGTCGCCGGCGATCGCCGTGCCCCAGAACGCGCCGTCGGTGGCCACGGTGATCATCATCGCCCAGGGCAAGACCACGCCCGCGAACAGGATCAGACCCCAACCCCAGCCAAGGTCTTTCAGCCACGCGCCCTTGCGGTCCCAGGCCCACAGCGCCAGGGCGGCCATGATCACGGTCAGCAGGCCGACCGGTCCCTTGATCAGGGCGGCGACGGCGAGGCCCGACCAGAAGGCCAGCTTGGTCCAGTTGGTCGGTTTCCGCCCGGCCAGGCTGTCGGCGTACATCTTGGCCAGGGCCGCCATGGCCAGGGTGGTCGAGCCGCACAGGGCCGCGTCGGTCTTGGCGATGAAGGCCTCGGTCGACAGCAGGAAGGTCGCGCCCAGGATCGATCCGGCCAGCAGGCCGGTGCGAGGGTCAAACAGCGCCGCCGCGCCCCAGGCGCAGGCCGCGGCCGCCAGCATGGCGCCCAGCAGGGACGGGATGCGATAGGCCCAGATGCCCCGGTTCTCGGCCGCCGAGAACGCCGAGACGCTGACCGCCTGCAGCCAGTGGATGCCGACCGGCTTCTTGAAGCGCGGCTGGTCCTGGAACTTGATGACCACCAGGTCGTCGGTTTCCAGCATCTGGGCTGTGGCCTGGGCGAAGCGCGACTCGTCGCGATCCAGCGGCGGCATGGCCAGGAGACCTGGCAATCCGGCCAGAAACGCCAGCAGGGCGGCGAACAATGGGCCGCGCCAACCGCGGCTCCACGCATCCAGGCGAGATTCAAGCGTCATGAAGCATGGAATAGCACGATCCTTTCGTGTGGCGACTTTTGAGGTATTAGAAGGCGATGACCTCTTCCGCCGCCGCGACGCCTGAATATTCGATCGTTGTTCCCGTGTTCGACGAGGGCGGCGCCGCGCCGGCCCTGGTGCGCGAGATCGCGACCGCGTTCGCCGGCGAGAACCACGAGATCATCTTCATCGACGACGCCAGTCGCGACGACACCAAGGCCCTGCTGGTGGCGCTGAAGGCCGAGATCCCGCAACTGCGGGTGCTGTCTCATCGCAAGAATTCCGGCCAGAGCCGCGCCGTGCGCAGCGGCATCCTGGCCGCGCGCGCGCCGATCATCGTCACCCTGGACGGCGACGGGCAGAACGATCCCGCCGACGCGCCGCGTCTCGCCAAGGCCTTGGCGGCCGGCCCCTCTACCCTGGCCCTGGTCGGCGGCGAGCGCGTGAAGCGCCAGGACAGCTCGGCCAAGCGCTTTGCCTCCAAGTTTGGCAACGGCGTGCGCAAGCGGCTGTTGAAGGACACCGCCAACGACACCGGCTGCGGCCTGAAGGCCTTCCGTCGCGAGGCGTTCCTGCGGCTGCCGTACTTCGATCACATCCACCGCTACATCCCGGCCCTGATGCTGCGCGAGGGCTACGACGTGGCGTTCGAGCCGGTGAACCATCGTCACCGCGAGAGCGGGGTGTCGAAATACACAAATTTCGGCCGCCTGAAGGCCTCGGTCTCCGACCTTCTGGGCGTCATGTGGCTGCAGACGCGGGCTCGCAATCCCCAGGGCGTGGACGAAGCTTAGCACCCGAGGGTTGAAGCGCCTTCTCTGGCTTGGAAAATGCGGTTAACGCTGACGGGTGCGACCGTTTGCGGACGCGCCTGGGGGAGAGACTGTCGATGTTCGCCGCGCTTCCGCTGCTGGCCCTGCCAGTGCTGGTCTACAATCTGATCGCCCTGACCCTGACCGGGGCCTTCAAGTCGACCGAGGCGCACGCGCGCCTGACCGAGACGCTGTTCACCATCCACATGACCTCGCGCGTCGATTGGGCGGTCAGCCTGGGCGACCTGCTGCTGGCCGCTTCCTTGGTGGTGCTGTTCGTCGAGCTCCTGAAATCCACGACCAGCCGCAAGATCGCGATCATCAATCACTCGCTGTCGATGGTGCTCTTCATCGGCTGCCTGATCGAGTTCCTGCTGGCTCCGGCCTTCGCGACCTCGACCTTCTTCCTGCTGACCACGATGGTGCTGCTGGACGTGCTGGCCGGGTTCATCGTCACCATCGTCGCGGCGCGGCGCGATGTCGACTTCGGCGACCACTAGACCATCAGGGCTTCCGGCGCTCGGCGATCCGCCGCCGTTCCGCGGCGCGCGTCGCGCGCCAGTGGGTCACGTAAGGCTGGGCGAACGTCCAGGCGATGGCGGCGATCAAGATCGCCACGACTAGACCCGATAGAACCAGATGCACGTCATCCTCCCCAGATTGAGCGCGTAGGTGTAGCGGCCAGCTATTAATGCCGGTTCCATCGGCATGGTGAAGAACGCGTTAGGTCAAAAATCGACAAGACTCCCCATATCCGGTTTTGATCACCTGATCGCTCAGTCACGCTTCAAAGATCGGACCCCGTCATGGCCGCCGCTTCCAAGACCGACATCTGGCTCGCCGCCGGTGTTCGCACGCCCTTCGCCAAGGTCGATGGGCCTCTGGCCGGCTACGACGCCATCGGCCTGTCGGTTCCGATCGCAAAGGCGATGCTGGCCAAGGCCAGGCCTGACTTCGCCGTCTGGGGCACGGTCATTCCGAACCTGACTTTCAGCAATCTGGCCCGCGAAGTGCTGCTGGACGCCGGCGCGGATGCGACCATCCCCGCGTTCTCGACCGTCATGGCCTGCTCGACCAGCATGATCGGCGTCATCGAGGCGGCGGGCATGATCGACGGCCGTGGCCGCGACCTGGCCCTGGTCGGCGGCGTCGAGAGCATGAGCCGTGTGCAGGTGGGCGCGAGCGTCGCCTTTTCGGATTGGCTGAAAGGCTTTCAGAGGGCCAAGACCGTCGGTCAGAAGCTGGCGCATCTGGCCAAGCTGAAGCCGAGCGACCTGAAGCTGTGGATCCCCAAGGTCGCCAACCGCACCACGGGTCTGTCCATGGGCGAGCACACCGAGATCACCGCCAAGGAATGGGGCCTGGCCCGCGCCGACCAGGACCAGATCGCCTTCGAGAGCCATCAGAACGCGGTGAAGGCCTGGGAGAACGACTTCTTCGACGACCTGGTCATTCCGGTCGGCGACGTGAAGCGCGACACCATCCCGCGCAAGGACTCGACGATCGAGAAACTGGCCAAGCTGGGACCGGCCTTCGACAAGATCAGCGGCAAGGGCACGCTGACGGCCGGCAATTCCTCGCCCCTGACCGACGGCGCCGCGGCCATCTGGGTGGCGTCGCAGGCCGGTCTGGCCCGTCTGCCCAAGGCGACGCCGCGCGTGAAGGTGGTCGATTTCGAGGTCACCGCCATCGACCTGCATCACGAAGGTCTGCTGATGGCGCCGGCCTATGGCGTGCCGCGCATGTTGGCCCGCAATGGGCTGACCTATGCCGACATCGGTCTATGGGAGATCCACGAGGCCTTCGCGGCGCAGGTGCTGTCGCACATCGCGGCCTGGACGACGCCGTCGTTCCTGAAGAACAAGGCCGGTGTCGAAGCCGATCTGGGCGCCTTCCCGCGCGAGCGAATGAACCCCACGGGCGGCAGCCTGGCGATCGGTCACCCGTTCGGCGCCACGGGCGCGCGGATCCTGAGTCAGGCGGTCAAGGAACTGGCGTCTCGGCCCAAGGGCGCGAAGGCCATCGTCAGCATTTGCGCGGACGGCGGCCAAGGCACAATGATGCTGCTGGAAAACGCGTAGAGCGTGACAGCCGAAAGTGGTCGCCGGTTTCGGCGCCGGTCACGCGACCAGTGGAGACCTAGGTCAGCGCCGTGAAGATCAGGGTCACCACGGCGATGTCGAGGAAGCGGATGGCGGCGGTCAGCATGGGAGCTCTCGTCGGCGATGAATTCACCAACGGTTAAGCAAGACCGGCGCCAAGCCGGGCGGCCCCACGCTATGTAAGGCTCGGAGACACTGATGGCGCTGTTCTTTGATCAGCTCTGGTATGACGCGCGGCTGGCCGAGCGCGGTCTCAGCCGGGCCGTGCTGGCCGCTGTCGCGCACATGACCGAGGTGGATCTGGCGCTGGCCTTCAAGGATCAGCGCGAGCTGTCCTGGCCAGAACTGACGGCATTCGCTGAGCTTTTGGGCGTGTCGCCGGCCGAGGCGGGCTTGCGGGCCGGAGTGCGGGCGCCGCCCGATCCAACGGATGCGCGGGACGAACGCATCGCCGCGTTGGAGGCGCGGGTGGCGGATCTCGAGGCGCGGCTGGCGCGGCTGGAAGGCTAGATTTCGGTCTTCTTGAGCAGACCTGCCTTGGGGCGTCGGTCGGCTTCGCCGGAATATTCCGTCCCGAGATAGGTCGATCGCGCCGAGTCGAGCACTTCCTGCCCACCGCGCAGCCCGCGCTTCTGACCGCTTTGACCCATCAGATGGGCGGCGAAGGTCGCGAAGCCGCTCTTGCGGGGCGGCGGCGCCGGTTGCTCCTCGCGCACATAGACGACCTCTTCCTCCTCGTCTTCGCGACGATAGGAGTCCCGAGGCGCCGGAAGCGCGCGCCGCGCCGGGCCTGAGCGCCGGATAGGGTCGATAGGACCGTTCATGGTGAAGACCCTAGGCCCCGACCGTTAAGAACGGCTGTTCCGGCGTGGTTAAGGCTTGGTGGCCAGCTTTTCGATCTGCTGCTGCATGGCTTCCAGCTGGCGCTTCATGTCGGCCAGGGAGTCCTCGCTGGGACGCGGAGCGGGAGCGGCGGCGGGTTCTGGCTCGGCTGGAGCGCCCGTCGCGGCGGCGGCCGCGGCGGCGGCGTCCTCGGGTCGGGCATAGGCGAAGGGCGAGAACATCTTCATGGCCCGATCGAACAGCGCCATGTTCTGGCGGATCTGCTCTTCGTAGACGCCGATGCCGACCGGCAGCTTGGCGGCGGTCAAGCCGGGGGTGACGCCCGCGAACTGGGTGCGCATCCGCTCCTGCTGCTTGGTGAAGCTCTCCAGCGACATTTCCAGATAGCTGGGCAGGAAGGCCTGCATGGAGTTGCCGTAGAAGCCGATCAGCTGGCGGAGGAACTGGATGGGCAGCAGGTTCTGGCCGCCGCCGCGGTTTTCTTCCTCGAAGATGATCTGGGTCAGGACCGAACGCGTGATGTCGTCATTGGACTTGGCGTCATAGACCACGAAGTCGACGCCCTCCTTCACCATGTCCGACAGGTGCTCGAGGGTGACGTACGAACTGGAGGCGGTGTTGTAGAGGCGACGATTGGCGTATTTCTTGATGATCACGCGCTGGCCGGCCGGCTTTTCGCCTTTGGCGGCCGCTTCGCCTTTTTCAGGGTTCTCGGACATTTCGTTCCCTAGGACAGCGGTGTCGCCCGCTTTTCGCAACGCAGTATCGCCAATGCCAGGGCATGACGCCAGTGGTCAGACAGCTGAAGGCCGCGATAAACCGTGAATTGTTGCCGTGACGAACGGGGTGCGAAAATGCATGTTGGTTTTGCACTGCAAAAACGCGGACGCCAGACCGCCAAGGCGTCACGCTAGATCGTCACGGGAGTCTCCACCATGAGCGACATCGTCATCGTTTCCGCCGCCCGCACGCCGGTCGGCTCTTTCAACGGGGCGCTGTCCAGCCTGCCCGCGTCCGAGCTGGGCAAGATCGCCATTCAGGCCGCCATCGAACGCGCCGGCATCACCGCCGCTGACGTCGATGAGGTCATCCTCGGTCAGGTGCTGCAGGCCGCCACCGGCCAGGGTCCCGCCCGCCAGGCCGCCGTCAACGCCGGCATTCCGGTCGAGAGCCCGGCCTGGAGCCTCAACCAGCTTTGCGGTTCCGGCCTGCGCGCCGTGGCCCTGGCGGCCCAGCAGATCCAGACCGGCGACGCCAATATCGTGGTGGCCGGCGGCCAGGAAAGCATGAGCCAGGCGCCGCACGCCCAGAACCTGCGTAACGGCCAGAAGATGGGCGACCTGTCGTTCGTCGACACCATGATCAAGGACGGCCTGTGGGACGCCTTCCACGGCTATCACATGGGTCAGACCGCCGAGAACATCGCCAGCCGCTGGCAGATCACCCGCGGCGACCAGGACGCCTTCGCCGTCGCCAGCCAGAACAAGGCCGAGGCCGCCCAGAAGGCCGGCAAGTTCGACGCCGAGATCGCGCCGGTCACCGTCAAGGGCCGCAAGGGCGACACCATCGTCGACAAGGACGAGTTCATCCGCCACGGGGTGACGATCGACGCCATCTCGGGCCTGCGTCCCGCCTTCACCAAGGACGGCTCGGTCACTGCCGCCAACGCCTCGGGACTCAATGACGGCGCCGCCGCCCTGGTGCTGATGAGCGCCGACGAAGCCAAGAAGCGCGGCCTGAAGCCGTTGGCCCGCATCGCCTCGTGGGCCAATGCCGGCGTCGAGCCCGAGATCATGGGCACGGGTCCGATCCCGGCCAGCAAGAAGGCCCTGGAAAAGGCCGGCTGGACCGTCGCCGACCTCGACTTGATCGAATCCAACGAGGCCTTCGCCGCCCAGTCGCTGTGCGTGGTCCGCGAACTCGGCCTCGATACGTCAAAGGTCAACGTCAATGGCGGCGCCATCGCCATCGGCCATCCGATCGGCGCCTCGGGCGCGCGGATCCTCACCACCCTGCTGCACGAGATGAAGCGCTCGGGCGCCAAGAAGGGTCTGGCCACCCTCTGCATCGGCGGCGGCATGGGCGTGGCCATGTGCGTCGAGGCGGTCTGATAAAATAATCGACGTTGACGACGCGCCAGGAGCTTGCCCTGGCGCGTTGATCACGCGAACCATAAGAAGCATTCGGGAGAGACACATGACGAGAGTTGCATTCGTGACCGGCGGCACCCGGGGGATTGGTCGCGCGATCTGCGAGCGTCTCGTGGCCGACGGCATGAAGGTCGCGGCCGGCTATTCCGGCAATGAAGAGGCCGCCGCGGCGTGCGCCAAGACGCTGGGCGTGATGGTGGTGAAGGGCAATGTCGGCTCGTTCGACGACTGCGCCGCCGCCGTCAAGAAGGTCGAGGCGGAGCTTGGTCCAATCGAGGTGCTGATCAACAATGCCGGCATCACCCGCGACGGCATGCTGCACAAGATGACCTACGAGCAGTGGTCGGAAGTGATCCGGGTCAACATGGACAGCGCCTTCAACATGACCCGTCCGGTCATCGAGGGCATGCGCGATCGCGGCTGGGGCCGGATCATCAACATCAGCTCGATCAATGGCCAGAAGGGCCAGATGGGCCAGACCAACTATTCAGCCGCCAAGGCCGGACTGATCGGCTTCACCAAGGCCCTGGCGCTCGAGAACGCCAAGAAGGGCGTCACGGTCAACGTGATCTGCCCCGGCTATATCGACACCGAGATGGTCGCGTCCGTGCCGGAAAACGTCCTGGCCCAGATCATCGCCGGCATTCCGGTGGGCCGCCTGGGCAAGGGCGAGGAGATCGCCGACATGGTGTCGTTCCTGGCCGGCGAGCGCGCGGGCTTCGTGACCGGCGCCACCCTGACCCTGAACGGCGGGCAGTATATGGCGGCCTAGGGACGCATCGATCCGCGTCGTCATGGTCAAGGTTGACGACGCGGACCATTTCATCGTGAAACCCTCTTTGGGGCGATGGATGAGCCGGTGGGGACCGGCCGTCCAAGATTCGCCCTAGTCGGTGGGCATGACGGTACTCATGAAGCGTTTGGCAGCGGAGAAGGGCGACTGGGGGGCGAAATCCGTCCTCACGATGATCGCCATCCTCGCGATCGCTTCACCGGCCAGCGCGCAACACGCGGCTCAGTCTCTTCGGGACGTGCTGCTGGGCCATCGGGGCCTTTCCACCTCGCGCCGCCCGGCGCCGCCGCCGGTGGCGCGCTACGTTTCCGAGACCGGCAGCGCCTTTATTCTGGATCGCGCATCGCCGCTGCCGCTGCTGAAGTTCGACAACAGCCCCGAGGTCTGGGTGTTGTCGCCGCAGCCCGCCTCGCGAGGCGATGTCATCTATCGCAACGAGATGGGCGACCCCGTCCTGCGCGCCACCAAGCTGGGCGGGATGATCCTCTTCACCGATGACCTGCCCACGGGAGTCGCCGCGGCCCTGGCCGGACGGGCGGCGTCGATTCAGCCGCCGGCGATCATCTCGTTCAACCTTTTCGTCCAGCGCGTGGGCATGGCGGCCAGCCGCGCCAGTCGCGCGGCCCAGCGCAATGTCGAGTTTGTCACCGTTGAGGACGTGCGGCCCGAAACCGCGATGCTGGCCGCTGATTCCGCCACGGTCGCCGCCGAGGCCTTCGAGCGCATGGCCCGTTCAGGAGACCGCGCCGAGATCGCCAAGGTCGGCAGGGTGCTGCTGGCCGAGGGCGACAAGCCCGGAGCGACCTTCAAGAACGGCGCGCTGACCGTGACCTACGCGCCCGGTCGGGGGCTGGCCGGCCGTCCGTCGTCCAAGCGCATCATCAAGGTCGTGAACCGCTAACCCTCGCAGGTGAAACGGCGTCGCCGCGTCAGTTGGCTTCGATGCCCAGGCCCTTCAGTTCCTTGAGGAACCGCAGCAGGCTGGCGTGCGAGCGCTTGAGCGCGTTGAGATTCTGGGGACGGGCATGGACCTCGCCCGGCACGATGAAGCCCTCGCGGCCGACCTTTTTGGCCACGCCGCGCTCGATCATCTCGACGACGCGACGGCGGACGGTCTCGTAGGGCAGGCCCAACGAATCGGCGACCTGGCGGATGGTGATCGGCCGGCGCTCGTCGTCGGGTGGGATGTCGTTGATCTCGGAATAGACCCGGCCGCGCAGGTGCGAGACGTTGCCCGCCCAAAGCGTGGTGAACACCAGCGAATAGACGATGTCGACGCCGTGGGCCTCATTGGCGATCTCGACCCATCGCAGAATGTAGTCCGTGGCGCTGCGCACCGCTGCCCGCGCGTCATGGTAGTCGTCGGACATGGAAATACCGCACCCCTGGTTCACCGAACCTAGTAGCGCGAAGTCCGGCAAATCGCGGTGGAAAGGTTCACATAGCGGGTGCGGTAAATCGCCTCGGGGCGCCCGGTATGGGTTTTCAGGTCGAGGGACGCCAGTCCGGCGGGGCCAGCTCGAAACCCTCGAACCGAAAGCCCGGCGCGACCGTGCAACCGACCAGGGTCCAGGCCCCCAGGCTGACGGCGGTCTGCCACCACAGGGTCGGCACGATCACCTGGGGCCGGCATCCGGCGCGAAGATCCGGACCCAGAACATGGGCGGTGACGCCCTTGCCGTCTGGTGGCGACAGGCTGAGCGAGATCGGCGCGCCGGCGTGATAGTGCCAGACCTCGACCGCATCGACCCTGTGCCAGGCCGACATCTGCTCGGCTTCCAGCAGGTAGTAGATCGCCGTCGAGGCGGGGCGGGCGCCGTCAACCGCGACGTCCTCGAACGTCCGTCGATACCAGCCGCCCTCGGGGTGGGGCCGCATGTCGAGCAGACGGATGATTTCCTTGGCGCCCAGATCGCCGGAGATTCCCAGCAGGCTCATCCCTTGAAGCCGTCCTTGGCGGCGCGGATTTCCGCGAACGCCATGGCGGGTTCCAGATCCGGACGCAGCAGCGGCGCGCGCAGGAAGGGATTGGTGGCCTTTTCGACGCCGATCGAGGTCGGCACCGTCGGCTCGCCGCGTTCGCGGGCGGCGAACACCTGGTCGGCGCGGGCCTTCAAGGCGGGATCGTCGTCGACCGACAAGGCGAAGCGGGCGTTGGACGCGGTGTATTCGTGGGCGCAGTAGACCGTGGTGGCGTCGGGCAGGGCGGTCAGCTTGGCCAGCGAACCCCACATCTGCTCGGCGGTGCCCTCGAACAGGCGACCGCAGCCCAGGGCGAACAGGGTGTCGCCGACGAAGGCGATGTCGTCCCCGGCGTCGTGATAGGCGATGTGTCCCAGGGTGTGGCCGCCGGTGTCGATCACCTTGAAGCGGGTTTCGCCCAGTTCGACGACGTCGCCATCAACGACCTCGCGATCCAGCGGCGCGATCCGGGTGACTTCCTGGGGTCCAACAATGGTCGCGCCGGTGGCGGCCTTGATCGCCGCGTTGCCGCCGGCGTGGTCCGGATGCCAGTGGGTGTTGAGGATGAAGTCCAGAGTCCAGCCCAACTTGTCCAGCTGCGCCAGAATCGCGTCGGCGTCGGGCGTGTCGATGGTCGCCGTCTTTCCGGTCGCGTCATCGCGCACGAGAAAGCCATAGTTATCGGACAGGCAGGGAAATTGATGGACGGTCAGCGACATGAACGGCCTTGCGATGGCTGGGCGGTGACGCGGGCGGCGCCAGAGCCTACATAGATGTACTCGCCGCCCTGGAGACTCAATGCGTCGCGACGTGCTGGAGCTAAGAGCCTTCTACGCCACGCCGCTGGGTCGCGCCGCGCGGGTGATGCTGGCGCGCAAGGTCGATGAGGCCTGGGGCAGTACTCGAGGCCTCGATGTGCTGGGCCTGGGCTATGCGACGCCCTTCCTTGATTCGGCCCGCGACACCGCGCGCCGGGTGGTGGCGGCCATGCCGGCGACGCAGGGCGTCGAGGTCTGGCCGTTGGGCGAGCGCAACCAGGCTTGCCTGGTCGAAGAGACCGCCCTGCCGCTGCCCAACGCCATGTTCGACCGGGTCCTGGCCGTCCACGCCCTGGAAGAAGCCGATGATCCGGCCGCCCTGCTGGCCGAGATCGGCCGGGTGATGGCCCCGACCGGCAGATTGATCGTGGCCGTGGCCTCGCGCGACGGAGTTTGGGCCGGGGCCGAGAGCACGCCCTTCGGCCACGGGCGCCCCTTCAGCCGCAGCCAGCTGGAACGCCTGATCCGCGACGCCGAGTTGGAACCCGCCGGCTGGACCCGCGCTTTGTACGCTCCGCCGCTGCCGATGGCGGCCGGGTGGGCGGAAGGTTTCGAGCAGGTGGGCGCGCGTCTGTGGCCGCGTTTCGCCGGTCTGATCCTGATGGAGGCGGTCAAACAGACCTTCGCCGTCAAGCCGCGCGGCCATCGCGCCCGGGTCCGGGTGTTCGCGCCCGGCGTCCTGTCGCCCAGCCCGGCGGGGCCGACGCCGGCGCGCAAGGCGCCTGTTCATAAGGCGCCGGCGCGCGTTGAAGACTGAACGGACTTGGAGGCTCCGCGTTCGGGGCCTAGCTTGGGTTTTG
>Ga0307515_10016019_pt1 | contig 13759 bp, 13 predicted proteins | sample 17_EM_MG_FD_194513 | JGI IMG/M metagenome (GOLD analysis project Ga0307515, IMG submission 194513) | Populus trichocarpa ectomycorrhiza microbial communities from riparian zone in the Pacific Northwest, United States - 17_EM | ecosystem: Host-associated > Plants > Roots > Unclassified | place... | reverse complement strand
AAGAGAAGTTGGTGGCAGCCTCTTCAATCACGAATATTGGCCTGGTGGAGACCGCTCTCGCCATCCGCGCCGGCGATCCCCCTGTCACGGCCAGGGATGCAGCAGGGTTACGGAAGTGCTTGCTGGCATCAGACGCGATCTTTGTTCCGGACACCAAGGCCGCGACTGCCGGAATTCACCTCGCCAAGGTCCTTGCGCAACTCGGCATCGCCGATGAGGTCACGGCCCGGCTCAGGATTTTCCCGAACGGCGCCACAGCCATGCGCGAAATGGCGGCATCCGATGCGCGGCAGCCAATCGGCTGCACGCAGTCGACCGAGATCATCAGCACCAAGGGCGTCGTGCTGTGCGGCGCGCTGCCACCCGGCTGCGAACTCGCGACCATGTACACGGCTGGCGTCACCTCAAAGGCCGCGCACGCGCCTCAGGCGCAGGAATTGATCGGCTTGCTGATCGACGCGGGACAGCGAGAACAGCGCGAGCGCGCAGGCTTTGTGAGCAACTCGAAATGACCTGCTTCTTCTAAGAGGTATCCATCGTGAAAATCGTCGACCTGAGCCGAGAGCTCTATCACCGCACCCCGAGCTATCCGGGCCATCCCCCGGTCATGCATGGTGTCTGGAAGACTCATGAGGAATCGTTTGCCGAATCCGGCAACGTGCACGGGCTTGCCTCGATGTTCATCTCGATGGTCGACCATGCCGGCACGCACATCGACGCCCCCCTGCACTTTGGCAAGACCGGCATATCAATCGACAAGTATCCGCTGGAGAAATGCATCGTCCCGGGCATCTGCCTCGATCTGCGCCACATCGCGCCGCGCGCCGAGATCACGCCCGCCGATCTCAAGGCGGCAGTAGCAAAGGCCGGTGTGCCGGTGCCGAAGGGCGGCACCGTGTTGCTTTGCACCGGTCACCACCAACGCACATTCCCTCGCAAGGAATATTCAAGCGACAATTCGGGCGTGAATGTCGCCGCGACCGAATGGCTGGCAGAGCAAGGTGTCGTGCATTTCGGCATCGATTCGATGCGGCCCGGGCCGGAGGGCGACGTGAATGCGCTCGTGCACAAGGCCTGTCTCGACCTCGACATCACCCACATCGAGAGCCTGTGCAATCTGGAAGCGTTGCTTGGCAACGGCCAATTCACCTTCATCGGTCTGCCGATGAAGTGGCGCGGCGGCACGGCGTCCCCGATCCGCGCGGTGGCCGTGTTCGATCTCTAGAAATGCCGAGTCGGATCGGCGTCGAGCTCACCCATCGAACGCGGCGCCAATCTCGTGATCGCCCGTCAGTAGGCTTTGACGGTCCGGGTTTCGCTCTTCGGCCCGGCAAGGCGCGTGGGCGGAGCGAGGTCCGGCGGCACGAGGTCCGTACCGGCAAATTCAGCCTGGGCGGCATCCGCGATCCACTTTGATACGCCGGGGTGACTGACCACGAAACCGATCAGTGCCGTTGCGAGAAACACGGGCAGAGCAAACAGCTTGACGTCCCAATTCCGATAGACGCTTCGGCCATCTCGGGGTTGCCTTTCGACCGGACCTTGCATGGATGCCTCCAGGTTGCGGATGTGCTCCCGGGAGAACGGCTTAACGCCGCCGACCCGCAACCTTTGTGAATTGCTTCACATCTCGCCCACGTTCACCCCATTGTGAGATGTGCCGCCGGCCGTTCAGCGCGCATTCCGCCGCTATTCGCCTTCGTCGCCCGACCCGGCTTCCACCAGGCTCTGGAGCGGCTCGGCCTTCAGCACAACGATCGCTCCGTGCTCGAGCCGCACCCAATCGCGTGCCGCCCAGGCCCGCAACTGCTTGTTGATGCTCTCCCGCGTCATGCCGACCATCTCGCTGATTTCCTGCTGGGTGATCGCAATGGTCCGGCCTTGCGGCGCAAGCTTGTGCTTTTCGGTCAAGCGAAGCAACGCGCTGGCCAACCGTCCCGGCAGGTTCTGCAGTATGACCTGTTCGACCTGATCGCTGGTCCAGCGAATTCGCGTGCACAACAACTCGATGAACTTCATCGCCAGCCCCGGCTGGCTGCGAACGAAGGGTATGAATTCACGCCGGTCGATCGTAAAGAGTTCGCAAGCGGTGTTCGCGATGGCATCGGCCGAGCGCGCCGAACCGTCCAGCAGCGCGATTTCGCCGAAGATCTCGCCGGCCCCGATCAGATTGAGGATAGCGTTGCGGCCGTCGGGTGACGAAATGCTGATCTTGACCGTGCCGGAGATCACCGCAAACAGGCTGTTGCCAGGATCTCCCTTGGAGAAGATCGCCGCTCCCCGCTTCAGCGTGATGTGCTTGGCGTAACGGCAAAGTTGGTCGAAGGCCTCAGGCTCAAGGTCGGAAAAATAAGGATGCTTGCGCAGCACCGTCAACTTGCTGCTCGAGAATCCCTGAACTTCACCCGTCCTTTGTTGAGGCACGCCAGTCAAACTCCAGAAACTGTTCGGGACGCAGTTCTTCCGTAGTCAACGCCGGTTAGCTTTTCAACCGGAAAGCACCTTACTGCGTCGTTTTAGCGGCCGAAGCAGTAAAACAAGGTCCGCTGTTAACGCTCCGATAACCGTGGAACCTCCAATCGGATCGTACGACGATCCTGCTATCCCGTCACGTGGAAATAGCCGAATACCGCAGAACCACCCATTTGGGTGTGCCACAAGCCCCGCCAGCGCACGACATCGGTCGCGGCGTCCGTCGTTTCGCCTGCAACTGACCTAAAAATAATTCGCCGGCGACAGCGCTGAATGCGCCACGCCCGGAGGCTTATTCGTTGGCGATACCCATTTCCTTGATCACGCGCGCATATTTTGCGAGCTGATCTCGCGTCATGACACGCAGCTCCTCCGACGAACTGCCGCGCACCGCAAATCCCAGTTCTTCCAGCTTGCGGCGTACTTCGGGATCGCCGACTGCTTTCAGTGCCTCGGCGTTCAACCGGGCGATGATCTCCTTCGGCGTGCCGGCAGGAGCAAGAATTGCAAACCATGAGTTGAAGAAGAATCCTGGCAAACCAGATTCTGAAACCGTCGGCACATCGGGGAATTGCGCCAATCTCTTCTCGGTGGTCACTCCGATCAGCTTGAGTTGACCGCCACGCACCAGGGCAGCAACCGTACCGAGCCCCTGGAAGCCAACCGGAATCTGGCCGGCGGCCACATCCGTTGCAGCTTGCGTTGCGCCCTTATACGGCACATGCGTCAGCGATATGCCGGCCGCGGAAGCAAACATCGCCATCGCCAGATGCTGTGGGCTGCCCGGACCGCCCGAGCCATAATCGATCTTGCCCGGTGTTGCTTTCGCGGCTGCGATCAGATCCGCCGCGCTCTTGAAGCTGGCCTGATTGTTGGCGATCAATCCCCATTCCACCGTCGCAACCAGCGACACCGGCTCGAAATCCCTGAGAATGTCCCACCGCATCTTGGACTGCAGGTTAGGCACCATGGTCATGATGCTGTCGTTGAAGCCGCCGATCGTGTAGCCGTCCGGCTCGGCTCGCGCGACCTGCTCGGCGCCGATCATCCCCGACGCCCCGGGCTGGTTCAAGATTACGAATTGCTGGCCCATATTGTCGGCCATCTTCTGCGTCACGATCCGTGCTGCAACGTCGACCGCACTCGCCGCAGCCAGCGGCACGATCATCTTGATCGGCCGGTCTGGATAGTTCGTTTGCGCGATTGCCTGCGAGCTCAGGAGCAGCGCGAGCGCCGGGATCAGGGAATGGAGCGGCCGCATTTCAGGATTCTCCCTCGAAGGTCAACATTCGGGCATAGCCGACATCTTCCTGGGAATGATTGCGCTTCCGCATCCATCTTGGCAATGTGGCCGGCAACAAAATGAAGAATGAGCCGGCAAGTCAAAAGACCGGAAAACAAACGAGGGAGGCAATCAATGAGCACCCGCAGGAACTTCTTGAAGGGTGCCGCCGCGAGCGGCATCGCCTTTTGCAGTTGCGGCATGCTGGATGCGGCCCGGGCGCAGTCGAAGGCCCCTCGCCTGCCGATAAAAATCAACGGCAAGCGCGTCCTGACGGTGGACGTCCACGCCCACTGCTATTTCCGTGAAGCCATCAATTTGATGGGCGATGGGGCTGATAAGGTCCTGCCGCCGGTCAAGGGAGTGCCCGAGCACTTCATTGTCATCGAGCAGCGCCTCAAGGAAATGGACGCGATGGCGATCGACATGGAGGTGCTGTCGATCAATCCGTTCTGGTACGGCAAGGACCGCGATACGGCAGCTCAGATCGTCAAGCTGCAAAATGAAAGGCTGGCTGAGCTTTGTGCAGCGCGGCCTGAGCGGTTCGCCGCCTTCGCTTCACTCACGCTTCAGTATCCCGATCTTGCGGTACAGCAACTGGAAGCCGCGGTCCGGAAGCAGGGCCTGCGGGGCGCTGCGATCGGTGGCAGCGTACTGGGAGAGGATTTTTCCGATCCAAAATTCCATCCGGTCTGGGCCAAGGCAGAGGAACTAAACGCGGTCCTCTTCATCCATCCGCAGAGCACGCCCGAACTTGCCAAGCGCTTCAAGGGAAATGGCTGGCTGTCGAACACCATCGGCAATCCGCTCGACACCACGATCGCCCTGCAACACCTGATCTTCGAGGGCACGCTCGATCGCTTTCCGGGACTCAAGATCATTGCCGCACATGGTGGTGGCTATCTCGGCTCTTACGCCGCACGCGGCGATCATGCCTGCTTCGTGTCGCCGCAGAACTGCAATCCTAATATCGAGCTGAAGAAAAAGCCCTCCGAGTACCTCAACCAGCTCTATTTCGACGCCATGGTGTTCACGCCGGAAGGCCTGCGGAACCTCGTGGCACAGGTCGGCGCGAGCCAGGTGATGCTTGGGACCGACCACCCGATTCCATGGGAGCAACATCCGGTCGACCATGTGTTCGCGACCACCACGCTATCGGACAAGCAGAAGATCGCGATCCTCGGCGGTAACGCAGCAAGATTGTTCGGACTAAAGGTGGCGTGAGGAGCCGCTTATAACAGCTTCCCGTCCGGCCCGAAAAACGGATGCGGGCCATCGAATGTCCCGATCGGGATCACCAACCGGCGGCCAAATATTGGCCGCGCATAACGGTTTTGCGACGTCGCGTTTTGCTATGCAGCACATAACAACCGCCGGGCTTCGAGCGGCCGGGATTTTCGTCAGCCGACGATTTCAGCTAGGCTTCGGCGTGAGAGGAGACGCTTCATGTACCAGCCCGCTGGCGTCAAGACTTCCCCCGACCTGCCGATCCCTAGCCAGATGAAAGCCTGGGTTCTAGGCGACCCCGACCATCTCTCTTTGCGCGAGAAGCCTGTGCCCGTTCCGGCCCGCGCCGAAGTCCTGGTCAGGATCGATGCGGTAGCGATCTGCGCAACCGACCTTGAGATCATTCACACAGGCTCGCCGGCGAGCATTCAGGGCGGCCTGCCCTTCAACAAGAATTTCACACCGGGCCACGAATATATGGGCACCGTCGCAGGCCTCGGGCCCGACGTCGACGAATTCGAAATTGGGGAGCGTGTGAGCGTGGAGATCCACGCCGGTTGCGGCCAGTGCAAGCGCTGCCGCCAGGGCATGTACACCTCATGCCTGAACTACGGGAAGCCCGAGAAAGGCCACCGCGCCAACGGCTTCACCACCGATGGCGGTTTTGCCGAATACGCTGTCAACCACATCAACACGCTGGCGCGCGTTCCCGACACCATGAGCGATGCGGAGGCGACGTTGGTCGTTACCGCCGGCACATCAATGTATGGCCTGACTGAATTGGGAGGGTTGGTGGCCGGCGAGAGCGTCGTCGTGATCGGCCCGGGGCCGATCGGGCTGCTCGCGGTGGCCGTGGCCAAGGCGCTTGGCGCGAGTCCGGTGATCCTGACGGGAACGCGCAACAAGCGGCTCGCGATCGGTCAGCAGCTAGGCGCCGATCGCGTCATCAATATCCACGACGAGGACGCAGTCGAAGTTGTCAAGCAGCTCACCGGCGGCATCGGCGCCGACTATGTGGTAGAATGCGCGGGAACAGAGGCGACGATCAATCAGGCCATTCACATGACCAACCGCGGCGGAAAAATCTGTCTCGCAGCGTTCCCGCACGATCCCATCACGATGGATCTCGCGCACCTCGTGAAGAACAACATCTATGCCTACGGCATTCGCGGCGAAGGCCGCAGCGCGACGCGTCGCGCCATGGCGCTGATGGCAGAAAAGCGCTTCGATGCGACGAAAATCCATACACACACGTTTCCACTTGGCGATTTGCCGACGGCGCTAAGATATGCGCGTGATCGTGTTGATGATGCCATCAAGGTGGTCGTCACTAATCGGCAGGCGAGCTCGATCGCAAGCGCTGCGGCGGAGTGACCACTGACTTCTGCTGGCGTTGCTCTTGTTCAGATTCGGCCCAGCGCAGTCAGGATGATTTGGGGTGTCAGCGGAATCTCCGTGATGATGGTCCCGAACGGGCTGAGTGCATCGTTTACCGCATTGGTCACGGCAGCCGCTGCCCCTGCCGTGCCGGCCTCGCCCGCGCCCTTGGCGCCCAATTCGGATTCCAGCGTCGGCGAGACCACATGGCCGACATCGATATCCGGCATCTCGCCGGACATCGGCACCAGATAATCGGCCATATTGGCGTTGGTGAGCTGGCCACGCTCGTCATAGACGCATCTTTCGAACAGCGCGGCGCCAAGGCCCTGCACCACCCCGCCCCTGATCTGCTCGTCGACCAGTTGCGGATTGATGATCGTGCCGCAATCTTCGACCACCCAGTGTTTCAGCAGCTTGACGAATCCGGTGTCGGTATCGACCTCCAGCCATGAGGCCTGAACGCCGTTGGTGAAGGCAAAGGGATAGCCGCGGGGAACAAAATGGCGCGTCGCCATCAGCTCGGGCTGAATACCCGGCGGCAGCGTATCGGGACGAAAATAAACGATCCTGGCGAGTTCGTTCAATTCGATGCGCGATGCGCCATCGCCAGCGTTCACGACGCTATTGTCGACGATATCGAGTTCGCCGGATGTGGATTGCAGGATAGCAGCAGCGACATCGAGGATATTCCTGCGCAGCACCTTGGCGGCCTGAAGCGCCGCCTCACCGCCGATGCCCGCGCCCCGCGAGGCCCAAGTGCCGCCGCCATAGGGCGTGTTGTCGGTATCGCCCAGAATGACGCGCACACGATCCATCGAGACGCCGAGTACGCTGCCGACGATTTGGGCCGTGAGCGATTCCGATCCCTGCCCCTGCTCGGTGATGCTGGTTTGGCAGATCACCGCTCCCTGAGCATCGAGGCGCACGGCGACGCCGTCCTGCGACGATATCTTGGCGCCGCCGACGCCATAGAATGCTGCACTGGGATTGGTGACCTCGATGAAACTGGCGATGCCGATACCGCGATGAATATTCCTGGCTCGCAGTGCCGTTTGTTCCGCACGTAACGCGTCGTAATCCATCATCTTGATGAGCTTGGCTAGCGCGGCATGGTGCGACAATTGCTCGAAACGCAAGCCTGAGGGCGAGGCACAGGGATAAGCGTCATCGGCAATCAGATTACGGCGGCGAATTTCGACGGGATCCATGGCGATCTTCATCGCCGCCAGATCGACCAGCCCCTCGGTCACCGAACAGGCGATTGGATGCCCGACGGCGCGGTACTGGCACATGACGTTCTTGTTCTGGAACACGACGCGGGCGCGGGCCCGGTAGTTCAGGGTCATATAGGGCCCGCCGACCAGATTGACGACCTGATTGGCCTCGATAGCGCTCGTGCGCGGATACATCGAATACGGTCCAATACCCGTGAGATCGTCGATCTCGAACGCCGTGATGGTGCCATCGCGTTTGACGCCGATCTTTCCCTTGCAGCGGTGGTCGCGCGCATGGATGTCGGTATTGAAGCTCTCGACCCGGTCGGCGACGAATTTGACCGGTCGTCGCAGCAGTTTCGACAGCGCGTAAGTGGCCATCTCATCGGCGTAAATATGAACCTTGATGCCGAAGGAGCCACCGACGTCCTTGCAGACGACGCGGACCTGGGACTCCTGAAGACCGAGATGCAGCGCCGCAATGTTCTGCACCATGTGAGGCGCCTGCGTGCCCTGATAGATCGTCAACCTTGCCTCGGCAGCATTCCAGTCGGCAACTACCGAACGCGGCTCCAGCGTGACGCCGGTGTGCCGCCCAAATATGAATTCTGCCTCCACCACCTCGTCGGAAGCAGCAAAGGCGTCGTCGACAGCGCCAGCGTCGTGATTGCGCTCGAAGGCCAGATTATCTCCGAGCAAAGGATGAATCACCGACGTCGCGGGATCGAGCGCGGTACGCATGTCCGTCACCGCGTCGAGCTCTTCATAAGCGACCGAGACATGCTCTGCCGCGTCCTCGGCCGCCGCGCGGCTCGTCGCCACGACGGCCGCGACGGCTTCGCCTTGCCAGCATACGCGATCGATCGCAATTGCGCTTTGTGGAGCGGATTTGAGGCCCTTCAAATGCGAGAGAACCCCGACCCACGGCGTGATGACAGCGGCAAGTTCCTGACCAGTGACGAAGGCGATCACGCCCGACATCCGCTTGGCCGCCGACACGTCGATGCCATTGATCCTTGCATGCGCGTGTGGCGACCGCAGGAATACGACGTGCGCCATGCGCGGCAATTCGATATCGCTGACATACAACCCGCGCCCCTGCATGAGCCTGTCGAGGTTCGGCCGGGGCACGGTCTTGCCGATATAGGAGTTCGGTCGGTCGAGTACCGAAAGCCCGTTGGAATTTTCAGGCGTCCGTGTCATGGCGCACGTCCTGCGCGCAGCCGCGCCGTCGTCGCAACCGCGTCGATGATCGCCTGATATCCGGTGCAGCGGCAATAATTACCGGAAAGATGCTCACGAATCTGTTCGCGATCCGGCTCCGGCGTCTGCTTCAGCAGGTCCTGCGCCGCCATCAGCATTCCCGGCGTGCAGAAACCGCATTGCAGAGCATTGCGGTCGCGGAACGCTCCCTGCAGATCAGAGATCTCACCGCTGTCGGATAACCCCTCGATCGTTTCGACCGATTTTTCTTGCGCCTGTACCGCCAGGATCAGGCACGAGCGAACGATTTCGCCATTGACACGCACCGTGCAGGCGCCACACACCCCGTGTTCGCAACCAACGTGCGTTCCGGTCAATTTCAAATGCTCACGCAGGAAGTCCGCCAGATTCAACCGCGGCAGCACCTGAGCCTCGACGCGCTCGCCATTGACCTCGAGTGAAATGGCCACCGGGGTCATCAGGCCGGTATCCCGGATTGCAAATCTGGACGGAAAAGCAGCGTGGACACGCAACGCGAAAGCAGTACCTTCGCCAGGTGCCGCCGCATGGCCGGAGTAGCTTGCTGATCCTCCTGGGGATGGAGCTCTTCGCCCAGCACCGCGGAGGCCTTGGCCAAGGCCTCCGGCGTGACCGGTACGTTAACAAGTTTGCCGGCGACCCCGGTAAGTAAAGGCCGATCGCCAACGGCAAAGAAGCCGAGACGGAGATCGGCAAACTGCCCGGCGACGACGATCGACTGTGCCGCCAACCCGACAATGGCATAGTCGCCATGGCGGCGGGCAAATTCATGAAAGAAGTGCGCGGAATTTTTCCGTGCCAGAGGCAGCTCGACAGCAACCAGCAATTCCTGCGGCGAAAGAGCGGTCTCATAAATGCCGGTGAAGAATTCTTCAGCGCGGATTCGCCGCTCGCCGCCTGGCCCGAAAACAATGATCGTTGCGCCCAGCGCCAACATGCAAGCCGGCAGTTCGGAAGCCGGATCCGCATGCGCAAGGCTGCCGCCCAGCGTACCGCGGTTGCGGATCGCCGGATGCGCGACATGGGAGGTCGCATCCCTAAGCAAAGGAGCATGGGTTGCAATTTCGAGGGATTTCAGAATGTCCACGTGACGCGTTAGCGCGCCAATGATCAGGACATCGCCCTTCACCACTATGCCGCGCAGCTCAGTCAGTTCGCCGATATCGACAATGAATTCGGGAGAGATCAGACGCAAATTCATTGCCGGCATCAGGCTCTGGCCGCCCGACAATACCTTGGCCCTGTCGCCGTACGCGGCCAACAGTTCCAGCGCATTTATGACGCTGGTTGGGCGGGCATAAGCGAAAGCCGAGGCTTTCATTGCGACGTAACCTCCCCCAGTCGGATATCGGCATTTTCTTCGGATTAGACGGCGACAATTTTTAAAGGTCAAGTTTGTTTATCGAGTGATTATTTCGGTGCTCGCAAGATTAGGACTTGTTATCATGCCGCGATCGACGCACGTTTCCCGCCAAACAAAAAGCCTGCCCTAGGGAGGAGCAGACCATGAAGCTCGGGTTCTTCACGATGCCGATCCATCCTGTCGACAAGGATTGGCGGCTTTCCCTCAAAGAGGATCGCGAAGCCTTCCTGCTGGCCGACGAACTCGGGTACAGCGAGGCCTATGTCGGCGAGCACGTCACGGACAAAGCTGAAAACATTACGTCCTGCATCGCCTTCATCGCCTGGCTGGCCGCGGCGACCAAGCAAATCAAGCTTGGCACCGGCACCATCAACATGCCGAACACCCATCCGGCCGCACTTGCCGCCTCGATCGCGATGCTCGATCACATGCTCGACGGCCGCCTGATCTTCGGTATCAGCCCCGGTGGGCTGCTTTCCGACGCCGAAGTTTTCGGCAATCTCGACGCAGACCGTAACGCGATGTTCCTGGAAGCAATCAATCAGGTCCTTGAGATCTGGGCGAGCGAACCGCCGTATAACCTTCAGGGCAAGTATTGGAACGTATCGGTGCAAAAGACCCTGATTGAGGACATCGGCCAGGGCTTCATCGCGCGCCCGCTGCAGAGACCACACCCGCCGATCGTGGTAACGGCGGTGGCGCCATTCTCAAAGGGTGTGACAGAAGCCGCCGCACGCGGCTGGGACCCGATTTCGGCGAACTTCCTGATGCCGGCGTGGGTCAAAAGCCATTGGCCAAAATATGTCGAAGGCTGCGAACGCGCCGGCCGCCCCGCAGAGACGGCTAACTGGCGGGTCGCCAAAAGCGTATTCGTCGCCAAGGATGCCGCAACGGCCAAAGCCTATGCTACCGATCCGAACGGACCGTATGTCTACTATTATCGCTCACTGTTCACCAAGCTGAAGCGCGGCGGCCGCATCGAATTGTTCAAGACACGTCGCGATCAGCCCGACGAGGAGGTGACACTCGAATCGATCTGCGACAAGCTGATCATTCACGGCACGCCGGACAGCGTGGCTGACCAACTACTGACTTTTCAAGAGGAGACCGGGCCCTTTGGGACGTTGCTCTATGCCGGCAAGGACTGGAAGGACCGTGAACTTGGACGCCAGTCGATGATCCTGATGGCCGAAAAAGTCATGCCGCGCGTCAACGCAGGCATGTCTGGCAACGCGTCCGGATAGATCAATTTATTCAAGGAAATCCACCGTGGCACTCAGTGATCGCATCCCCTATCAGGCCCAGATCGATCGACCGAAGCTGACGCTTCCTGGCGGCAAGAAGCTCGCAGTGTGGGTAATCCTCAATGTCGAGGAATGGCGGATCGAGAACGCGATGCCGCGGACCGTGCTAAGTCCACCGATGGGCCAGCCGCTGCTGCCCGACGTGCCGAACTGGTCCTGGCATGAATACGGAATGCGGGCCGGCTTCTGGCGACAATTCAAGGCGTTGACCGACCGCAAGATGCCGGTGACGCTGGCGCTGAATGCCAATGTCTGCAACACCTATCCGCGCGTCGCATCCGCCGCACTTGAAGCCGGCTTCGAGTTTATGGGCCATGGTTTCCTGCAGGGACCGATGCATAAGGTCGATAACCAAGCCGACGCGATCAAGCGCTCGGTCGAGACGATTGCAAAATTCACTGGCAAAGCACCGCGATCGTGGGAAAGCCCAGGCCTGACCGAGACCGAGGAAACGCTCGATCTCCTGCGTCTCAATGGTATTGAGTATCTGGCAGATTGGGTGATCGACGACCTGCCGCAGGATATCGCCACGCCCCACGGAACCATGACGACGATTCCCTACTCGGTCGAAACCAACGACATCGTCGTCCATGCGCTGCAACATCTGCCTTCCGAACAATTCCTGCAGCGCGGCATGGATCAGTTCGACCGGCTCTATCTCGAAGGCGCATCGAACGCGCGGATCATGGCGATCTCTATTCACCCCTATATTACGGGGGTCCCGCATCGCATCAAATATCTGGAAGCGCTGCTGGACTACGTTATCGGCCATGACGGCGTGGCGCTGATGACCGCAAGCCAAATCGGCGACTGGTATCGCGCAGAAATGGCCGGAAAATAGCGGGCTCGTCTACCCCACCACCTTGATCGGTGCACGTCGGATCTCTGCCGAGGTTTCGTTGACCAGCTCAAAACCGGCCAGGAAAACATCAAGGGCATCGCTGATCACCTGCTCTTTGTCTTCCAGCACCTGCGACTCGTAAATGTATTTGCGGACGCCGTAGTAGAATATTCCGCCGTGAAGGACCCAAGCGAGCTCGAGTTCCGTCGCGCTCGGCTTGACTTGCACCGCAAGCCCCACCTCATGCCGGCATTCCCGAATGATCCGGGTCAGGATCTTGTCCTTGACCATGCCGACATACCAACGGTTGATGTCGAGCCCCTTCAGTCCGGAATAGAGGTAGATACGAAGCCATTTCCGAGTGAAGATCGCGTCGGTATAGGTGCAGTAGAATTCCCGTAACCGATCACGAAGTGGTCGCGAGCGATCGGTGAGCAGCTTTTCCCAGCCGGTTTCGAGCGGATCGAGATAGACCGTGCGATAGACCTCCTTGATCAAATCGTCCTTGCTGGGAAAGTAGCGATAGAGCAACGGCTGGGTGACGCCCAAACGTCGCGCCAGCGCTCGCGTTCCACCGCCAAATCCTTCTTCCGAGAAGAATTCGGTCGCTTTCGCAACAAATTCTCGGCGACGATCGTCGGGCGATAGACGCTTTTGCTTGGTGTCGACACGTTTGGGCTGATCTTTCCTGATCATCAGGATTTACCGCCATCGTCGGCAAGAAATCGACCGAAGCCGCCGCGCGCAAACAACAGCGGCTCCTGCCGGTTATAAGTGTAGGCCTCGACAGCCCCGAGAAAGATGATGTGGTCACCACCGTAATATCGGTTGGCGGCGCGGCACTGGAAGTTAGCCACGCTGTCGGCAAGCACCGGCGCGTTACCAAGCCCCGGTGTCCAGGTCACGCCGGAAAATTTATCGCCGGAGGATTTTGCAAACTGCGACGCCAGCGCTTGCTGGGAAGCACCGAGAACATTGACAGTGAAGTGGCTGGCATTCTGGAAAATGCTCAAGCCTTGCGAGAACATGCCGAGGCTCCACAATACCAGCGGCGGGTTTAGCGAGACCGAAGCAAAGGAGTTGCAGGTCACGCCATACGGTTTTCCGTCGGCTGCCATCGCCGTCACGATAGTCACGCCCGTGGCAAACGTGCCGAGCGCATTCCGAAAGTCCCGGGGGTCGATCGCCGAATTATCGCTGGCGAACTCGTTGGCTGGATCGGCCGGATGCTTGGGTGAGTCAGACATCCATCTCGCCTCAGAGCGTCAGGTTTTCGGACGGTAGGCCGAGTGCTACACGTCCATAGTTGGTCCCTGCCGCATCGAAATTGAATGCAAGGTGCGAATTCACCGCGTGAGCATCACGAAACTGCCGCTGCAATGCGCCCGACGTAAAAAGGCTGCGCGCTCCGCTTGCCGCGAACAACAGCGATAC
>Ga0307515_10016018_pt1 | contig 13759 bp, 14 predicted proteins | sample 17_EM_MG_FD_194513 | JGI IMG/M metagenome (GOLD analysis project Ga0307515, IMG submission 194513) | Populus trichocarpa ectomycorrhiza microbial communities from riparian zone in the Pacific Northwest, United States - 17_EM | ecosystem: Host-associated > Plants > Roots > Unclassified | place... | reverse complement strand
TCGTGACAGTCGCCACATCGCCGTAGAGTCTACTCGAACGGTAGAGGCCGCGCTCCTCGCAACGCCTCCTCACCCCTTCCTCGGTCTACCTGTGAGACCTCTTTTCACACCGCTGAACCTCCAGCTCACCCACTCCGTCTCGAGAGGAACGAAAAGGAGCGCGAGAAGGACCTTGTTCGTTGGCGCAGGAAAGACAACCGTGGAAGACTTGGGGCCACTCTGCCGGATCGAGAAGTCTTCAAAACATACCGTACACCAGCGATTGGCTTCCCAGAGACAGACGCGTCCACACTCAACGCGGCTATTACTGCACTAACTCACAAACGTACCACTCCTACAGCTGCCGCCCTCAATCAGATCACGAACATGATCGCGTCCAAGGACAGCGGTGCTGTCTTACCCCTGTCAACACACTGAACATCCCCACCACGACGGGGCCCGTCCAACAGAAAGACAAGAAGCCGACGGTCTTATTCAAGGCTCCCCCAATACCTCGTTCGGTCTTGCGTCCTCGTGCCCACGCTCACACTCCGACACCGTCCGCTGGCATCGCCGGTCTGAACGTACCAGCATCAGCAATCGGGGTATGTCCACTTCGACTCCAGACAACCGAGCCGGTGTTCGTGCACTGACTACCAAGAGGTCGTCGTGGACGAAACCAAGTACGAGGAAGGCACGCGACTGAGGACATGCGAGAAGAGGTCGAGGTCGCCCCTACCGCCGCTCCAACGTTGCCAAACTTGAGGCCAGACGGCCTCTGTCCTTCCGCATCTCCTTCACAACCGACCTTTGTCTCCCATCTCCACACTTTTTCCGCCGTTCCGTAATTTGTATTTAGTAGGATGGTCCCCTTGTTAGTAGTACACTATGCTAGCAATACGTTTTGTTCTCCCGAGACCCGAAGCAGCCTGAAGTCGTTCAAAGTGATCAAAAGTGTTGAAAGGTGAGCCAGCGGCTTTTGCGCACTTTGGCCATCTTTAAAGTGCTTTAAAGACTGACATAGTGGGTGACTGTCCGTAGGACTAGGTAAAACCAGGTGTATATATATCCGTCGTAGAAGGGTGCCAATAGCCGAGGTCTATTCCTCAATATCTGAGGACTTCCGCATCGCATACGCCGACGGGACTGAAAGGTAAAGCGTCGGGGTGACTCCAGGGTACAGTGAGTTTGAATTGGGCGGGTTTCTGGTCTTTCCTATCCCCCATAATTCGGAAGGTTGACCCAGATTTGAGCAAAATGGCTTTAGCGCCGCAACTCCAGATGCGCGGTTTGGAGACAAAATCAACGACCCGGCCCAACGGTCGGGGTCCTGACAGTTCCCTTATATGGGTTTGATATTCGTCTGAACTAGTTTTGTAAACGCTGCACATCCCACGGACAGTCACCCAGTCCTTTCATGCACTCCAAAAACGGTGTGAAACTTTTAGCACTTTTATACTTTCGATCACTCGAAAGACCTTTAAAGTGATATGTCACTGGATTTTCTAAGAGTAGTATGGGGTTACAGGATGATTGAGGGACAAAGGAGGGGCTTCAGCTAGACTAAGCACTATCAGGATAATATTGGCGGCAGAGCCACGAGAATACGGAAAGGAGTCGAATCTCCTCCGAGTCCGACCCGTACTGAGTCAGCCAGGTGGCGAAGGTGGCCTTTAAGTCAACCCCTGGAACAAAACCCAGCTCCTTCTGAAGCTTTTTGAAAAGGTCGGGGGAATGGAGAACGTGCCACGCAGCAACCACTGCGGTGTCGCTGAACCGACAGATCCCAGGGTACCTGCCGCTCTCCTTGTGACTATAGGGGACGGTGGCGCTGGAGAAGCCGCAAAAATAGCACCTGCTGACGTCCCTGGGCCAACGAAAACCTTTCTTCCACTCCATCCAGCCCATTTTGTAGTCGTAACAGGTGCAATCGTAAGCGCGGTGGCGATCGACCGTGCAACCAGATGCACCGCTGCTTCCGCATTTGCTATGGCAAGGGTCATGGTCATCGGACTTGATGCGACACACGAAACACCCCGCAAAGCGCTCCATATTTTCCTTAGCCGAATCACCGTGCTGCTTCCGCGCCTTAACGTTGGCCTGGGCAGCGAATCCGGTCAACAGGGCGGAGGGAGGAGCTCTAGGGGGAGGTCGGGGGACAAAATCCCGGACGGCAGCGTTTGTCTGGACCGGAGCCGACAGGGGAGCGTTGATGGCCTCTTTGATGAGCGGGTCGATGTGGCCCTCGCAGAGGTCGCATAGGAACGAACCGGGGAGTTGGAAACAGCTTAGCCCGTGACCATCCATGAATTTGGAGATGCTCATCCGTCGGCATGCTGTAGTTGTGAGAACGTGCCCCATTTCCTCTCGGGATACGTATGGGTTCTCGTCTGGTAGGACGGGGGGAGGTCCGATGTGGAGAACGACGATGAGTGAGTCCTGACCACTTCTGCCAGCCCGTCCAGCACCTTGGACAAAATCGTAGAGTCCAAAAGGGCTCTCCAGGAAGATGACGGCGTCGACCCGGGGGTAGTCAATGCCATGGAGGAGGGCAGTGGTAGCTATCATCCACCTTGCCGGACCCTCGTCTGAAAGCCAGGAGCAAAGTTGGGATTCCTTCTCTTGATCGGACATATGACCGTGGTAGGTGCAGACAGGGAATTCAGCAGAAGCCGAAACATCGCCCAGCTTCTTGAGGGACCGAACGAACATAATGCCGCGGATGGTTTTGTGGCTGTCCCACTTCTCCAGTAGAAGAGAGGCCAACCGAAGACCCACCGCGGAGGGCGTGTGTGTAGGAGACAGAGCAACGACCCAGAGCCGATGGTTGGGGCGGGCGGTAGGGGAACGCAAGACTAACGCTTGCGAGAGGGTTATCCCGAATGAGCTGGCTAAGACCTCCCCGTGGTCGGGGGCGAGGGTGGCGGTAAGGAGAATTTTTGGAACTGGAGCTTCGCGGAGGCGAGCCAGGACTTCCATCTTGGGTCGATACGACTTTGACAAAAACGATGAGTGTGCCTCATCGACGACGATCCGCACGATCTCACTGCTCGTAATGAAACTGGATGCAAGTCAGGGCCGGTCGTAGGTGGGATGGAAAACGCACTCACGTCATCGCGTCTTCCTTGAAAATGTCGTCAGTCATCATGATGACCAGTCGTACGGAGGTGCAGTTGGGACTTTCGGGCAAATTCCTGTCACTCCAGACAAGATGTTTGATTCCAAAAGATCGTGCCTGTTCAGCGAGCTGGCGACGAAGAGCAGTATAGCAGGTGATGACCACAGAAACCCCATTGCTCTCAACAAGAGGGGGGCCAAAGATGGCAATCGACTTCCCGGAGCCGGTGGGGAGGACGGCAATGATGGCCTCATGTTCGCCTGTCAGGACACCACGAAGGAGAAGTCGCTGGTTTTCGCTGGTAAAGGAGCAGTCAGTGCGTTGTGTGTAAAGTGACAAGGCTTGAAGAAGCCTATCGTCTTCCGAGGTTGTGGAGGGGACGGCTGCTAGCCGTTCTGGGTCGGGTTCCAAGCTTGGCTGCGAGAAGAAGGGGTTAAACAGCTGACATTGCGGCTGGCTGGAATCTTACCATATCGGGCGCCATAACAGATGAAGCTGCAGCTGACAGTGCGGCTGGCTGAAATCTTACCATATCGGGCGCCATAATGGATGAAGCTGCGGCTACCCGGAAAACAGACTCCCTGAGGACATTTTCACACCTCTCCGTGAAATCATCAACGGCATTTGAAAGAGCTGAGTCCACCACAAGGCGCATCTGGGCCATGTGCTCTTGAAAAGAAGGAGGATGGGGTGGTATGTAATCGGTGGGGCTCCACCATGTTGGCTCAGGTGGTGCATGGAGGTAGGGTATGGGCCGAACGGTCGGTCCCTCTGGACCGAGGCCAAGGAGGGTGTGCAGCTTCCGACACCAGTGGTAGGATAGAACGAAACAGGATGCCTGATCGCCAGGCAGGTCGTCGATTCGTTGCCCATAGATGTGATTGCCAGTGTTAGTGCTGTGGCCAGCTTGGGAATCTCTGAATTTTTGTACGGAGGGGTCGATGATAGGAGGGAGGAAAACAGCCTGGATGCTGATGAGCACGTGTCGAAGGTCCAATCCGCTGAGGCGGCATCCGAAGTACCGGTCGGTGTACCGTGCGATGATGTCGGACAGTTCATGTGAGGCCAACTTCCGACCCTTTACAACATAGAGGAATTCGGAATAAGTAGCCAGCTGATCGGTCCATCCCAAACTGGCAGTGAGGAAAACCTCAACAGGGCGGACAGTGGCGAGATAGTAGATGATCAGCTCCCTGACCTTCTGCGGTGGAAAATGGATGACAGAGGACCGGTAGCCTCTGAAGGACGATGGCTTGAGGTTCCTCCGGAGCAAGAACAGCAGGCCGTGTGATATCAAGAGGTTCCGAGGGCTGGAACCGTTGCAATATCGGTCGTCAACCACTTCGGTGAGCCGCAGCGGGCCAGAACCAGTGGCATGGATGAGGAAGGCAATGGCCTCCATGATCGGCTTGACCGCGTGAAAGAACTCCTGGGAGGCACCGGGGTCGACCTCAAACTTCACGCGATCGCCGGCGTGCCTTGTGGGTCGCAGAAGATGAATGCGCGAGTGTTTGGACATCTCGAAAAGGAGTGGGAGAGTTTTGGGCTCGGTTTTGACATGGTCGATAAAAGAATAGCCCATGTCGGTGGAGCGGATATCCTCCGACATGGAGTCGGGGAGTTCAATTTTGATTTTGCTGTTGCCAGTCAAGGCAAGGAGGCGGCCCCACGTGTCTGCGACGAGCTCGTTCAGGCTGGCTTGGAGCCGGGCGAAAGAAAGGTTTCGTCCTCGGTAGGCAAGGCTTGTATAGTTTGGGTTGTAAAGGATGTTGGGATCACAGGGCTCTTTCAATGCTAAGGACTGAGCATATCCCTTCAGAGCGATGAGCTCATCAGAGATCTTGCCTTCCCCAATTCCGAGGAGCTGTTTACATAGATCCTCAAGGGTTCTAAGGGTAGAAAGATGAGAACTGGTGGAAGAAAGGAAGAACTTGAGTGATACTCACTGCATGAACCTTTGTGCGTCATTACGATCACGGAGGGCGATGCGGAGGACCACAGATCTGGAAAGGTACAGCAGTCTTGATATCGGCTGGGTAACAAGACCGGCCTTGACAAATTGACCCGTATTCCGCAGCGAAAGCAAAGCGATATACGACTGTACGGGGCATGCCAGACGGCCAACCGTATCGATCTCGAGGCCTTGCTCCCTGAACAGGACGGAGAAGAGGGTCGATTGGAACTTGTTGACGTCGTCACCGGACGGAGCGAGGTCGCTCATCAGGTATTTTTTATAATCCTCTAGGACGGCCCGCTGGCTGTCGGTGAACCGGGTTGGAATCTTGCCGGAGGGGAGGGAGAACGTCTTTAGACAGAATGAAACAAACGATATTGCCGTTCCGCAATAACGCCGAGCGCTCTCAGGTTCTCGCAGCACCTTCCAGGGACCCAGATACCTACACAGTGACGGGTTAGCAGCTGAGACCAAGGGTGAAGGGAAACGCTCACTTTTGATGGGACCTCAGCATGACCGATGTACGGTAGGAGCATTTCACATGGGCGACCTCCGCATCGATCCACCAACGGCACCCGTGGTCTCGGAGTTTCGTCAGCCAATCTGGATCGGATCCAGGCTGGGGGAACAAAACTAAAGACTGGAAAGCCTCCAAACTGCTCTTGTCGGTAACGTAAACCTGGAGGAGTTCAGGCCACCGCGTGAACCAGTTAATGGAGGCACGGTCCTTATCGTGGTTGGAAGTGGGTATGTGGGCTTTGGGCAGATCCGGGAGCATTTCGACGGCGTAGCTATAGGCAGAATGGGCCGAAGGATCCAGGTCTGAGAGGGAGGAGTCGACGGAGAAGTAATGCTGCAGACCTCCCTGGGAAAAAAGGGTCTGTACTTCGGAAATGCAAGAGGAGGGTTTTGGTTTGGAGCGGTTGGTGTGCTCAGAGAGATGACGAACAAAGGTAGACTGTGCGAGAAACGCTCCTGAGCACCGGGTGCCGTCGTCTTTCAGGAAAGGGCAAGAGAACCCGGTCAAAACCTCTAGACCTTCGACGGGCTTCTGAGCGAGGGGCTGATGGTATTTCTCAGTCTTGGAGGTTCGATAGCCGTCGTCGAAGAGGCTTTGCTTGAGCTGGGTGTATGCCTCGGAGGATAAGAGAGCCCGTCCTTTGTGGTGGATCTTCGAGTGGGTCTGGAGCATGTCCAGAGGAACACCGTGGTGGCAGCCGATGCAGATGGTAGCCTTCACCTCTTTGTTAAGCGCGTAGCCGAAGTCAGCGAGCGGTTGATGGTAGTAGAGTCCTGAAACCGCTCAAATCAACAGGGCGTCGCGAGAAGAGGGGACCGAATGCATACTTTCTGACCCGTAGACCTTGGTAAAGCAAGAAGATTGTTCCTCCTTTGGCTGCGGAGGAGGTTCCAGTGACTCTTCATCATCATTCGACCGAGGAGGGACGGTGGTAGGGAGAGTGAAGGAAGGGGGGACAGCATCGTTCTCATCGTCTTCGATCAAGATGTCTGTGGAGGCATCCGAGAACGTGGATCCTGCATCCCACTCGTCTTCATCAAACCCTGGAGCTTCCAAGTTTCCACCCACCTCCATGGTGAAGGGGGGGGGCATTGAGTAGGACACATCCATGGGCAATGTGAAATCGCCATCTTCCATATCAGCGTCTTCGGGGGGTGGTGAGAGCACTGGGGACAATGCGAGAGGTGATGAAATCTGTCGGGAAGAAGTGGGGTCAGGTCCCTTGGAGGAAACAGAGACGGTGAGTCCGTGTTCAGTCTCGTAATGAGATTTGACTGCTGCAGGTTTGGTGCCACAAGGCACAAAGCATGTGTGACACCTGAACGACGAGGATGACTCTCCTCTGGTAAGGAGGTGGGTTGAACCTAACATGAGGGTGAGTTGACGGTGGTGAGGAAGTGAAAAATGGCGAAACCTACCAGAATAAGAGACGTAGAATGGAGCGTGTTTGGTCCGAAAGTGGTCTGTGTACAGCTTCCGGGTTCCAAAATCTTTAGAGCATAAGATGCAATGGTTGGCCTTGGACCCAGGAGAAACTTGACAGATGCAGGTCAGCACAGCCGCGAGACTTCCTGCCTTCGTTGTGATACTCACGGGGTTTGGTCATTTTATGAAGAGAGCAAGGGGTGGGGCAGGTGGAATCAAGAGAGGGGCGGGCGAGGAAGGAGGAATAAAGGGAGAGAAAGGAAGGGAGACGATTGAAGGCGAGGGGGGGGGAAGTGCAGCTAGAGCACGGCAGCAGGTGTTTTTTTTATAGGCAACGGAAGAGAGAGACGAAGGGGACGAGGGGTCGGGCTGGTTGTTTAGGCAGAGATAGAGATGGCGTGTAAGAGAGATGTACTGAGATGGTGGGAGGGCTGGGGAGAAACCGAAGGTCGTTGTGGTCTTTATATTGCGCAAAAGAGGGGGTCCACTGCGAGAGATAGAGCGGACGGTTTACGAGCTGGGAAACAGTAGAGAGGGAGCGAAAGCGAACTGACAGCCTGGCATAAACCGGTTTGCACCCGCACGGAGAGATCGTGAACCGTGCGTCAATCTCGCCAGTCTAAAGGCCACCCAGGCCATCCTTCTGGACCGTCCCCATGACGCAGCTGCAGCGGTCTAACGCTCGAAGAAAAGCTCGGGGGACTGGTCTCCATGCCGACCCTGTAGTCCAAACAGTGACTGCCCTCCGCGATGTGTAAACAGAGGGTGACTATCCATAACGCTAGATAATATTATATCCATCGTAGAAGGGTGCCGTTAAGCGATATCTGAGGACCTCCACATTGCATACGCCGATGAAACCGAACGGTCAAGCATCGGGGTGATGCCAGGATCCAGTGGGTCCAAAGTGGATGGGTTTCCAAGTCTTTACTAACCCCCATAATTCGTAAGGTTGACCCAGCTTTGAGTAAAATGGCTGTAGCGCTGCAACTCAAGATGCGGGGTCTGGAGACGAAATCAACGACCCGGCCCAGCGGTCGGGGTCCTGACAGTTACCTTTTAGAACGGCTTGTAGTTTCTATAAGGGTGCCACTAGCCGAGGTTTATTGGCGCAATTTCGGGCTGTTTTCGAGTCTGGAATTCTGCAGACGACAGTATATTCTAATTACTATAGCGGGTTTCTTGCTCGTCTCTGCCTCCACCGCAGGCGGCCTCGTCTTGTAGACACAACCAAACCGCAACGAGTGCTGTAGTCTATCCTGTGAGCACATCGGCGTCGGTACCGGTAGGGCCGAAACGAAACACGCGGCGCGATCTGCGCTGCGGAGAGAATGAAGGAACGATGTGTAAGATATTGATACTGGAGTTGAAGCAGGGTTCGGGGGAGTTATGCAACAACCCCGCCTGACCCCCAAACCGAGGACCCCAGAGTGGTTTACAAAGTTCCCAATCACAAACAACACGAACCAGTATACTCTAAACCGTCGATTTAGAAACGTCAGACTGAACCCTGAACAACGGCTGGGGTCCTGACGGTTCCCTTTTCCGGCCAGGGTATTCGACCTTTAGCAACTCTAAAGGGCGACGGAAAGTCACTCAGTCACCCAGAGGCATCTTAACCGTTATAGATTGTACCCGTAGGAAAATATACATGCTTTTTGAAAAAGAAAAAAAAAGCTATCCCGACTGTAAGACGGCGAATGGCGAACGGCGAAACGTAGGAGTGACGAGATGGAGAAGAGGCACTTAATCGCCCAGCACTGACAGGGGGCGAGCGTTTATGGAACCGGTCACGGTGCGCGTTCGGTTGGGGAAAACTGGACGCGGATGGCACCTGTCGTCATAGTGGGGACCAGAGACGGAAGCCGATGGGGTAAATCCGTCCGTGACGAAAGGAAGGTGGGTCGATAAGAGCATGCAGGGTTGACTGCATGCGGACCGGAAAGGGAGAAATCGACGAGACCATGCATAGTTGACTATGCACATGTACCCGTATATCGGAGGTGTTGAAGTCAACGAGCCCGTGCAGAGTAAACTCCGCACAGATACTGTATCGCGATGGGGAAGTGATGGGAGCGCCACGCTGACGCGTGGAACGGGGGATGTGACCGTGACGTAACTAACGGTGGGTCCTGAGCCGACTGGAGTGATCGGAGCGCTAGCCACAATACGTCGACACAGTTCGCCGAAAGGTTTACCCTCCGGCCGAGCCTTCAACACCTTGCCAGAGAGTCAACTCAATCGGTTGGGGTTCGGTTCGCCTCGGGCCCTCGCGTATTTGCTGCTGCTCGCACCGGTTCGCCGTGACATTTCGTTTTTGGGCAAGCCCCTTTCTTGAAAGGCTCCAACCTCCCGCCGCGCAGCCTACTGCTTCGGTTGGGATCTTTCGCTCGCTGAGGCGCTCCAATACTCCGTCAGGTGGCGCTTATCCTGTCTCGAGTCGGCTTCCGCTCTTTGTCCGGTCTACAGCTTCAACTGAAACACTCCCATCTTGCAGTACGCTTCTTCGCATTTGAAGCGTTCTTTTCACGCCGAGCGCTTGCCGAATGGAGATCAAGGGGCGTTCGATGTTGAGCGCTGAGGGTCGCCTGGTATGACTCTCCGCTTCATGGGACGCTCGGAGACGACGAACATACAGCTATTTGCGTTTCAATAGACCGTTTCGCACAGAATACGGCCCCAAATTGTTGTTTACCTTTTGATTGTATTGGGGCTCGGCATCCCGGCGCCCGGCATTGACCGGTTCTTATTCTTGCCCGGGCAGGCTAGGAATTCAGTTTTCACGTTCGATTTTTAGTCTGCAGGGTCGCCAACGACTCGCTGTTCACACCGAGGATACATCATCAATTTTCATGAGTGGCCCGACAATGGGAACGAGTTATACCCAGAGGACCTGGCTCCGGCATGTGCGTCATGCCGTGGTGCCGAGCCCCAATACCATCAAAGGGTAAACAACAAATTGGGGCCATATTCTGTGCGAAACGGTCTATTGAAACGCAAATAGCTGTAAACCGATGTCACAGACGCTCCCTAATAGCCCGCCTTGTTCGGGCCCGTAACTAGAAACCCTGTAATCACTACTGCACAGACGGAGAAGCAATCTGATGGCGCTTATATCAACAGGAGGGCTGGAACCGACGGCGGGGACTTTGGCGCTCAACAAACTCGAGTTTTTAGGTTTACAAACGCGGACCAAAGCACTGCGATCCGATGCGATCCTCCTGACTGCGGAAGTCCCTGCCGGTGAGGAACAGTGCCTGGCAGCCCTCACCACAAGGGTCCCTAGTCCTGGTCTTCCATCAAGGGTTCTCTGCGGCGAGTGTGGTGCCCATGCCCTGCCCCATACACGGTTGGCCGGTCATCAGACCGCGCCAGCGGCAAGAGCGTCTGCACACGGATGGTCTCTGACGTTTCGGAAGCTCACCATCTTTTCGCAGAATCAGAAGTTTCGTGCCCTGGATGAAACCAAATCGGTTCGACGGAGACCTTTGACAGAGAGGTCTGCCTGTCTTTGGAGCTGGGAACCGTTCCCACCGTTCGTGGACTCACAAACGGCACGTCTGTCTGCAGCCCGATGATTATCGGCGGGGGTATAAACCAACCCTGTCGCTTCCCAAATAGCCCGCTGCCCTTCTGCCCACACTGTCTCACAACACCCACAACCGCCAACTTTTGAGGATAGGTTTACCTGCCCTTCGAAACCCCTCCATCCCCTCCCCCTCACAGATCTGCCTCTGTACCCTGTGATCTTGATATTCGACATGTCCAGCCACACTTCTGCACTCCGCACTCTCTTGAACGGGGACACTGACTGCGCCGGACGCCCTGGAGACGCCGGGGACCCTCTGCAGCTTCCCGGGTGCTCCTTAGACGCCGAGGAGAAGCGGTCACTCACCCGGCTGTGGCTCCTGATCAAGACTTACGCGCCTCACCTAGGCCGTTCGTTTGTCTGCTCCGAACCCTGGTGGAAACAACGCAGGGGGTTACCTGAAACACACGTGAGCTCAACGAACCAGCCCACCGTCTCGTAAACGCTGTACTTACTTTCCTGCAGATGTTCAAATACCTGCTCTTTGGTGCAATGGAAACGGTTCTCACAATATTCAACAGTGCCGACGCGGTGCCAACGTCGGATATTCAAGAACTCCTGAAAGAAGCCAACGCCAAGGCTGCCCCGCTGTGGAAGGACAAGGCGACCCCGTTTACAATACGACAGGCACAGTGCAAGGAAATCCTCGACCCCGTCGTCAGGCTGAACCTCGCCAAGGGTGGCAAATTTGAAGCGGTTCCCAGCTCGGTTGTGAACGGGCTCAACACCATCTACGAGAAGTTCTACAGCGGGTCCGACGCGCTTCTGCTGATCGGGCAGACCGATGAGCGGGCATACAAAGTTCAAGACGAGTATGGACGTGCGGTTGCAAGTCTGTTAGGAACGGTGGGCCCGGATTACGAATCTCGGGCGACCACTTGCCTCCAGCAGGTGTACGGGAAAGGGTCCTTACCCCTCTTGTGCACGAGCTCAGCGTCAGGCATGTGGAAGCTATGCGCGTCTTCTTTTTACAGAAGGCAGACTTCCCTTGTGAGTTCCCCTGCCTGCTGCGCCGATGCCCTACTGATTCCCACCTAAGCTCCACAGGTGGATCGAGCCATTTGCAGAGTCGCAGGGCATGCACAGCCTTGGCTGTGACTACGTCTCGTCTATCAACCGGCTCCTGAGGCCACAGCAGGAGAACAGAAACTTCATGCTCAAAGAGGTACTTTTTTTTTTGCACATCTAGCCTAGAACACACCTAACCAGAAGCCTCTAGTTCTACGTTTCAGTGCTGACGTGGTCCACCCATTTTTACTTGGCTGCACTGCTGGACGTGTACGTCGGCCCCAAACCTGCAGTGGTCGATCACGTTCGCCAACAGCTACTGCAGGATGAGGAAAGGGACAAAATTCTACGGGCTATAGAGGACAGACGGATGGGGCGAAGTCATGTAACCGGTGAATACACTGGCTGGCTTTCACACAGCGGACTTGATTTCAAGAAAGGGGAACCCGACCTCACCGCGGCCATCGACAGCAACCGCCTCTTACGGGCACTCTTTGACCTCATGCTTGGTCGACGCGCCAAATCGCGCCAGCTCGGCCACTACACGGAGGTTCATGACGCTCGCTGCCTGGTTCGAAGCTTCCTCGTCGAGCATGGCAATCTGATGTCTTCAATGCAAAAGATAGGCAAGGTTTGGTGGGATGGAATCAATCCCATCATCACCCCCGGAAAACCTTGGATTTCTACGGCGTTGAGAGAAAACGGTAGTTTTCTGTCTGTTTTCGAGAGCTGGCTCAGCAGCGGTGAACACCTTCAACATTGGCTGGACAGCTTTGAGGCAGAAACGGTGCTGGTGAACAACCCAGAGGGTACAAACCGAGTTTTTTCGGCGACAGTTGCAGCAGAGGTCCTGAAGTGGGCAAAGGTGGGGCGTCTTAATGGAGATCAGCTTGGGTCAGTGACTAACGCTTTGATCTCCAGTTCCAGGGCGGTCTTCTCGACCAGAGGCGGAGAGCAGCGTTCAGAGATAAGCCAGACTGGCTTATCCAAGAATGCGAGAGCCTCGGCCTGCTCACCACAAGAATGCCACGGTTTTCCCAGCTGTTCTTCCATGACTTCTCGGACGAAGAGGTGTCCAGCAGCCTGGGACAGTCAGCTACGAGCTCGGTGTCCCGGCGTGCCGCAGAGACGTATCTCCGTTCTGGGATCCGGCTAGAATCAACATGTGGCATCTCCGACATTTGGTACTGGTATGTCGAGAACAACCGGGGCTTCTTTGAAGATAGAGCGGCACCGCACCCCCCTTTCAGACTAGAACCGTTTCACCCACACACTCCCATCGACCGTCTCCACATAGAACTCATGTGTATCGATTTCCGGTGGACGACGCAGCACAGAAGGCCATTCCCGCCAAATGAAACGTCCGTCACCAGCTGGCCTGTGTGTGGAGGTAACGGCCAAGGCGGTCAGCCCGACGAGTCCGCAGACGATGTGACGAACGGATCGTCCCCAGCCCCCCTGTCCGTAGAAGAAATCTCCAGCGCTGAAGGTGAGGATGACGACCCACGTGAAAGTTTATCAGATGAGCAGAGCGAGGGACCAGCCGAGAAGACCGCCGCACATGCTGCGGGCTTGGAGGAGACTGGTGGATGGTGTGACGGAGAGGAGTCAGCTGATCCTACAGCAGATTCTTGGGGAAGGCGTGAGGCAGACAGGCGTGAGGAAGGTGTGGTGGCTGTAGGTGAAGACAGGGAGGTGGAAGGACTGGGTGTGGCTGGAGAGGACCCGGAAGCAAACGGTGCGGGGGGGCAGACGGGAAGTTGCGCAGCCAACAAAAGGAAGGCCGAGTTCGACAGCACCGGGTTCGAGGACTGGTCTTCCTCCTTCGAGGCTGTTCTGTGTAAGACCGTTGAGGAGGTCGATAGGATCCCGGTTATCCCGGAGGCGCCGAACATCCCGAACATACCCTTCATCATAACGGATACCTTCGTACCCTCCTCAATTCCAGAGGAGCGAGAGCTTCTCCATCCGGCATTTGCGGGCCTCACCTACGGTCTAACCGGAGCGCTTTTGGGCATGTGGGCAGAATATCCGATAGCGATCTCTGAAGATGAAGCGGAAGAAGAGGACCAGATGGAGGGCATCGAGCCAGGCCAACCAAGCCAAGCTCAAGTCCACACAGGTGTCGCTGGTGCTTCACATGGGGAGGACGTTGCGGGAGAGGAT